>Ga0105046_10011045_pt1 | contig 14046 bp, 13 predicted proteins | sample MAT03_FD_78385 | JGI IMG/M metagenome (GOLD analysis project Ga0105046, IMG submission 78385) | Freshwater microbial communities from Lake Fryxell liftoff mats and glacier meltwater in Antarctica - MAT-03 (megahit assembly) | ecosystem: Environmental > Aquatic > Freshwater > Ice > Liftoff... | reverse complement strand
GACGTGTGACGGTTTCGACCTCTGGCGTGGTCCCGATGATGGACAGGCTGCGCGAGGATTGCCCCGTGGCCTTGGCTGTTTCCCTGCACGCTGGCGAAGACGTCCTGCGCGACAACCTGGTTCCGCTGAATCGCAAGTACCCCATTGCCGACCTGATCGACGCGTGCCAGCGTTACCTTGAGACGGCACCGCGCGACTTCATCACGCTCGAGTACTGCATGCTCGATGGCGTGAATGACAGCTTGGAGCAGGCCACTCAACTCGTGCAGTTGGTGCGCAAACATCGTCTGTCCTGCAAGTTCAATCTGATTCCTTTTAACCCGTTTCCAGCTTCCGGCCTTTTGCGCTCACCGAGTGAACGTGTTCAGGCCTTCGCCCGCGTGCTGCAAGAGGCCGGGATCGTGACCACGGTGCGCAAGACACGCGGTGACGACATTGACGCGGCTTGCGGGCAGTTGGCCGGTGAAGTCCAAGACCGTACGCGTGCTCGCGAACGGCTGGCGCAGCGCCGAACGGTGATTCCTATCGCATCCGCCCCGACAGCGGTCGGCTCTGGAGCCTCTCGATGAGGCGCGTTTTCAGAGCCCTGCTCATTGCGTTGCTTGCGACGAGTCTGGGTGCTTGCGTGACGCAAACAACCAGCACAAAAGAGCGCGCGGCGCGCGGTACCAGCACCGATGCCAACGACCCAGACCGACGCGCGCAAGTTCGGCTCGAACTGGCGGCTCTTTACCTGGGGCGGGGGCAGAACACGACGGCTCTGGACGAGGTGAAGCGTGCGCTTGCGGCAAAACCCAATATGCACGAAGCACATGGCCTGCGCGGACTGATCTACGCAAACATGGGCGACGCGAGTTTGGCCGAAGAGAGCTTTCAGCGTGCCTTGCAGCTTGCGCCGCGAGACGGCGATGTCTTGCACAACTATGGCTGGTTCTTGTGTCAGCAACGCCGGTTCAGCGATGCCGACACTCAGTTCGAAACGGCAATGGCTCAACCGCAGTACCGAGAGACTGTGCGAACGCTGCTCGCGCAGGGCGTCTGCAGCGCTCGCGCGGGCCGTTGGGCGGAGGCCGAGCGGGCGTTGGTGCGCTCATACGAACTGGACCCCGCCAATCCCGTCACAGCCTACAACCTCAGCGAAGTACTGATGCGCCGGGGGGAGTTGGACCGAGCGCGCTTTTATGTGGCCCGCATCAATGCAGTGCCTGAACTCTCGACGGCCCAAAGCCTTTGGTTGGCAGCTCGCATCGAACGTGGTCTGGGCAATCAGCAGTCGGTCCAGGAGTTTGGGCGCCGCTTGCGGGAGCGGTTCCCACAGGCCAACGAAACCCTGTCGTTCGAACAGGGGCGCTTCAATGAATGATTCTGTGTTCAGTGCACGCAGCCCCGGCGAGATGCTGCGTGCTGCCCGTGAAAAGCAGGGTTTGCACATTGCCGCGCTGGCGGCGGCCATCAAGGTCGCGCCCCGCAAGCTCGATGCACTGGAGCACGATCGCTGGGACGAGTTGCCCGACGCCACCTTTGTTCGCGCCCTCGCGCAGACAGTCTGCCGCACTCTGAAAATTGATGCTGCGCCTGTGTTGCTCTTGCTGCCCCGTGGGGGTGCTTTGACGTTGGAGCCTGGCAGTGGCGGCTTGAACGAGCCCTTCCGCGAGCGATCCGGTCGTGACGAGTCGCGGCTTTCGTTCGGCGCGGTGCGCCCAATGGTGGTGGCGGCATCTTTGCTAATGGCCGCAGCCGTGGCGGTGTACTTTGTGCCGGAACAGTTTTGGCAAGGTCAGCTCAATCCGCCATCGAAGGTCGATGCCAAGGCAGGCGCTCCATCGAAAGTCGCCGCTCCCGAGGGCGGCTCTGCACTGGCGGAGTCGAATGCGGGCAACGTTGTTGTTGAGCCCGTCCCGATTGCTGCATCCGCGCCCATGGTCGCGGCGTCGACTGCTGTACTGGCGGCGCCGGTGGCCACTGTTTCCGGTTTGTGGGCCAAGGCCCCGATTACCGTGTCGGGCGCGGCTTTGTCAGCCCAAACAATAGCCGCCTCCACGGGACCCTCTGTGACTTCCCCCGGCATGACGGGTGGGGTTGCTTCGCCGACTGAAAAATTGGCCCCAGGCACCGGCTCTGGTCCGGTTCAACTCGCCGTGCGTGAGACTTCATGGGTTGAAGTGCGTGACGCCAACGGCCGCACACTGCTTTCTCGGCAGCTAAGTCCTGGCGAGAGGGTGGGGCTCGATGGTGCTTTGCCCATGCGCCTGACGATCGGCAACGCAGCAGGCACCCAACTCGTCTTTCGGGGTCAAGCTTTCGACCTCGCAACGGCGACACGGGACAATGTGGCGCGTGTCGAACTGAAGTGATGAGGCTCAAGAGATGAATGAATCCGAAAACCTGGACATCATTGAAGCCGCGGCACCCGCACCGCGACGCTCGCGCCAAGCCCAGGTCGCTTGGGGCACGCATTTGGTGACCGTTGGCGGCGATGCGCCCGTGCGCATTCAGTCGATGACCAACACCGATACCGTTGACGCCATCGGAACGGCGATACAAGTCAAGGAGTTGGCCCTGGCCGGATCTGAAATGGTGCGCATCACGGTCAATACACCTGAAGCGGCAGAGGCAGTTCCGCACATCCGCGAGCAACTCGACCGCATGGGCGTTCCAGTTCCGCTGGTTGGCGACTTTCATTACAACGGACACCGCTTGCTGACCGACTACCCAGCCATGGCGCAGGCCTTGTCGAAGTACCGCATCAACCCAGGCAACGTCGGAAAAGGCGACAAACGCGACCGGCAGTTCGCGATGATGGTGGAGGCCGCTGTCCGCTACGACAAGGTGGTTCGCATCGGTGTCAACTGGGGCAGCCTGGACCAAGAACTCTTGGCTTCACTGATGGACGAAAACGCCCGCCGTCCGAAGCCTGTCGACGCCAAGCAGGTGATGTACCAAGCGCTCGTACAGTCGGCCTTGAGCTCTGCGGAACACGCCCGCGAAATCGGTCTGAATCCCGACAACATCATCATCAGCTGCAAAGTCAGCGGTGTGCAGGACTTGATTTCGGTATACCGCGCATTGGCCCGACGCTGTGATTACGCCTTGCACTTGGGTCTGACCGAAGCCGGCATGGGCACGAAGGGTACGGTAGCCAGCGCCACTGCCTTGAGTGTGCTTTTGCAGGAAGGCATCGGCGATACGATCCGTGTCAGCTTGACGCCGCAGCCCGGCGAAGCACGAACGCAGGAAGTGGTGGTGGCCGCTGAGATTTTGCAGTCGCTGGGGCTGCGCACTTTCAATCCCAGCGTTACGGCTTGCCCAGGTTGCGGCCGTACAACCAGCATCACCTTCCAGGAACTGACCAAGCAGATCGACGATTTCCTGCGGGCGCAGATGCCCGTTTGGAAGGTTCGTTACCCCGGGGTCGAAGGCCTGAAGGTCGCGGTGATGGGTTGCATCGTGAACGGTCCCGGCGAGAGCAAACACGCCGACATTGGTATCAGCCTGCCTGGCACCGGCGAGGCACCAGCCGCACCCGTTTACATCGACGGCGAGAAGGCCATGACCCTGCGCGGCGAAGGCATTGCACAGGAATTTCACAAGATCGTCGAGAACTACATCGAGCGCCGATTCGGCTCGGCCACTGCCGCGCATTGACGACGTAACTGTTCTGCTGGGCGGCAGGCGGGCGTCGTCCCGCCATTGACTTCCGTCCTGATCTTTCTCACGGCCCTCCAGCCGGCGCCGTCACGCGGTGCCACACACTGCGCTGAGGGCACCCCCCAAGCGACTGCGAGAATTTCGTATGGCAGACAGCAGTTTGGCCGCCAAGGTCGGCGCTCCTTCGGGCGCTCCACCAGGGACCTTATCCGGCAATCCCTCACTGGTCGCAGTGAAGGGTATGAACGACATCCTTCCGCCGGATTCGGCGCACTGGGAGTGGTTCGAAGACCGCGTTCGCGGGATCATGCGCCGCTACGGTTACGTCAACGTGCGAACGCCCATCGTCGAGCCGACGGCTCTGTTCGTGCGCGGCCTGGGTCTAGTCACCGACATCGTCGAGAAGGAGATGTATTCCTTCATCGACAGCATGAACGGCGACGCACTGACGCTCCGCCCGGAGGGCACGGCTGGTGTCGTTCGCGCGGCGGTTGAGCATTCGATGCTCTACGACGGCGGCAAGCGCCTGTACTACATCGGCCCTATGTTCCGCCACGAGCGCCCGCAGCGCGGCCGTTACCGCCAGTTCCACCAGGTCGGTGTTGAGGCCCTCGGATTTGGCGGACCAGACGTGGACGCCGAGGTGATCTTGATGTGTCGCACGCTATGGCGTGACCTGGGACTGACCGACGTCCGTCTGGACATCAACTGCCTGGGTCAGAGCGACGAGCGCCAGGCTCACCGCGCGGCACTGATCGCGTATCTGGAGCAGCATCGAGACGTCATGGATGCGGAGGCGACGGCGCGCCTGCACAGCAACCCGCTGCGCATCCTGGACACCAAGAACCCAGCCATGCAGGCTATGGTGGAAGCCGCGCCCAAATTGATGGAGTTCCTCGGCGAGGCCTCGTTGAAGCACTTCGACAGCGTTTGCAAGGTGTTGGATGCTGCCGGTCAGGCTTATCGCGTGAGTCACCGCTTGGTGCGGGGTATGGACTACTACTGTCTTACCGTGTTCGAGTGGGTCACTGACCGACTGGGTGCCCAGGGAACGGTGTGCGGTGGCGGTCGATACGACGGCTTGGCCGAACTGATCGGTGGCAAGCCCGCGCCGGGTATCGGTTGGGGCATGGGGATTGAGCGTGTACTGGACTTGCTGCATCAAAGCAGCATCCAGCCGCCTGCGTATGCGCCCGACGTCTACGCCGTTGTGCCCTCTGCAGAGGCACTGCCCATAGCGATGCAAGTGGCCGAAACCTTGCGTTGCGCTGGCGTGTCGGTGCTGATGCACGCAGCCGGCAAAGATGCTTGGGGCAGCATGAAGTCGCAATTCAAGAAGGCCGACGCCAGCGGCGCACGCTTGGCATTGATTTTTGGAGCCGATGAACTCGCGCGTGGCGAGGTGGCGCTGAAGCCACTGCGTGACGCGCAGGCTCAGCAAACAGCCAGACTCATCGCCGACGCGTCGATCTGGGCACAAGAACTTCGCATCGCATAATCGCAGACCCCTTCTTCTCGAAAACGCTTTACCCCCGACCGATGGCCACAAATCTCGACCTGCAAGAGCAGGAACAACTCGACACGCTCAAGGCGTTCTGGAACAAGCAGGGCAACCTCATCACCTGGACCTTGATCCTGGTGCTGGGGGCAATTGCCGCCTGGAATGGCTGGCAATACTGGCAGCGTGAGCAAGCGCAACAGGCTGCTGCCATGTTCGAGGAACTGGACCGATCCGCGTCTGTAGGTGACGCCGACAAGGCAGGCCGGGTGTTCACGGACATGAAGGTCCGCTATCCGGGTACGGCCTACGCCGAACAAGGTGGATTGGTTGCTTCCAAGGTGCAGGCTGATAAGGGTCAGGCTGATGCAGCCAAAGCCACGCTGTCTTGGCTTATGGCCAGCGCCAAGCAGGTTGAAGTGCAAGCCATCGCCCGCCTGCGGCTGGCCGGTCTTCAGGCCGACGCCAAGCAGTACGACGAGGCGCTGAAGACCCTGGAAGGTGTCAAGGCAGATGACTTTGCACCGCTGGTGGCTGATCGACGTGGCGACATCATGCTGGCTCAAGGCAAGGCAGCAGAAGCTCGCAACGCGTACCAAGCCGCCTGGGCGCAGATGTCCGACAAGGTCGACTACAGGCGCCTGATCGAGGCCAAACTGACCTCTCTGGGCGCTCCACCCGCACCATCTGCAGCGGCATCTGCTGCGGCATCTGGAGCCGCCAAATGAGGCTTGCGCGCGTTGGTTCTCTGGCAGCACTGCTGGTCGCAACATTGTTGGCTGCCTGCTCGAGTGACAAGCCCAAGCCCACGCCACTGGAAAACTACGCGCCCAAGATCGCCGGACGTGTGGTTTGGAATTCCAGCATCGGCACCATCGGGTACCCGATGGTGGCAACGGTCCGCAAGGGCTTGGTCTTCGTTGCCTCGGGTGATGGGGAGGTGCGCGCGCTGAGTATCGAATCTGGTGCCGAGGCCTGGCGTGCGAGTGCCAAGTCGCCGCTCTCCGCGGGCGTCGGCAGCGACGGTCGCTTTGTCAGTGTCGTGACTCGGGGCAACGAACTGGTCACCTTCGATGCAGGACGCGAGATCTGGCGCAAGAGAATTTCATCGGCAGTGGTGACCGCGCCATTGGTAGCGGGTGAGCGTGTATTTGTGTTGGGCGTAGACCGTGCCATCAGTGCCTTCGACGCCTTGGATGGTCGGCGGCTGTGGACCTTGGCCCGTCCTGGCGACGCGCTGACGCTGGCGCAAGCCGGCGTTTTGGCTCCGTTCAACAACACCTTGCTCGTTGGTCAGGGCCAGCGTCTGGCCGGTGTGGACCCGGTGCGCGGAACCATACAGTGGGAGATTCCTATCGCTTCGCCACGTGGCACGAATGAGGTGGAGCGCCTGGCCGATCTGATCGGTCCGGTGGCGCGTGTGGGAGATCGTGTCTGCGTGCGGGCCTTTCAATCGGCCGTGGGTTGCGCGGATGCTGCCCGAGGTGCGGTTCTGTGGTCGCGCAACGTCGGAGGGGTCAACGCTGTAGCCGCAGACGCCGACTTGGTTTTCGGTGCCGATGCCACCGACCGTATCAGTGCCTGGCGCGCGGCCAGCGGAGATGTCGCATGGACGAACGAGCGACTTTTGTATCGGGGCTTGAGCGGCGCCGTTGCCGTCGGCCCGTCGGTCGTCTTTGGTGATGAAAGCGGCTTTGTGCACTTTCTCTCCGCTTCGACGGGCGAGCAGCAGCTGCGACTGTCGACCGACGGCAAGGCCATCATCGGCACGCCCTTGGTGGCGGGAAACACGCTGCTGGTGACGACGAAGGGCGGTGGTGTTTATGCGTTTCGACCGAACTGAAAAGCCTGTGCGCCCTGGCAGCAAACAAACTGATGCGGGACTGACGCGATGAAGCCCGTCATCGCGTTGGTCGGACGTGCCAACGTCGGAAAGTCCACGCTCTTCAATCGAATCACCAAGAGCCGCGACGCGATCGTGGCCGATTTTGCTGGCCTCACGCGCGACCGCCACTATGGCGATGCGCACCTCGGGGCGCGCGATTTCATCGTCATCGACACCGGAGGCTTTGAGCCTGAGAAGCCCTCGGGCGTCGTGGCTGAAATGGCCAAGCAGACGCGACAAGCCGTAGCCGAGGCTGACGCCGTTATCTTCGTGGTGGATGTGCGTGGCGGCTTGTCTGCGCAGGACCACGACATCGCCCGCTACCTGCGGACCCAGCAAAAGCGGGTCTTCCTGGCCGCCAACAAGGCGGAAGGCATGACCGAGTCGCCCTTGCTGGGGGAGTTCTACGAACTCGGCATCGGAGATCCACACCCCGTCTCGGCGGCGCACGGACAAGGCATCCGCAGCTTGTTGGAAGCCATATTGGAAGGGTTCGAACCAGACGCAGAGATTTTCGGCGACGGACCCGATCAGAACCATCCGATTCGACTTGCGGTGGCCGGCCGACCCAACGTGGGCAAGAGCACGTTGATCAACGCATGGTTGGGCGAAGACCGCCTGGTTGCCTTCGACTTGCCGGGAACCACGCGTGATGCCATCCGTATCCCGTTTGAGCGCGACGGCCGCAAGTTCGAGTTGATTGATACCGCCGGGCTGCGTCGCAAGGGCAAGGTGTTCGAGGCCATCGAGAAGTTTTCGGTGGTCAAGACACTGCAGGCCATCGCCGATGCCAACGTGGTACTGCTGCTGGTCGACGCCACCCAGGGCATCAGCGAGCAGGATGCCCACATCGCGGGCTACATCCAGGAAAGCGGTCGCGCGGTGGTGATTGCCGTCAACAAATGGGACGCGACCGACGACTACCAAAGGCAGACGCTGCAGCGCTCTATTGAAAGTCGCTTGTCCTTCCTGAAGTACGCGCCGCTGCTCGAAATCTCGGCCATTCGGCGTCAAGGGCTTACCGCCGTCTGGAAAGCGATTGAACGTGCCCATGCTTCGGCCACGGTGAAGATGAGCACCCCGGTCCTCACGCGCCTGGTGCATGAAGCTTCGGAGCACCAAGCGCCGCAACGAAACGGCCGCTTCCGGCCAAAAATGCGCTACGCACACCAAGGCGGCATGAACCCGCCTTTGGTGGTGATACACGGCACGTCGCTCGATCACATCACCGACAGCTACAAGCGTTTCCTGGAGAGCCGACTTCGCGAACACTTCAAGCTGACAGGTACGCCGGTTCGCATCGAGATGCGGTCGAGCAGCAATCCCTTCGATACCAAGGCAGGCTGACACGCTAGCGGCGTCACGCACAATACCGGCGTTCTGCGAATAGCCGCACCCCGCTGCGGTGCAGATCCCCTGTGATACCGTTTGCTCTTCAACGAAATCAACACGGAGAATATCGTGAGTAACAAAGGCCAACTTTTGCAGGATCCCTTTCTGAACCTGCTGCGCAAAGAGCATGTGCCAGTGTCCATTTATTTGGTCAACGGCATCAAGCTCCAGGGCCACATCGAGTCGTTTGACCAGTACGTGGTGTTGCTTCGCAATACCGTGACACAGATGGTCTACAAGCACGCCATCTCGACAGTCGTGCCCAGTCGGGCGGTGAACTTCCACGCAAACGAGCCCGGCGATCAACAACCCTGAACCCGCGCGCAGGTTAGCGACGACCTTGAGTTCCCCACTTGCTTCCATTGGCACGCGCGGTGACGAGCGAACGCGCGCTGTGCTGGTTGGTGTTGATATTGGCGGCGATGCCAGTTTCGATGTCACATTGGCCGAATTGGCTTTGCTGGCTGAGTCGGCGGGCGATGAGGTGGTCGCGCGCGTTACGGCACGGCGACGCGCTCCCGATCCTGCGCTTTTTGTTGGCAGTGGGAAGGCCGACGAGATCAAGGCGCTGGTAGCTGCGACGCAGGCGCACGGCGTGATTTTCGATCAAGCGCTGAGTCCGGCCCAGCAGCGGAATCTGGAGCGACACTTGGGCGTGTCGGTTGCCGATCGAACATCGTTGATTCTCGACATCTTTGCCCAGCGCGCGCAAAGCCATGAAGGCAAGATGCAGGTGGAATTGGCGCGACTGCAGTACATGGCCACCCGTTTGGTTCGCCGCTGGAGCCACCTGGAACGGCAACAGGGGGGCATCGGCACTCGCGGTGGTCCGGGGGAGGCGCAGATCGAGTTGGACCGCCGGATGATCGGCGACCGTATCAAGAGCGTTAAAGAGCGCCTTGAGAAGGTGAAGCGCCAGCGTGGCACGCAACGCAAGGCGAGAGAACGGCGTGGAACTTTCCGCATCTCGTTGGTTGGCTACACCAACGCTGGCAAGTCGACCTTGTTCAACGCGCTGGTGAAAGCAAGAACATACGCGGCCGACCAGCTCTTCGCGACCCTGGACACCACGACCAGAGCCCTGTGGTTGGGCGAGGCTCAAAGCTCGGTTTCCTTGTCCGACACAGTCGGGTTCATTCGAGACCTGCCGCACAAGCTTGTTGAAGCCTTCGAGGCCACCTTGCAGGAGGCAGCTGACGCCGATCTCCTGTTGCACATCATCGATGCTGCCAGCCCATCGCTGGCCGAGCAGCAAGCCGAGGTTGATCGAGTGCTAGACGAAATTGGCGCTTCGGCGGTACCGCAACTGTTGGTCTTCAACAAGTGCGACTTGCTTGAAGACAGCCAGCAGCCGCGTGAACCCAGCGATTGGGTCGAGGCACACCCTGGCGTGCGCCGCCAGCGGGTGTTTCTCAGCGCAAAGACTGGCGATGGCTTGGTGACGCTGCGCGACGCCCTGTCTCAGCATGTACTGGCACGCTTGAATGCGGCCGCCATTCCCCAACCTATCCTTCTGCCCGATGGCAGCACCGCGGGCGCTGCGCCCCCGATGCCGACTTCGGCAGCCACTTTTTGAATTCCATCAGCCTGTACCCCTATGCGTGAATCGCAATTCCCCTCCTTCGGCTCGCGCCTTGGCGAACTTGCTGCCGCGGCGCGTGAGCTGGCAAGCAGCTATGCGTCTCGCGGTGCTCGGGTCCGCCCCGCAAACGACACGCTGACCTACAACAACCGCAACGACGGCCCCCCCGACCTTGATGAACTGTGGCGGGACTTCAACCGCAAGCTCACTGGCTTGTTCGGCGGCAAGGGTGGAGGCGGCGGCGGCGCACCCAACCGCGGCGATGACACACCACCGAACAGCCCTTTCCGGCCTGACATGAAGAGCGCAGGAAGCGGTGCCGGGCTGATTGGCGGCGTTGCGTTGTTGATCTGGTTGGGCAGCGGATTCTTCATCGTGCAGGAAGGCAACCAAGCTGTTGTCACGACCTTCGGAAAGTACAGCCACACCAAGGACGCTGGCTTTCAGTGGCGCTTCCCTTATCCGGTGCAGGCGCAGGAAGTTGTCGCAGTGACGCAATTGCAGTCCGTGGAAGTGGGTCGGAATTCGGTGATTCCAGCCACCGGATTGCGTGATTCATCCATGCTGACCCAAGATGAAAATATCGTCGATATTCGCTTCACCGTGCAGTACCGCCGCGCCGATGCGCGTGCCTACCTGTTCGAGAACAACCGCCCTGACGAGGCTGTGGTTCAGGCCGCAGAATCGTCGGTCCGCGAGATCGTCGGTCGCAGTCGGGTTGATCTCGTCCTTTACGAGCAGCGCGACGCCATTGCTGCGGAGCTGGTCAAGTCGATTCAGACTCAACTCGATCGTCTGAAGGCCGGCATCATCGTGGCCAACGTGAACATGCAGAACGTGCAGGTTCCCGATCCCGTCCAGTCGGCCTTCAACGACGCGGTGAAGGCCGGTGCCGACCGCGATCGCTTCAAAAATGAAGGCCAGGCTTATGCCAGCGACGTCGTTCCGAAGGCGCGGGGCACAGCCTCGCGCTTGCTGGAAGAAGCCGAGGGTTATAGGTCGCGTGTCATTGCACAGGCTGAGGGTGACTCACAGCGCTTCCGTTCGGTCTTGGCAGAGTACGAGAAGGCACCCGGTGTGACACGCGATCGTTTGTACCTGGACACCATGCAACAGGTGTATTCCAACGTTACCAAGGTCATGATCGAGACCAAGTCGGGTTCGAACCTGCTGTATCTGCCGTTGGATAAGTTGCTGCAGCAAGGCGCTGCGCCTGCGGCCGCACCCGGCCCCATGACCGCGGTGCCCACGCCAGCCGCCGCGGATCCCACAGGGACGCAAAGCATAGATATCCGTTCACGCGACGGCACCCGCACGCGTGACCGTGAAGGCCGTTAAGTCAAGCACAGAGCTCATCATATGAACCGTATCGGAATCATCATCTCAGGCGCGCTGGTCGTGCTGTTGATCGCGGCAAGCTCGCTGTTTGTCGTAGACCAGCGCCAAGTTGGCGTGGTCTACGCCCTGGGCGAGATCAAGGACGTCATCACCGAGTCTGGCTTGCACGTCAAATTGCCCCCGCCATTCCAGAACGTCGTATTTCTGGACAAACGCGTGCAAACGCTGGACAGCCCTGAAACGCGTCCTATCTTCACGGCAGAGAAAAAGAGCTTGGTCATCGATTGGCTGGTCAAATGGCGCATCACGGAACCGCGTCAGTTCATTCGAAACAACGGGGTTGATTTCCGAAATCTGGAAAGTCGTTTGTCGCCAGTGGTGCAGGCAGCCTTCAACGAGGAGATCACGAAGCGAGACGTGGGCGGGGTCTTGTCTAAAGAACGCGAAACCGTGATGAGAGATGTGCGGTCGCGCCTGGCGGATGAAGCAAAGGCCTTCGGTATTGAGATCGTTGACGTCCGAATCAAGCGTGTTGATTTCGTTGCCGACATCACCGACTCGGTGTACAGGCGCATGGAGTCCGAGCGCAAGCAGGTTGCGAACGAATTGCGCTCACAAGGCGCAGCCGATGGTGAAAAAATCCGTGCCGATGCCGATCGGCAGCGTGAGGTGATCGTTGCCGAAGCCTACCGCGACGCCCAGAAGATCAAGGGCGAGGGTGATGCCAAGGCATCGGCCCTGTACGCAGACGCCTTCGGTAAAAACGCGCAGTTTGCGCAGTTCTATCGCAGTCTGGAAGCCTATCGGTCGACCTTTCGCAGCAAGAACGATGTCATGGTGCTTGACCCAAGCAGCGAATTCTTCCGCGCAATGCGTGGGGGCGGCGCGGCCGCCGGAAACGGGTCGAGTGTTCGCAAGTAAGGCGTTAACAGGCCCGAACGAAACGCGGGTAGTCGCCAGTTGGCTGATTTGCTGTTGGGCGCGTTGGGCTTGATGCTGGTCATCGAGGGGCTGATGCCCTTCGTGAACCCCGGACTGTGGCGCAGCATGTTTGAACGGGCCACTCGAATGACCGACTCCCAATTGCGCGTCGTTGGCCTGGGCAGCATGCTCATTGGCCTGTTGCTTCTGGCACTCTGGCGATAGTTCCGTAGGGCCGCCGCATCGACGCGGCCCATACAATGCCCCCTTTAACATTGGTGCGTTTCATGCTCTCTGCGTGGCTGCTGCCCGAGCACATCGCTGATGTGCTGCCCGCTCAGGCGAGGCGCGTGGAAGATCTCCGCCGCACGTTGCTCGATCGAGCTCGAAGCTATGGTTTCGAGTTGATCATGCCGCCTCTGCTCGAACATCTCGAATCCTTGTTGTCTGGCACTGGGCTCGAACTCGATCTCAAGACTTTCAAGTTGGTCGATCAGATCAGTGGTCGCATGCTGGGCGTGCGGGCGGATACAACCCCGCAAGCCGCGCGTATCGACGCCCACCTTTTGAATCGCGAAGGGGTGACACGACTCTGTTACTGCGGTCCGGTCTTGCACACCTTGCCATCCGGTTCGTTCAGTACCCGGGAACCGCTGCAGTTTGGGGCCGAGGTATTCGGACATCCGGGGCTTGAGGCTGATCTTGAGGCGGCCGAGTTGGCGCTGGATTGCCTTCAGAGTGCAAACCTGGGGCCTCTGGTTATCGATCTCGCTGATGCGCGAATCCTCCGCGGCGTACTGACGGATGTGTCTCTCGAGGCGGCTCAATTGCAAGACCTCGTGCGGGCTTTGTCCGAGAAGGACGCGGCATCCTTGTCTGCGTTGACTCGCAATTTGCCTGCAAGCGCTCGCTCCGGCTTGCATGCCCTTTTGCGACTTTATGGTGGTGCCGAGGTCATTGACGCGGCCCGTCGTGAGCTGCCGAAAGGCCCGCTCATCGCGGCTGCGCTGGACCAGTTGTCCTGGTTGGCCACTCATCTAGGCGCGGCGGTTCCTGAGCTGAAGATCGGTTTCGATCTGTCCGACATGAGCGGCTACGCGTATTACAGCGGAGCACGGTTCGCCGTCTTCGGCGCAGGAAGCAGCGAGGCCCTGGCCCGTGGCGGTCGGTATGACGAAGTCGGTGCAGTCTTTGGACGAAACCGCCCGGCCGTTGGGTTTAGCCTAGACCTGAAGGCCGTGGCTGAACTGGCAGGTCCCTCTGATGTGCCTTCGTCTATCCGCGCGCCCTGGAGCGTGGACCCAAACCTGCGCGCAAAGGTTCGAGAACTTCGCGATAGCGGCGAAATCGTATTGGCCATGCTCCCCGGACACGAATTTGAGGCTCAAGCTTTTGCCTGCAATCGTGAACTGGTCAATCTAGATGGCCGTTGGGCGCTCCGCTCTTTGGCCGATCGCACCCCGATCTGAATCTTGAAAGAATCTGTGAACATGCAAGCAGCGGTTCGGCCCGGAGCGGGTCGTAATGTGGTGGTGGTTGGAACCCAATGGGGCGACGAGGGCAAGGGCAAGATCGTTGATTGGCTGACGGATCATGCTCAGGGCGTCGTGCGCTTTCAAGGCGGTCATAACGCAGGGCATACGCTGGTCATCGCAGGACGCAAGACGGCCTTGCAGCTCATCCCCTCCGGCGTCATGCGCGAGGGTGTCGCTTGTTACATCGGCAACGGTGTGGTGGTCGACCCCGAGCACATGCTCAAGGAAATCGAACGCATCGAGCTAT
>Ga0105046_10011043_pt1 | contig 14047 bp, 7 predicted proteins | sample MAT03_FD_78385 | JGI IMG/M metagenome (GOLD analysis project Ga0105046, IMG submission 78385) | Freshwater microbial communities from Lake Fryxell liftoff mats and glacier meltwater in Antarctica - MAT-03 (megahit assembly) | ecosystem: Environmental > Aquatic > Freshwater > Ice > Liftoff... | reverse complement strand
TCTTTATCCTCCTCATCTGGAGTGTACGCTTTAAGTAATCCTAAGAATTCTCTAACTTCATCAGAGGTTAAATATCCACAATTTATTTCATCACCAAACCCAAAACCCAAATTACCTGTAGAAAAATTCCTGCCATGTACAAACATACGTAATGTTTTGGCTAGTTTTCCTGAGGCTCTATCCGCCAGAGCTTCGTAGGCACTTATTCCACAATCTTCAGAAATGGCTGGAAAGCTAGTATTTATTACAAGGTGTAAAACAAGGGATGCAATTTCTGGGTTAGAGAAGTTACCGTTTACCACTGAATCAACTGCATGATCCCACTCGCCTTCATCAAAATCAAAGTCATTGTTCTTTTTGAGTTCGTCTGCAGTTGCTTTTACCTTTTCCAATAATAAGTCTTTGTCGCCCTCATGATGAATAACTCTGAAACTCATTTTCAACTCGTAACAAAAGCAAAATCACATAAATATTTTAACATATGGCGCTATAAAAACAAAATTGACATATTGACTCAATTGAAAAAAATGCTTGGGGCACAAGCGTTATAGAAGAATTTGACCAAGATTTACAAAATTTATTTGCTGGCTTAGGTGGTTTTTCAAGAGCAAATGTATTCAGTATGCCCGGATTTTATCTAGGTTCTGTTAAGTTTTTAAAACACAAAAAAAATTGAGGTATGATAGCACCGAAAAAAAGAGATGAAACTTTTAAAATCGGACCTATCATGAAAAAAAGTATATCAAGGAATTCGATTGGAGCAAAATTTTTAAATTTTTAAAAAATCAAAAGGTGTCTACATCAAAGAAGAAAAACAAACCACCTAGTTATATTTTGCTTATTTTTAACCAATTAGTAAGAAGCGGATTCGCGTTAAGTATTACTTTGGCCTTTACAAGCATATTGTTCTATAAAGTTTAAATCCTTAATTGGATTTCCTATCATTTTTGAAGGGATAACTATTTCATCAAATTTTTCACTGATAATATAACCACTTGAGATAGCGGCGTCACGTAAATTGATATTTTCAGTCAATGCTTTATAAACAATTTGAGCGGCTTTTTCATAGCCAATATACTCACTTAAAGAAGTCACCAAAATGAGTGAATCATTAACGTGTTTTGTTATTTGAGATAGATTCAATGAAATGCCCACAATACAATATTCTTTAAACTTTAGACTTGCTTGAGCCAACAAAGAGGCTGATTTGAAAACATTATTAATAATCATTGGTTGCGCAACATTTAATTCGAAATGACCTTGGGAAGCAGCAAACGCAAGGCTTAAATCATAACCGATAACTTGCATACAAATCATTACCATTGCATCAGGTTGCGTTGGATTAACTTTGCCGGGCATGATAGATGAACCAGGTTCATTTATTGGCAAGTTAAACTCATTAAAACCAGATCTGGGACCACTACCTAACAAACGAATATCATTAGCTATTTTTAATAAAACTACTGCCAAAGAGCGAAGTGCAGCACTGGTTTGAAGCATAGCATCAGCTCCTCCAATTGCAGCAAATTTATTTGGCGCAGTTACAAAAGGCTTGTTAGTTAATGATGCTATTTTATTCGCTACCTGTTCAGCAAAATCTTTAGGGGCATTTATACCAGTCCCAATAGCTGTCCCGCCAATAGCTAATTCATAAAGACCCGAAAGTGATCTCTTGATCTGTTCAACTGCATTACCAAGTTGCACTACATAACCAGACCATTCTTGCCCAACAGTCAGAGGAACAGCATCTTGTAATTGAGTACGGCCAACCTTTACAACATGAGCCCATTCAAAAGCTTTCACCGCAATTGCTTGGGTCAAATCAGATGCTGCAGGGATAAGATTATTTACAAGTTCATAAACTAGTGCAATGTGCGCAGCAGTCGGAAATGTATCATTTGATGATTGAGACATATTAACATCATCATTCGGATGAATAATTACATTATGCCCTTTTTTAGCATTCACTATTTGGCGTGCTCTATTAACAATTACTTCGTTAATATTCATGTTTGCTTGAGTACCAGCACCCATTTGCCAAACTGACAGCGGAAATTCTTTATCAAGCTTACCTTGAATAATTTCATCACAAACTTCTGCTATTAAACAAGCTTTATCATCAGACAATTTGCCTAAATCTCTATTGACCAGTGCAGCTGCTTTTTTTACATAGCCATAGGAATTAAATAAAGCTTGCGGCATATAGTCTATATTTTCTGGAAAATGCTTAAGAGCTCGTTGCGTTTGAGCACCCCACAAGCGGTCACCTGGAACATCAACTTGACCAAGTGAGTCAAATTCAATGCGAAATTTTTTATCACTTGAATTTTTTTCAGGCTCAAAATTACTATTTTTTTTTATTTTGCTTGTCATTATCATATCCCATAACAGTTCATAGTGTTGCAATTATTACCAAACACTCATTAAAATTATCAACAATTTTTTACCCTTAGTTTAAAAAGCAATTTATAGATTGTCCCTTTATTTAGATAAAAGCCCAAAGAGGAAGTTTTTTCGATCTAACTAAATCAAATTTTATAACGAGGACCTTTTTATATTTTTGTTCAATCGCTTTAAAGCTTATTCCCTCAAAACCCTCTTCTATTGTTTCTATTGTGCATAAGCTCTTAGGTAACCATAGGTTATCGGGTCTCAGCACTTCAATAGCATTTGTTATTGCAAACCTAAATCCTTAGATAAAACAAAAATTGGCAAATATAAAAATGTTTTTGTTGAGAACAAGGGTAACAGCATAGACTTTGTTTATAATCCCCGTAAAAGAGAATACGTCAATAGTAATCTTAATGATCAAACATGGGATCCGGGTCACTATAAAAAAGATCAATTTGATAGTTATCATCGATATCACAAAAACGATCCAATTAAATTTTAATTACACCCTGAGAGCTGTTGCAGTTTTCAGACGCGCGGGTATTCTTAATATAAAATAAGAATTCTCGATAAATGGAGTGTCCCTTGAAAAATAAAATAGTAATTCTAATAATTACAGCGTTATCCTTCTTTTATCCATCAGCTACTAAAGCTATGGAAGACGATAACAAGCCTATCATTCTGAGAAATGGTAGTACACAAAGAATTTTTAAGAATGCTGCAGTTGCATTGCACGGCAAGGTAAGAAATTCGGCTATCGTTCAATTAGCTCTCGCTCAAGGTGTTATTCCAGAAATCATGGGAAATTGTGCTCGATTTAAATATAAAAGTGGTAACTATCTTTGTATTGCTAGCCACTACAACACTGGCGAAAAAAAAACACCAATTACTGCTCTCCTGGATCAACATTTACTTGAATATTTTAAGTATTATCTAGAAATTTTAAATAAAGCACAGACCAACCCCACCCGTGATATATTAAACATAGCAATAGAAAAAGATTGGGTTTATATTGTTGAGCTTTTATATACTACTGGAGTGCCTTTATTTTGGAAAGATTTAGAGTTAGCTAAAATTAAAAACTCAAAATTAGTTGGTAAATTTTTAGTGGATTTACCTTACTTTCAAACCATGCATAAAATTCGCCAAATTTCTACAAATGGGATCGGTTTAATGGAAGAAATAACTGATACTATTGCCAGAATGTCTAATTAAAGCGAATGCGATGGAAAGCTTGCCAGTAGTTTGTTGATTAAAAAAGAAAGCCGCTTTTATAGATTTAACCCAATACACACTAACGTCACAGCGGGCGAGCAACATAGCCCTTAGAATTCAGCGACGTCAAACTATCTCCAGAAGCGGATTGAGATGTATTAGCCCATTAAACAACCAATTTAAATCAGTTAGGTTTTTAAGCACTCCGATAGCCACCTCAATAATGCTTCCTCGGCTACGAAGTAGTTCTTTTTATTCAGATGAACTAATTCTTTGATTAACGCAAACCTGTAATTTGGTGCTGTCGATAAAGGATTTCCCCGTGCATTCTGATGAAAGGCATTTTGCATAAACAAATAATGGTAGCACGGCCTATGTCATAAGTTCTATAAATCTAAAAGAAATTTTTTCATTACTTTAACTTTTGCAAAACAGAGTTTTTTCTTTTACACTTTTCTATAAGCCAGCTTAAAAGAGAAACCTGTTTTTTATGAGAAAGTATGTCCAAAATATCTAATTTTGCATTAGCATTAGCGCTAAGCCCTTCAGGGATACTCTATCTTGATAGGAGCAGCGAGAATCAAGAAGAAATTTCCCAAAAAACTAGAGACAAACTAGAAGCCATCTTCAAGCACAGTGTTTACAACGGATTGCTAGAAATGGGGCTTTTTAAGTTCGTGGATGAATTACCTTCAACTTTTCTCTTTTGGCAGAAATTCTCTCAAAGATTTATTAAAAATCTATGTCACCTGGTAGGCCATGATCAAAATGACACAATAAATAGTGCTCTCCCTTCAATGCTTGAATTACAAGAATTTGTAATTCAAGCTCCCTTAATGAAAGGAATTCAATATTTAAATGAAGAGTTACTTATAACAATTTGGGAAGCTCTCAATAAAACTTTAACAAAAGAATTAGAACTATTTTCTGGAAATTTAAAAGAGTTTTTGAACTCATATAACTCTTCATGGAATCTAGTTGGAAAAGTTTGCTTTAATCTTAGTGAAAATAAAAATAATTTGGCAGCTCCCTTCGCATTTTTTGCAACATATACCACACAACTGACATCAAATCATGTACCCCAAATTATGCCATTAGAACAAGCACTAGAAGAATATGCGGGAGAAAAGAACGAGTCATCATTATTAGCTCTTTTAATACCTATCCAAAGAGCTGCTTTAAAAAGTACGGTCATAGAAGAGCTCATTAATTCTGGCAAAATCTTTCAAACAGTTACCTGGACACCGAGAGAGGCCTATCATTTTTTGAAAGACCTTCAAATTTATGAAGCCGCTGGCGTAGTTGTACAAGTACCGAATTGGTGGAACACCCAAAAACCTCCGCGGCCACACATTGAGCTTACTGTAGGAAAAACTGCTAGCAACATAAAAGGGCTAACTGGAATGCTTGGTTTTGAACTAAAAATTACCTTGGGCGACGGAGAAGAGCTATCTAGTGAAGAATGGCAAGAGCTTCTTAGCTCAAGAGAGCAATTAGTTAAGGTGAAAGGCAAATGGGTAGAGATTGATCATCGTCAGTTAAAGGATGTGCTAGAATATTGGCAAAAAATCCAAAAGAATATTAATAAAAAAGGATTAACTTTCGCAGAAGGGGTGCGCTTATTATCTAGTGCGCATATGCTATCTCATGACCGGTCTGAAGTCGAAGCCGAATTTTTTGAACAAATCAACCAATGGTCATCTCTAAAAGCGGGTACGTGGCTAAAAGAACAACTTGAGCATCTAGGAAATCCGGAGCAGTTACCAACCGATCCAGCATGTGTGACTCTGAAAAACTATCTTAATGGCAGATTGCGGCCTTATCAAAAAGATGGCGTTCAATGGCTATGGCTGCTTTATAATTTAAAATTAGGTGGCTGCTTAGCGGATGATATGGGACTTGGTAAAACCATACAAATGATAGGGCTACTTCTTCTGATTAAATATAATCAAGATAACAATAAGCCTCACCTTCTCATAGTTCCGGCATCATTACTGGGAAACTGGGAGCAAGAAATAAAACGATTTGCGCCAACTTTGACCATTTTGTTTGTTCATCCTTCATTTAATGCCAATTTCAAAGAAAACAGCGTGGAAAATTTTAGAAATTTTGATCTTGTTATTACTACCTATGCGTTTGCGCATCGCCTAAAGTCTTTAACGGAATTAGATTGGGATCTGCTTATTTTAGATGAAGCTCAAACTATTAAAAATCCTCGCACTAAACAAACAATTGCAGTTAAAGCATTAAAAAGTAATATACGCTTTGTGCTTACTGGTACACCGATTGAAAATAGCCTCAGTGATTTGTGGTCTATTTTTGATTTTTTTGCACCTGGCCTCCTAGGTTCATTGAAATTATTCAGCAAATATTCTAAAAACGATAATAACTCTAGCGACGCATCAAAAATTTCTCGTTTTAATGCTACAATACGCAGCTTAGCGAATCCTTATATTTTACGACGCCTAAAAACGGACAAACGCATTATTGCTGATTTACCAGACAAAACTGAAATAGATGCTTATTGCTCATTGTCAAAAGAACAAGTAATCCTTTATCAGCAGGCAGTCCAAGAGCTGAAAGATATTCTCAAGGGTAATACTGATTCGATAAAGCGCAAGGGAATTATTTTTAGTTACTTAGTGAGATTTAAACAGTTATGTAATCATCCTTGCCAATTAGTGGGATACGGATCTTATGAGCCATCACGCAGTGGCAAATTCATACGCATTAAAGAAATCTGTGAAGAAATTGCAGCCAAGCAAGAAAAGGTATTAATCTTTACCCAGTTTCAAGAAATTATTGCCCCCCTTTCACACTACCTTAGCACTGTATTTAAACGCGATGGATTAATATTACATGGTGGAATACCTATAAAAAAACGCACAGAACTTGTTAAAGCTTTTTCTGAAGAACAAGGACCTCCATTCTTTATCTTATCTCTTAAAACTGGCGGAACCGGCCTTAATCTTACCAATGCTTCGCACGTTATTCATTTTGATCGTTGGTGGAACCCTGCGGTGGAAGAGCAGGCCACGGATCGAGCATATCGAATCGGCCAAAAAAGAAATGTTATGGTCTACAAGTTTATATGCAGCGGAACAATAGAAGAAAAAATAAATGAGTTAATTAAGGCTAAACAGCTTTTATCAACTCAAATATTGGAAACAGAAAATGATATTCTATTAACAGAATTAACTGATGAGCAATTAATTAACATTATTTCACTTGATATACATAAAGCATTGGATGACCATTAAAATTTATAGTGGCCATTAATTAATTGAATCTTTTTTACTTATATTAACGCGAATGCGATGAAAAAATAACTTAACAAAAAGAAAAAAGCATCGTAAGTTCTTCCTTAAAACAACTACGCCAAGGAGTACTATTACGATGCTTATTACTATTTTTTACTATACTGACGAATTTTGCAAGTTTTTTTCGAAAGAAGCCGACAAAAATCTTTTATATGAAAAACAAATTAATGTCACTTGAGGAAAAAATTACTTCGTAGCCGAGGAAGTATTATCGAGACAACCATCGGAGTACTTAAAGATCATTTGTCTCTCGAACATAGTCGTCAGATTTGAAAAGAATTCCGAATTCGCGTTTGATATAATAGCCTTGTACAAGTAAACCATCCACTTTGATTAGGCCGATTACACTTTTATAGATTTAACTTAATAAAAAGTCAAAATCTTGCCTGGTAATAGCACTGCTGCGAGATCCAGAAGCACCATTCATAATTGCATCAAAAAGTATCCTCTTTTTTTCCTTTAAAACTAACATTTTTTCTTCAATTGAATCTTTCATAATAAGCCGAATAATTTTAACTTCGTGTTCTTGACCAATACGATGTATGCGATCAGAAGCTTGATTTTCTACCGCTGGATTCCACCAAGGGTCAAGATGATATGCTATTCGTGCACGGGTTAAATTAAGACCTACTCCACCAGTCTTTAAACTTAATACAAAAACAAAAACCGTATTGGTTGTTTGAAACTCTTCAACAATTTTTTTACGTTGCAACACAGAAACACTCCCATCAATCCTAAAATATTTAATATTGTTATGCGATAATTGCTGCGTTAAAATATCGAGTGCTTTAGTAAATTGAGAAAATATGAGTAAAGGAATTTTTTGATTTTGACATTTGTTTATTTCTTGTAATAAATAATCTATTTTAGGTGAATTATGTTGCTTGGTTTTCAACAAATTATCTTGATCCAGAAGTGATGGTGAAATACATATTTGACGCAAGCGCAGTAAAGCTGTCAATGCTATAATACCGGCTTGGGCTTCTGTTTTTTCACGATATGCTTTATAAACCTTTTTTTTAATTTCATCAATAATTGCACCATAGAAGCCCTTCTGTTTTTTTGACATCTCTAAGTACTCATTATCTTCAATTTTTGCTGGCAAATCATGAAGATATTCAGCCTTTGTTCTGCGCAACATAAATGGAGCAATTTTTTCGATCAATGCCTGGTATTCACCCTTCTTAACTAATCGGGCCACCACAGAATCCTCTGGCAATAGACCGGGTAGCGCCAGGTTGATAATTGAGCATAGCTCTTTAGCATTATTTTCAAGAGGTGTTCCTGTTAAACAGATTTTAAAAAGAGATTTAAGTTGAAAAGATGCACTTGCTTTTTGTGATTTATGATTTTTGATTGCCTGTGCTTCATCAAAAACAATTACATGAAAAGGAGTGTTCACTAATTTTTCTGCATCAACACGTATTGTATCGTACGTAGTTAAAACAATATCAACATCAAGGTTTAATATTCGTTTTGCTCCAACATATAAATCTATTGAGAATGTTGGATAAAATTTCTTAATTTCCTGTTCCCAGTTTCCAATAACTGTTGCAGGTGCAACTATAAGGTGTGGCTGCTGTTTATTAATTTTCCAGCTTTGGACCCGCTCTTCATGGAGGCCAGCTAGAAATGTTATTGTTTGTACTGTTTTACCTAAACCCATTTCATCAGCAAGACATGCACCAAACTTATGTCTATATAAAAAACTAAGCCAATCATAACCCTTAGCTTGATAGTCACGAAGCGTACACTGCAATTTTTCAGGGATCGGCACTAGAGGAATTGTAATAAAATTATGCAATCCCTGCAGAATCTTTTTATCATCTTCACTCATTTTTAATTTCATGCCAGATTTATTTAATGACAATAAAGTAAAAATATGTAATCGAGGAATTTCAAGATAAGCAGCAATTTTTTCCCCTGATTTTTTCTTATATTCTGTTGACATACTTCGCAACAATTGAAGCATGTTAGTTGTTTTGGCGTCAAATAAATGCACCTCGGTATCAGATTCAAAATAGTCGCCATCGATACCAAGAAATTTTTGCCACTCATCTTTAGATAAAAGGACATCTTTTTCATAAAAATCGGGAGTGATTGAAAACCAATCTTCATCACCATTAACATCTATTTCAATATCAAAAGTATGAGCAACAGTTTTTTTGTTTTTGAAGTAAAGAGCAACACCGGTTTTATGTGCATAGGCAAAAAGATCGACCAAAATCGATTGATCTGCCTCTACTATAACCATCGAGTTCTGTAATTCAACTTTAAGATTATTCTCACAACAATATTCAATGAGTGTAAGCATAGTCATCGACAGCTCTTTTTCGCTGGTAATAGTATGTTCTGGTTCCAATTTTGAGGTATAATAACAGTGAATCAACTTTTGCTGATGCTGGTCAAAACAAAAAGAAAAAAGTTCTGTGATGATTCTATTTTTATTAGCTGCAGATAAAAAATTAAGCTGTTTTGAAAGGTCCTTACGAACAGTTTTATCAATATTTAATAGGCTATTATCGCCAACAGTTTTAATAAATTCGGCTATTATCGGAACAATAATCAAGGTTTTCTTCTCTTTCAAAATTGTTTCCATTAATTTAATAAAACGGTTCCGAGATTTAATTGCGTAGAAATCTCGATAATAATCTAAGCCATCTAACGAACAACTAAACATTAGCCTACCACTAAAGGCATATTTAAAATTTATTTGTTTCTCAAGCGATACAAGTTGCCTAGAAGGATTACCTTCCAAGTCAACGATGCGGGCATGCCGATCAAAAACTGAAGACTCGCAATCTTGAAAGAACATGCAATCATTGAACTCCGCCAAAAGAACATTTGCGCCTAAAAATGGCGAACAATAACCATATTTATATTTTTTTAAGGCTTTTATTATGCTATCAGGCTTCACTGTTCTCAAAATCATGCCGATGCGGGGTCTATTCAAAAAAGAGACACCATTGACAATTATTTTCTTGCTGACGAGGCCTATAAAAATATCATGTAACTGCTTATAAAATGGATTGGTAGCACCTAAAGTAACAATACTATTATTATCAAAATCAATGATCCTGTTATGACTAAGCGGCATATACGAAGACAAACCACTATCATTGTTTTTGCACAATAGAGTAACTTCAAGACTATTATCAGCTGTTGATTTTACATTCCATTGAAAAAACAATGAAGATTCGATATTTTCAAAATGTAAGGGCTTAAGGCCATCAGGGGTATATATTAAAAAATCAAATTCTTCTTTTCGCTCAATTAATTTATCAAAAATTTCTGAAAAATTTTCGCGTGAACCAAAAAAATAATTTTCTAATCTATGACTATACTCCACAGCAAAAATTATAAAGGGATAAACTTCATCAATATTTTTAACAAAAATCAGTTTTGGTTTAGTAAGCACTGAATTAATCCCTCGAAAAATAGCTGTTTTTAATTTATTTATATGACGAAACTTACTTCATCAACTTTTCATTCTACCATGTTAACGTGATTGCTCAATTAAATGACTAATAGTTGGCACATTTTTGATTCTATTTTATTGCCGCATTTCTCCTGTTGTACCCGTCTAATGGATAAAGCTCCTTCTGAAGTCGATTATCCCATACACGATCATCAATAATACCATGCTGTAATACCTTGATAGTATCTTCCACGAGTATAAAATCATACTTAGCATAACCATCTATCTGCTTGTAAATATCATAATCCCACCCTATCCAGTTTCCTGGTACACCAAATAATAGATCTGCACTATTTCCCGAATTCTTGCTTACTTTAGAATGGGTACGTAAAGGCTAATATAATTCTTGACCTCCAAGCTAAGGGAAACAAGTAAAATCTCCCGTAACAACAATAGGCGTATCTAAGCTTTCTGCCAAATCCATAATAATTTTTGCGCTTTCTTGACGTGCTCTAATTCCTAAATGATCACAATAAGTAGTTATGAACCAAAAACACTTACCCGTCTCAATATTTTTAAATTTGGCATAAATCGCATATCTCTCATATGAAGATCCATCACATGCTGCGGCTTCCGCGTGAACTTGAGCTTCATTTAGCCAAACGGTATGCAATTAAGAAACCAAAAGCAATTTTTTCGGGTTATAGCAAATTCCAAGTCCACACTCAATTGGTTTTTTGGTTGGACATCTCCCCATAAATTTATATGGGGCATTATTATCTCTAACACGAGCAACCGATTGTTTAACAATTAATTTCGAACTGGTTTCATACAAGATTTTCCTCTTTTTTTATAGTTAACTTTTGCTAGTGCTCAATCAATTTATTTATGATCTTTGACAAGTCAGCATTTAACCTAACTAATTAATTAATTTACTTAAGGCTTATATTTTAAAAAAAATGCCTCAAGAAATTTACGATTAAACTTATATAAAGAAGCATTGGTGTTCTGCCACGTTCAATCAGTAAGAATGTAGAATTTTGAAGATTAAGATATTGTTTATATAAAAATAAGATTCATGAGGGATACCATTAACTAGATTGGCATAGACAGGTGTAGTCTACCAAGCCGGTAGGCCGGTATAAACGTATAATGGCGGTACTTAATTGACACATTCGGAAATCAAGAGATTGTGTTTGGCTTTAGCTTAACCAATATCAAGACAGCATTTTCAGTTTTAAATATTCAAAGCTCTTTTTTATTGAATTGACTAAATAATTTTAGCTACGACTGTTGAGTTCAATCAATTTCATCAAGGAGTTTCTCGATTTGTTCCAAACTAGGTAATTGTTCCTTTAATCCTTTGGGGAGCTTTTTAACCATAGTATAAGATGCTACACCTATTGGTTTATTTGAATCGCGCAAAGCATACTCTACCGTTGTTTTTCTTTTTGATTTACAAAGGATAATCCCAATGGAAGGGTTTTCTCCGGTAATTCTCGTAGTTGAATCCAAAGCTGAAAGATAAAATTGCATCTTACCTACATATTCAGGTATAAATTCACCAATTTTCAATTCAATGGCTACCAAGCATTTCAATTGGCGATGATACAGTAAAAGATCTATGAAATATTCTTTTTCATCAACCTCTAATCGATATTGTCGACCAATAAAAGCAAATATCCCACCCATTTCTCTCAAGAAACTATCAATCTTAAGCATAATGGCATTTTCAAGCTGGCGCTCATTATAATCATCTCCAAGCTCAAGAAAGTCAAACGTATATTCATCTTTAACAACAAGCTTAGCTTTTGCCTTAAGACCTACTGGCAAAGTCGTTTCAAAATTAGTTTGTCCCAGCATAGTTTTTTCATATGTTTGGTTTTCGATACGGTTAATAAGCTCATTCTTACTCCAGCCATATTTACGGACCATACGAATATAAAATTCTCGCTCATGAAGATCTTTGCATTTACTTAAAATATAAGTATTGTGGGTCCAACTAATTTCTGCCACCAGTGGTGACAGTTTTTCATTTGTCCCGTAGGCAACATATAAATCACGCATTCGCCATAGATTACGAGCGGAAAATCCCTTAATACCAGGAAAAGCATTCTGTAAATCTTTAGATAAACCTTCAATAACGGAATCACCCCAACTGTCATTTTTCTGTTTCTCTACGATACGCTTGCCAACGTACCAATACAGCATTATTAGTTCCTTATTAACAGACCTCAAGGCAGAAGTCTGGGCTTCTCCTATACGGTTTTTGAGCTCATTTAAAAATTCAGCATATCCATCAGTCTTAACTATTTTCATTCTTTTTACTACGCTTTAAATTTTGTTACATAATTTATACAATAATATATAGAGAATAATAAAATATATTCTACAACCAATTTACAGAACGCCTCGTATTAATTGTTTTTTATTCCCATAATCTCTGCAATACATAAAGTTATTTCCATAGGATCTGTTGCTGTATTATTGCAAAATACCGATATGTAAATTTCCTCTTTAGGGTACAAACAAAAATGGGACCTGAATCCTGAGATCCATCCTGGGTGATGAATTTTTAATGTATTGAACGAATCATCTATGAATAGTCCATATCCATATCCTCCATGTATGTCGAAACTATTTGGATTAGGTTTAATCATTAATTTAATTATTTCAGAACTTAAGATATTAGGTCTTTTGCCAGATAAAACGTGACTCCACTTATATAGATCGTCTAAAGTTGTAAACATGCTTCCATCTGGTGGTGTTGCAGGAAGGGTCTTTTCGTCATCTTCTACTAGCTTTTTACGTTTCTTGTCCCATCGATACCCCATTGCATGATTTATGCTAGCGCTATAGTTTTCATCATGAATACCCGAGAAGAACATTTCTGTAGGGATAAAAAAATATTCCTGTACAAGATTACTATATGATTGACCAGTTTGACTTTCAAGAATAATACCTAATAGACTATATCCAATATTACAATAATGCCATCCCTTTCCCGGTTCAAATTCCAATTTTTTCTTCTGAGATTCAGCTATCATTTTTTTAATTGTATCTTTAAAACAAAAGCCTTTATTCTCTGCATTATAATATGTCTCATCATAATCGATAATACCACTTGTATGAGACAACAAGTGATGAACTGTTACCTTTTCCCATATATCGGATTGGTATTCTTTTGGAAGATATAAATTAATCGATGCATGTAAATCAATTTTACCAGATTGCCATAATTTCAGGATAGCTGCAGCAGTAAATTGCTTGGTTATAGAAGCAACATGAAATATTGTGTTTTTATCATTTTTACCATAAATATTAGCTATACCATAACTCCTGTTTAAAATTATTTTACCCTCTTTTGCCATCACGACAACTCCAGAAAAATGCTGCCGCTTTTCAACATCTTGAAGATAAGTCTCTAATTGATTTATCGTGTTGTTAGAATGTAAAAAGATATTTTCATTTAGCTTCTGCTTAAGAATTAATTCATTAGAAGTACATTCTAATTTTGTAATTGATAAAACACAAAGCAAAATTAGATATTTAAAATTCATATTATCCTTGTTATGGTTATTTGCTAAAAACCTCTTCGCATATTTAACAAATCCCTTATTCAAAACATCATATGCTCTAAGTTTTGTTAAATAACTTATTGAAAATTAATTTAATTAAACATTATTACAAGCATCTAAAATAT
>Ga0105046_10011041_pt1 | contig 14048 bp, 10 predicted proteins | sample MAT03_FD_78385 | JGI IMG/M metagenome (GOLD analysis project Ga0105046, IMG submission 78385) | Freshwater microbial communities from Lake Fryxell liftoff mats and glacier meltwater in Antarctica - MAT-03 (megahit assembly) | ecosystem: Environmental > Aquatic > Freshwater > Ice > Liftoff... | reverse complement strand
CGGAACGATCGAGGAGCGCTTCGTGGCCCTCCACCGCGACAAGCGAGAGCTCGCCGACGCGGTGCTCGCGGACACCGATCGCGCAGCTTCGCTCTCCGCGGCGGAGCTGCGCGGCTTGCTCGAGGAAAGCTGAGCGAGATCCCGAAGAAGTGAGCGCGAATACGGAGCAGACGCGCAGCCCGAGCGCGCTGGACTTTCGTCTGCGGAGTTTGGAGCCCCAACCGCCGCTGTACTAGCCTCCGCCGCCTCGTGGGCTCGTACTTCTCCGTCGGTGCACTGGCGCTCGCTGCCGAGGGCGCAAATGCGGTGGGCGCGGTGCGCTTCACGCTGCGCGACGACGCGCTCGAGATCGATCTGCTTCGGGTGGGCAGCTACCGGGAGTCGTTCCTCCCGGGGGCGCTCACCGAGGCGGTGCGCTTCTCCGTGCCCTACACGGCCGTGCGCGGGCTGGTGCGCCGGGGTGCGGTGCTCTACCTCGCGCTCGATGCGAAGGTCGCGTCGCCGTACCACCGCTTCGCGTTGACCCGCTTTTCCGACGCGCCGCTCGATGGACTGGTCGGCGCGCACCATCGCCGGATGCACGCTCGCCTGGCGGCGGTGATCGTGCCGGCCCCAGCCAGCACGCTGGCCCTGGTCTTCGCGCCGGAGTGGCTGGTCGGTGGCGCGCTGGGCAAGGCGTCGCTCGCCCTGGTGGTGGCCATCGGCACGTGGGCGCTCTTCCGCTCGTTGCTGTCGGTGCGTACCCACGGCGGGCCGCTCTCCGACGAGTTCCGCGACGCGTTCGAGCATCGGATGCTCGAGCGCCTTGGCCTGCGCCCCGCATGGCTGGCCGACGAGGCGCCGTTCGACGCGCCTCTCGCTCACGCGGCGTTCGCGCGCGCCGAATCTGCGCCCCGCCCGCTGCGCGCTGCCGCTGCGCCGCCTTGGGGGGCGAGCCGTCCGGCTTCCTCGATCGGCATCCGCTCGCCGGTTTCGTCGGCTCCGCGCGACGCGTTGCGGCCCGAGCCGGCGGACTTCGCGGGGTCGCCTCGGACCTCGGGTCACCGCGGGCGCTTCGGCGATGCCTCGTCCTTCACGCCGGCACCGACCATCGTCACCGAAGGTTGGGACTCCACCGATTCGTTTCCTACGCCGGCCGGCTCGCTGGCCGGCCTGTATGGCGGCTCACCGCGCACCACCTCGCCCCTGGCGCTCGTGCGCGCCACGCGCGGCGACGGTCCTCCGCCTCCCGCACCGGTGGAGCCGACGGCCGCGCCTTCCGACATGGCGCTCCCGCTGGTCGCTCCGGACGCGCAGTGGGCGCGCGCCGCAAGGTCACCCGCGGCGCGCCGGGGCGCGTTGATCGCGCTGGGTGCGGCGGCGCTGGGCGTCCTCGGCCTGTCGGCGGCGCGGACGATTGCGAGCGGTGACACCGCCTCTGGGCCCGCGACAAGCGCACAGTCCGACGCGACAGCAGCGCCGTCGCCTGCAGGGAGCCCCGCTGCCGGCGCGTCGTCGACCGCGCGCGCCGCTGGGTCGGCGACCTCCTCTGCAGAGCCGGCCGTGGCCATGTCCCAGGCGGACGACAAGCTCGAACTCTGCAGCTGCGAGCGCAGCGACTCGCCGCTCTTGTCGAGCCCGCCGCCGCTGCTGTCGATCATCCCGATCCCCACGCGCAAGGGTGACGGCCCGCTACCCGATGACATCTCCCCCCGGGTGGATGGTCGAGGGCGCGGTCGCTACGAGTTCGACATCGCCATCGTCAACAACGGCAAGGACGACCTCAATGACGTAAAGCTCGTCCTGACGTTCGCGCGGCGCGACGCGCGCGGCGAGCGAGCGGGCGTGACCGATCGCGGCCTCTTCTGGGAAGGCGCCCTCGGGCCGGGGCGATCGGTGAAGTGGAGCGTGAAGGCACCTGGCACCGAGCTGCGCATCGACGTGGGCGAGCGTCGTACGCTCGCCGACGTGGCGGCCGCCCCGGGCGACGCGTACTTCTCGCTGCTCCGCGCGCGCCAGGCCGCGGTGCGGCTGCATGCCGCGACGATGCTCGCCTATGTGGGCGATCGCCGGGCGGAGACGGCAGCACGCCAGCTCGAAGGGCTCTCCAAGACTCAGGAGGCGACGCGCGAGATGGTGGTGCGCGCGGCGTCGCCCCACCGCGTATGCCGCGCCAAGGTGCAGGGCGAGACGCTCTCGGTCTGCATCGACAACACCGGCGACGACGCGCTCGTCTCGCCGGAGCTGGTCGAGCCCACCCAGGGTGGTCGTCGCGCCAAGCTCCTGGCGACCATTGCGCCGCACAGCGGCGCCCTCGCGACATTCGAGCGATTCGGCACCGTCGCCGAGGAGCTCATCGTGCAGAAGTAGCGCGCGCCCAATCGCCGGTGAGCTCGGCGAGCGCGGCGCGCATCGCCCCTGCTTGGAAGGCTCTGCAAGGCCCGCCAGCTGCGGGCGAAAATCATCGTGAGCGCTGCACGGGCCGACAGGATGATGGCCTCGACCACGCGCCGGCCGCATCACGGCGTCAGCCCGTCGGACGCTCGACCCCGCGTAGCTCAGAACATCATCGCGTCGCCCTCGGCGAGGTGGCTCTCGCCCGTGACCGCTTCGTCGGAGAGGGTGAGCCCGGGCTGCGTCTCGACCTCTGTCCAGACGTAGATGGAGCCGCCATGCGCCACCCCGAACACCGACGGAGCGATCGCGAAGCGCGGGACCGGCGCGATGTGCTCGCCCCGCATCACAACCGGCGTCGAGAGGTAGACCTCGGCGCCTCGAGCCAGGAGCTTGTTCTTGATCCGGCCCATCAGCTGATTGGTGAGCTCGGCAACCCAGTCGCGCGCCGTCGTCTCCGGAGGCGACGATGCAGCGAGCGGTTCTGCAGTCGTGGCAAGGATGCAGGTGCCACGCGCACCGGGGCCGGAGAAGCCCACAATGCCGCAGAGAAGGATAGCGCCCGGGCCCAGCTCGGGCGTCGACTCGCGCCGGTCGAGCGTCACGCCATAGGCCTCGAAGAGCTCCACGCACGACGTCTGTGTGACATTGTCGAGTACTACTTGGTTGTGAGGATCGAAGTTCATCGCCATCGCGTCTTCTCGTCTTTTCGTCTCTGGGTGGTTCAGAACAGCATCACATCGCCGGCATTATCGGCGTCGACCGCCTTGTCGCCGCCGATCTCCATGAGGCCCGGGGCGGCGCCGAGGTCGAGGACGTCCGCGAGCAGCGGCTCCTGCCCAATCTCCTGGATGAGCTCCTCGGTCGCAAAATCGAGACGACGCAACCCCTGGGCGGCGACGTCCTGGAACTGAAGGTGCGAGAGGACCTCATGGGAGCTGCCCACGACGTCCTGGACCAGGGCATCGGCGCGCTCCATCGACTGGCGTGCCATCGAGCGGAGCGCCGCCGTCTCCTGCTCGACCTCCCGGCTCGAGGCCGCGATATCCACGGAGAACGCGACGACAGACTCGCTTATCTCTTGAGCTTGCTGGGCGACCACCGGGACGGTGGCTGAAAGCGCCTCGGCGAGCTGCGCGACCAGCTTGTTGGCCGCCGCGATCTCGAGCGAGAGCCGTTGCATTTCGGTCGCCACCGCCCCGAGGCCACGCGCATGCTCGGTCGCATGGGCCGCCTCGATGCGGACATTGAGGGCGAGGATGCGCGAGGCGAAGGCGAGCCGCGAGATTTCCGCGGATGCCTTGTCAATCGACTGCACGTGGGCGACCGAGCGAATTGCAATTTCCTCTTGCTTGCGCAACCGTTCGAGCAGCCCAGCTTGCCAGCTGGATACCAGGCGGCTCTGCCGGGCGAGCGTCGCTTCGATGCCGCTTTCGCTTCCGCCCCCGAGGGTGCGCGCGATTGCGACCTGCTCGATTGCCGCGCCGCGGGCACGCTCCACGATGCGCTCGACCGCCGAGGCGGCCGCAATGACCTCGCGCTCGGACACGGCGTTCACTTCGGCCACGCGGTCGAAGAGGCGCACGCGAAATCGAGACAGCGCACGAGTTACGCGAACCCCGAGGCTCTCCACGTCAAGACCCGCGCTGCACAGCGAGCTTCTTGACGGCGGCGACGAGGAGCTCGGCCTTGAACGGCTTGACGACCCAGCCCTTGGCGCCGGCCTTCTTGGCGCGCTCGATGAGCGACTGCTGACCTTCACTGGTGAGCATCATGATCGGCAGGTTGGCGTTCTTGGCCTGGCCCTTGACCTTCTCGATCATCTCGAGCCCGTTCATGCGCGGCATGTTCACGTCGCAGATGACCATGCAGATTGTCGGGTCAGCGTCGATGGCGGTGACACCCTCGGCGCCGTCAGCGGCCTCGATGACCTGGAAGCCTGCCTGCCGGAGCGCAAGCCCGACTTGCTGACGAACGCTCGGGGAATCATCGACGACGAGGATCTTTTGCACGGTGACCTTTTCCGCGCCTCGCGAAGGGCGCGGGAGACGTCTTTGCAGGCGGCGTGCCGTTGCGGAAACGAGCCCGAGGATTCGAGCCCCGCCCGTCGCCGGAGGGCAAGGCGCGAGAGCCCACCCCGCGCTGGCATGGGCGCCGCGCCCGCCGTCACGCCACCGCCGGTCGCTGCGTCAAAAGATTGGCTCTCCAAAGGTCTTCATGGGCGCGCCGCGTGGGGTGGGGCCAGCTTGATGCCGCCGCAGCACAGCAAGAGCCGCGCGATGACCGAGTGGGGTGCGTGGAAGCCGTAGGACCTTCTTGTGGGCGTCCTTGCCGCGTCCTTGTCTCGCCACGGAGTGCCACGACCCGCGCGTTCGAGAGCCCGGAGGTGCAGTAGGCGAGTATGCCGGCCAGGTGGCTGCGGACGGTCGCTGCGGATGGTGGCTGCGGACGGTCGCCACGGCCCTCGAAAAGGGCTTGATGCGCGAGCTGCGGTCCGCTGCGGGCCCAGCGGATCCAAGCCGGGAGTGGACTTCGGGCGCGCCCGCGTCACCGTCGAGGATGTCGGCCAGGGTCTCCTTCAGCAGGTGTCCGCGGCGGCGACGTCGCGCCCAGAGGACGCGACCGAGGCGTTGCTCGACAACGATGGTCACGTACTCGTGGCGCTTCCGGTACGCCAGCTCGTCGACGCCGATATCGCGCAGGTCGTCGAGGACCTCACCGGGCCCGAAGCGGTCGACGACGCGCCCCACAATCGAACCAACCGTCCCCCCCCGGCGATTCGCGCGAGGGGTATGGCGGTCGTCTTGCTCGCGTTCCGGGCGAGGTAGCGTCGAGGTAGCCCACCAGCGCCTCACCAGGGCCTCACCAGCGCCCCACCAGCGCCCACCAGCTGCGCGAGCTCCCAGGTGAACTTCGAGCCAGGCGCCGCCCAGGGGACCCGCGAGGTGCAGATGCTGCAGGCCCGGCACTCCACGCGACGCTCCGAGCGCTGACGGCTCGGAGCGCTCTTATGGGACTGCTACGCGATTCACGCGTGGGTCGCCCTCGACCCGCGCGGACTAGCTCGCGACCCGCATCGACGGGGTCCTCCGGGGGGGAGCCAGCGCGACACCACGATCGGGGATCCAGAAGATCGAGGCCGGGAAGCGGAACGTGACCCGCGTCCACGCGTTGATGCAGCTCTCCACGTCGACCTTGCCACCGAATTGCTCGCATGACGCACGGAGCGCGCCCATGCCGGCGCCGCGCCCTGACGTCTCCGAGACCACGTCGCGCGAGGAGATGTCGTCGCGGAAGAGCGCATCGACGCACTCCGCGTGGGTCGCACACGGAAACCCGGCCGCGCTCGCGCGCACCGCGATCTTCTCCCAGTCGATGCCGCGACCGTCGTCCCGGAGCATGACGATGACCTCGTCGCCCTCCTGCTCCACCCGGATGTCGATGGTGGCCGTGGCCGGCTTGCCAGCTGCCAGTCGCTCGTCGGTCGTCTCGATGCCGTGGTCGACCGAGTTGCGCACCGCATGCACGCACGCTGCCCAGAACGGCGCGAACCGTTCGAGATCGTGCCGGAGCCCCTTGCCGTCGACGTGAGGCTCGATGGCCGCCTTGTCGAGGCGCTGGCCCAGCGCGATCGCCTGGTCCGCCAGACGTTGAAGCGGTCCTTGGAGTGGCGCGAGGGCGAGACTCTGAATTCGCCCCACGATCTCCTCGCGACTGGCCGCCGAGCTCGCGAGCTCGAGCAGCTCGCGGTGGTCGTCGCGGCTCACGGTCAGCGCGTTGCCGGTATCGACCACCAGCGAGCGGAAGCGGTCGACGATGGCAGCCCAGCGATCCCGCAGCCGGAGGCGCTCCGGCTCATCGAGGTCCTTTCGTCCGCCGTCGCGGAGGCTGTCCTCCAGCTCGTGACAGATGGTGGCGACGCTGGAGATGCCGAACATCGAGGCGTTGCCTTTGAGGGTGTGGAGGGTGCGCTCCACGTGAACCTGGACGTGGGGGTTCACTTGGGTGAGCAGCTGCACAAGCTTCGAGGCTTCCTCGAAGAAGCCGCGGAACCCTTCGCGATCGGCAGTGAGATGCGATACGGCCGTCATCAGCTCGCGCTGCTCGGCATCCAGACGCTCGCGTTCGAGCTGCGCGCTGATGTCGCGCATCACGACCATCAGGTGCGTCGACTTGTCGCCCGACATGAGCGGCTCGTACGACACGCCCAGCGGGACGCCGTCGACGTCGAGTCGCCGTGGCAGCTGCTCGATGCACAGCTCGAGCGGCATGATGTCCTCGGTGAGTGACTCCCAGGCGAACTGCAGAGCGCTCGCAAACGAGGGGTTCTTTCGGCCGATGTACGTCCAGATCGGCTCCTCGGCGACGGGCGCACCCAGCCAATGCACGAGCATCGCCGAGCACTGGTCGGACATCCGCCCCAGCATGTCGACGGTGACGAGGCCATCGGACACGCTCTCGAGGAGGAAGCGCTGCGCGCGATGCGCCGCCTCGAGCTTCGAGACGTCGCCGAAGGCGGCCATGACGCGGCCGGGGCCGAGCTTCAGGAGGTCCAGGGAGAGCACGAGCGGGTCACCGCCCTCGAAGCGCTCGATGGCGATCCGACGCCCCTGGCAGATGGACCCACGTTCCTCCGAGAACGTCGTGACCAGCTCCCGCACCGCCGGGTCGACGCCGTCGAGGATGTCGAGCAGGTTCGTGATGTCGGGCGACGGCGCGAACTCGAGGAGCAGGCTTGCGCCCATCGAGTTCATCATGTCGATGACACCGGCCTCATCGATTCGCGCCAGCGCGAACGGGCTCACATAAACGAATTCCAGAAGCTCTTCGTAGGCGCTCGTTGTCGACATGGGATACCTGCTTTTCTCAGCTCGCCGCATCAGCCCAGCCGATTCGGGGCGGGGCGAGTGACGTGGCGGCAGTGCGAGACCTTCGCGCCGACTCATGGGGACCCGCGGCGCGCCAATCGGGCGAGGAGCCGGCGGCGTGGCCGTCGTCGTCCTCGAATGCAATGGAAAGCTCGACCTCTTTCGAAAACAGCGGGTCGTGGGCCCAGCGTCGTCGCATGCGCTGAGTCATGACCTGGGGCAGCGAACCGTTCTTCTCCAGCTGCGAAGCGGGGGTTTGGGGTGCGATGACGTGAATTTCCCGTCTCTGGCAAAGTGGCCCGAGGACCTCACAGGCGAAAACCCGCCAGTCCCCCCACTCGCCGTGGCTCGCGACTCGCTCGTAAGGACCGTCGAGCAGCGCCATGGCGTCGAGGGCGAGGGCCTCGACGTCCAGCTCGGACAGCGTGACGCCTCCGTCGAATGCGAGTCGCGCGCCAGGGTCGACGCTGCCGCGTGCCGTGCTCGTCATCTTCGGCTCGAGTCGATCGTCGACGATCACCTGGGCGCACGCTCGAACCGCCGACTCGTTCGAGCAGTCGAAGCACGCTCCGCGCCGAAGGCTCCCGACGAGCGTCTGCACCCAGCACGCTCTCGAACGGCCCACGAACGCCACGAGGTCTCCTGGCCCGATCCCGGCTGCCTCGAGCGCCTCTGCCACCAGCTTCCCGCCCATCCAAAGCGAGGGAGCCGCGCAGATGCTCTCGGGGGCGTCCGCCGCGTGCTCGACGATCATGGGAAGCGGACCGTCGAGCCACTCGCCGCGAAACCGAGCCAGAAGGCGAGTCACGCCACTTCCCGCGCCGCCGATGCCTCCGAGCCGGTCAGCGATCGGAACGCCCGCTCGTCGAGCATGCCCGCCAGCCCGGTGGGGGTCAGCACCCCGAACCGGAAGGCCTCGGGCAGCGCATCCTCGACGCTGGTCGCCGGGATGGCGATACCTTGTGCACGCGAGGCAATCCCGCTGCCGACGATCACGACGCGACGACCGGACGGGAAGGTCAGCCGACAATAGGAGGGGAGGGCCTCATGATTTGTCCGCACGTCGAGCATTTGCTCGTCACCCGACATCGCGCCGGAGGCCGACGTGTCGGGGCTGACAAGCTCGATGGGTACGCACACCCGCGGCGAAGACCCCTCGACGACGACGAACGTCTCGCCGCCGGTGAGTCCTACGCACGATAGCGACAGACTCACGGTCGTGCCGACACCAAGCTCCCCCGAGATGCTCACCGAGCCGTCCAGCGCAGCGACCTGGGCCTGCAGCGCATGCCAATCCTCCTGCGCGGCTGCGCTCTGGGCGAGGGCCGCCGTCGGGGCGCCGTGGCCATCGTCGCTCAAGACGAGAACCGTGGCACGATCGCCCGTCTCCACGCGGACCTTCACGGTCCCGTGCGTTGGCTTGTCCGCCCGGACGCGCGCTTCGTCGCTCTCTTGTCCGTGCAGGAGCAAGAAGTGCGCGACCGATCGCGTCAGCTGCGTGACCGCATGCGCGAGCCGAAGGTCGACCTTCGCGCCTTGCACGCAATCGTTGACGAGCTGAGCCGGCTTGCCGAGGTCGCGCCGCGCCTCTTCGCCGTACTCGGCGAGCACGGGCCAGATGAGCCCGACGTCGACCTTGAGCACAAGCTCGGTCTCGCGTGCGAGGCCTTCGAGCATCTGCTGATAGCGAGTCGGGTGGTCTTGCAGAGCGGGAGGCGCCGAATCGCGCGACTTCGCGAGGTCCGGAACGGTCCCGAGAATGGTCGAGGCAGAGGCATAAATCCGGGCGATGGCGCCGATCTGTTGCTCATGGTGAGCGAGAAACTTCTGCAGATCGCGGGTGTCGAGCTTGCCGACGGCGAGCGGCTCTTCGCTTATCACGCCGAGCTTTTCGAGATCCTCGGGCGACAGGAGACCCTCGATACAACCGATGACGCTCGAGCAGACGGCCCCCTTGGTGAAGACCACCGGGTCGGCCTCGCCGTCGCGCGCCACCTGGTATTGCATGGTCTGGTTGTACCGGACCCATTCCGTCTTCAGCTCCAGCCACAGGTAGCTCGTTGACCGATAGAGCTCCGAGACGTCCTCGGGTGCCCCCAAAGCGTCGGCCAGCTCATTGATGGAGGCCTGCTTGAGCCGCGCGTACTCGACAACTGTGGCGCGCACCTCGGGCGACGCCCCGAACTCGGTCAGCATCGCCTCCACGCCGTCCAGGAAGTCATGGTTCACGCAATGCTTCAGGTTCTCTGCAAGTCCAAACATCATTCGCCTGCTTCCGGTCATCGAGGGTCATGCCTCGGGGACGACGCTGCCGCCCCCGAGCCGCAGCCAGGAGCTCACTTCTTGGTCACGAATACCCAGTTGGTCCGCGAGTTGCGGTGTCGAAACAGGCGAATCGAGACGTTCGTCGGGCGCATCTTGTAGGTGAACGTGTAGTTGAACTCGGCGTCGAGCTCGCCCTTGGAGACGCCGTCCTTGAAGCGCCCGAAGAAGAGCCGGTTGTTTGTGCAGGGGGCGACCTGGGTGAAGAAGTTTTTCCCCTCGGCGGCGGTCGGGGCGACGCCGGCCATGTCGGACTCCCAGCGGTTGTACAGCTGGACGACGCCTGCGTCGTCGACCTTGACGACACCATATGGCGTGGAATTGGCCTGATCGCGGGACAGCATGTCGAGGTTCGAGAGCAGACTGGATTCGACGAAGGACATGGTGAGGTACCTTTCTGAACGGGTTTCGATGATCGGGTTGGATGGTGGGCGCGGGTTGGATGGTGGGCGCGACGCGATGGCTGTATTGGCGCCAGGGAGACGGTCACTGTCGCGGTGTCGAGTTTCGCAGTGCCATCAGCCGAAGAGCCGGCCGAGGCGCGTGCGCGGCGCCTGGTGATTCAGCGCGGCAAACCGCGCGAGGATCTCGGTGGGGTCGCTGGAGCCGAGGGCGTTCTGGAGGCGCTCGCGGTCCGCATAGAGGCTCTCGATCTGGGCGACGAGGCTAGGTGCGGGTGGGTCGGCGCCGTGACGGTCCTTGCCCTCTTCGCGGTCGGCATAGAGGGCCTCCACCTGCGCGGTCAGGCTCTCGAGCGCGTCTCGGACGCGTGCCTGCTCACCGGTCGGGCTCACTCCGAGCTCCTCACGCTCGGCGCAGAGGGCCTCGATCTGTGCGACGAGGTTGTCGATGGTGGCGGCTCCAGCGACGTTGGCCGCGACCGCGTGCTCCTGGTCTGCGTAGAGAGCCTCGATCTGTGCGACGAGGTTGTCGACGGTGGCTGCGCTGGCGGCTTCGTCGCTGCCATTCTCTTTATCGGCGTAGAGGGCTTCGATCTGCGCGACCAGGTTGCCGATGGTGGCTGCGCTGGCGGCTTCGTCGCTGCCATTCTCTTTATCGGCGTAGAGGGCTTCGATCTGCGCGACCAGGTTGCCGATGGTGGCCGCGCTGGCGGCTTCGTCGCTGCCATTCTCCTTATCGGCGTAGAGGGCTTCGATCTGCGCGACCAGATTGTCGATGGTGGCGGCTCCAGCGACCTCCGCCGTGACGGCGTGCTCCTTTTCGGCGTAGAGGGCCTCGATCTGCGCGACGAGGTTGTCGACGGTCGCGCTACCCGCAGCGTCGGCGCCGCCACCATTCTCTTTATCGGCGTAGAGGGCCTCGATCTGCGCGACGAGGTTGTCGATGGTGGCTTCGCTTTCGGCCTCCGTCGTGACGGCGTGCTCCTTTTCGGCGTAGAGGGCCTCGATCTGCGCGACGAGGTTGTCGACGAGGGTGCTACCCGCAGCGTCAGTGCCGCCGCCATTCTCTCTATCGGCGTAGAGGGCTTCGATCTGCTCTACGAGATTGTCGATGGTGGCGGCTCCAGCGACCTCCGCCGTGACGGCGTGCTCCTTTTCGGCGTAGAGGGCCTCGACCTGGGCGACGAGATTCGAAACGGCCGCGTGCGCTTCCGCCATGACGAGGTCGACGGTGACCTCGCCGCGCTCCTCTTGTTCGCCGTAGATGGCGTGGAGTTGCTGCAGTAAGCCCTGCTCGCGTGCCTCGACTGCGGCGACGATCTCGGCCGGGTCGGCGCTCCCGAAGCTCGTGATGAGAAGCTCGCGCTCCCCGTACAGCGAATGGATCTGGTCGATCAAGCTCTGGTCGGAGCGCGCCGCCACTGCCCGGTTGCGCTCCGAATAGCTTGCTTCGAGCTGCGCCGTCAATCGCGTGACGGTCTCGGTGAGTGCGACGATCGCCGCATCGCTTCCGGGAGATACAAGTCTCCTCGCGGGCGGTGCGCCCACGTCGTGCGTCGCGGTCCTCGTGAGGGGGATTTCGCGCTCGTCGTCGCCATCCTCCGGCTCGACGATCTCCTCGACGATTCCGTCCGAGACCGGCGCGCGGCTCAGGTCGTGTCGCCGCTGTGACGAAGCGGAAGGGGCCGGGTCGCGCCCCCGAGCACGTCGTACAAGCTCGAGTGCGAACAGCAGCTCGCGCATGCTCACGTCTTCACCTTGGACTCGGATGAGGCCAGCGTCGGCCTGTGTTTCATCGCGGTGGTAGCGAGGCGTCATCGGTGGCTCTCCTGAAATCGTGGCGGCTACGACGGCGCAAGTTCGAGAATCGATAAGCGCGCTTCGAAAAGTCTCGAAGGAGGGCGGGCTCGACGCTGACACCCCGCCGCGGGCCCACCTTGTGGCCATCGTCGCGGATTCGACCGCAGCGCCATGGGGTCAGAGCACAAAGCGTTCCATACGTCGTAGCCGTCTCATTGATGGAGGGACGCGAGTCGACAGCTTCTGTTTCGTGCGGGGAGTGAGCGGTTGGGCGCGACCTGCGCACGCGGCGTCATGTCCATGTCGGTTCAGCGTCACGGCCATGACACGCGCAAGTGGCGCCAAGGGCCCCGCGATCGCGAGGCCGACGCAGAATCTGCTCCTTTGGCGAGCTTGAGCCGCTCGCGCGTTGTGTCGCCTGGAAGTCCAAGGTTGAGGCGAGGAACGTGCGGGCCGTGGAGGCGGGAGAGAATCATGGCGAAGGACTCGAGCGAGCAGCGTCGTGTGGATGACGCGAAGGTTCAGATCGGTGACTCGGAGGTCGAGGTGCGTGAGCTCCTCATGGCGCTGGATCTCCTGCGCGAGGTAGGGCAGCGCGACGAAAGAGGTGTCCGCGAAGATCGACTGCCAGCTCGTGCAGCCCCCAAGAAGGGCCTCCGTATGTGGAATGAGTTCGTCCAAGAGCTCGTCAGTCAGAGCGCTAGCCACAACGACGACCAAGCCCCGGCACTCGGTGGCGCCGCCGCGAGCGACGGTGGGGACGAGAGGCTCGGGGCGCTCCAGGCCGAGCTGCAGGGACTGGCGGCCGAGGTCGGCGGTGATGACCCTGTCATGACGTTGCGTCGAGAGCGCGAGGCCAGCGCTCTTGCCCGCTCGGAGCTAGTCGTTCTCCATACCGAGCGAGAGGCCATCGGGCAGGACCTCACGAAGCGAGATGCCGACATCGATGCTCTCGCCTCTCAGATGCGGGCGATCGAGGCCACGATGGCGGAGGAGCGCGCGTCGATCGCGCGGCTCGTGGAGGAGTGCGCGCGGCTCGCGGACGAGCGGAACGCGTCGCTCGCGGAGCACGCCGGTGCTCGGCAAGCTGTGGCCGCAGCGACGGCGCAGCTGTCGGCGGCGGAGGTGGAGCGCACGGAGCTTCTGCAGCGACTCGCAGCGGCAGACGCGAGCGGCGGTGAAGCGGACCGTGCCGAGCTCGCGCGGGTACGGGCCGAGCTCGACCATCGGCATGCGCGGTGCGTCGCCGCGGAGGCGGGCGCGATCAAAGGGGCGTCACGGGTCGTCGCCCTGCTCGCCGAGCGCGATCAGATCGCAGCTGCCGCGCGCGCTGCGGCAGAAGCGCACGGTCGTCAGGTCGAGGAGCTCGAGGTGGCCCGGGTACAACTCGAGGCGGAGCTGCTGCAGGCGCAGGGAACCGCGAGAACGCTCGTAGCTGACGCCCAGCTCGCGAGCGCCCGCATCGGCAGCCTCGAGGGTGAGGTGGCTCGGCTCCAGGACGAGGTGGCTCGGCTCCAGGACGAGGTGGCTCGGCTCGAGGGCGACCTCCTGCGCGCCGGGCAGGTCGTGCCGGAAGCGCTCCGATCTCTCGCCGTCGAGCGCAGCGACCTTTGCGCGCAGCTGGCGACGGCGTTGGGGGACCTCTTGCACGAGCGGACCGGTGGCGCTCGGCGCGAATTGGAGGTGCAGGCGGCGCGTTGCACACACGAGGCGCTCCAGCAGGAGCTCGCGCGGGCTTTCGACGCTCTGCGCGAGGCGGCGCTCGCGAAGGCGAGCCTCGTCGCACACGCGGCGACGCTGCTGGCCGAACGTGATGAGCTCGTGAAGGAAATTGGCGGCGAGCGTCCCCTCGAGACGCTGCGCAACGAGCGGCGCTCGGCGGCCGGTGTCGTCACGTACGTCATCACGCTGCACGCGGACCTCGCCAGGCTGCGTTCGGTGGCGGAGGCGGTGCTCGGCGTCACGCACGCGCCGGCGACAGCTCTGGCTGAGCCCATCGAGGGAGCCGTGCAGGTCGAAACGACTGCGTCCGTCCCCGAGGCGGAGATGGCGTCGGAGGTAGCGGATGCACCTCGAACCGAGGCGGGGCCTGCGGTCGAGGCGGGGCCTGCGGTCGAGGCGGGGCCTGCGGTCGAGGCAGGGCTTGCGGTCGAGGCAGCGCCTGCGGTCGAGGCAGCGCCTGCGGTCGAGGCAGCGCCTGCGGTCGAGGCAGCGCCTGCGGTCTACGCAGCGCCTGCGGTCGAGGAGGCTTCGGTGGAGGGGGCGAGCCCCGAAGCTCCGGCGG
>Ga0105046_10011040_pt1 | contig 14048 bp, 13 predicted proteins | sample MAT03_FD_78385 | JGI IMG/M metagenome (GOLD analysis project Ga0105046, IMG submission 78385) | Freshwater microbial communities from Lake Fryxell liftoff mats and glacier meltwater in Antarctica - MAT-03 (megahit assembly) | ecosystem: Environmental > Aquatic > Freshwater > Ice > Liftoff... | reverse complement strand
TGGGCGGCACGCCGATATCCTCGTCCCAGAGCTCGGGCTGCTCGGCTATGAAGCCGTTCATCATGGCGCGGCAGCGCGGATCGTTGATCACGACGACCTCGACACCTGCGGTGGCAAGCCAGTCTTCGCGGCCCATCAGGGTGGTGTTTTCGCCGATAATGACGCGCGGGATACGGTGCAGGATCGCGGTGCCGGCACACATGGCGCAGGGCGAGAGCGTCGTCGCGAGCGTGAGGGTGTGCCAATCGCGGCGGCGGCCGGCGGCGCGGATGCAGACGGTCTCGGCGTGGGCGGTGGGGTCGCCGGTCTGGACGCGGAGGTTGTGCCCGAGCGCCATGACGACGCCGGCGGGGTTGACGAGGGCGGAGCCGATGGGGATGCCGCCTTCGCGGAGCGATTTGGCGGCTTGTTCCAGTGCGGCTTCGAGGGCGAGCAGGTCGATATCTCGGCGTTCCATGGCGTGAGGATAGCCGCGGTAGGGACTACGCTCGGGAATGAGTGAATCGATCGCGCCGGTGTGTGTGTATTGCTCGTCTTCTGAGAAGATCCGGCCCGTGTTCCGCGAGGCCGCGCGGGCGCTGGGGAGGGTGCTGGGGGAGCGGCGGCTGGATCTGATCTATGGCGGCGGTCGCAGGGGGCTGATGGGCGATGTGGCCGACGGGGCGCTGGCGGCGGGCGGGCATGTGGTCGGGGTCATCACGCGGCAACTGGTGGACATGGAGACGGCCCACCACGGGCTGGCGGACCTGCGGATCGTGGAAACGATGCACGAGCGGAAGGCGCAGATGGCTGCGGTGGCGCAGTCGTTTGTGGCGCTGCCGGGCGGGGTGGGGACGCTCGACGAGCTGTTTGAAATACTGGCGTGGTTTCAGCTCGGCTTGCACGCCAAGCCGATCGGGATTTTGGATACCGACGGGTTCTTTGGGCCGATCATGGCGTTTCTGGAGAACGCCGACGCGGAGGGGTTCCTGCGGTTCCGCCCGCGCGAGGCGATCGTGATGGAGCGCGACCCGGTAGCGCTGATCGAGCGGTTGATGAAGAAGCCGAGCCAGATTTAGTTGGGGCGGCCCGACTGGGTGATGGCGGCGCGGACGAGCTGGTCGCCGATGCGGAGGTTGAGGGTGTCGGCGTCGCCGCGGATGCGGAGGGTGGCCGAGACGGTGAAGGGCGTTGGTCGGCCGTCTTCGTTGGTGGGCGGGGTGTTGCGGAGCTGGACGGTGGGGACGCCGTCGACGGAGTCGGCGACGGCGAGGGCGGGGACGAAGCCGCCGGCGCGGTTGATGCCGGTGACGGTGAGCGTGATGATGTCGCCCGAGCGGGTCGCCGAGACGCGGAGATCAGTGGGGTGGGGGGGGGCGTTGTCGGTGGAGATCAGTTCGAGCGTGGCGGTCTGGCGCGGCGGGTTGTCGCGGCCCACGCGGGTGTCGTTGAGGGGCTGGTAGCGGGCGGCGCGGTACTCGATGGGGGCCGCGGTGGAGGCGGGGCGCGAATCGCGGCCGATGATGGCGACGGGGGTGGGGGTGGGCTGCTGGTAGTAGCGGGCGGGGGCTTCGTAGACGACTCGCGGCGCTGGCTCGGACGCGCGTTGCTGGTAGACGATCGTCGGCGCTCGCTCCGGGGCGCGTTCAACGATCACGACGGGCGGCTGCGAGTACTGGACGATGTGACGGGGGCGGACGATCACGACCTGCGGCGGGCAGGGGTCGTAGTAACGTGGAGGGCAGGGGTCGTAGTAGGTGGGGCGGGGGATGTAGACGGGGGGCGGGCAGTAGCCGCCGGAGTAACCGGAGAAGTGGCGGGGGCGGTAGTAGGCGGGCGGGCGGTAGTAGCCGCCGTTGTTGATGGAGATGCCGAGGGAGAAGTTGGAGCGGCTACGGAAGCCGTCGTGGCCATGTTGCCCGCGGTGGCCGCGATCGCGGTCGAGTGCGAGTGCGGGGGAGGCGAGCACGGCGAGGCCGACCGCTGCGGCGAACAGGCCCGCGATGGACAGGTTGGCGGAACGGTAAAGAGCGAGCATGGTGGTCCTTTGAAGAGGAGGCGTAACCATACTTTCGATGCCGGCGGCGGGCGGATTCACAAATTGTGCGCGGATTTTGGCGAAGGCCGCTATTGCGGCAGAGGGCCGCTGTTTGGCCGGCGGTCCCGATTTCGGGATAGTGGGCGAAACAGCGAACTGGCGGGGGATCAGTTCTTGTTGATGGCGATATTGCGCCAAGACAGGGTCTGGCCCGGGAAGCGGCTGCCGGCCATGACCACCACGATCTGGCTGTAGATGGCGGCGTCCTGGGCGGAAACGGTGAACTGGTTGTTGTAGGTGAACCAGTTGCCGTTGCTCTTTTCGGGCGGGGCGTAGTCGCGGGTGACGAGCTTGGCACCGGGCGGGGCGGTGCCCCAGTTGAGGGCGTTGCCAGAGAGGGCAAGGTTGGTGCCTGGCTGGACGAGATAGACCTGCCAGTAGTTGAGCTGGTTGTAGTAGTTGGTGAGGCGGGTGTCGAGGCCGAGGGTGAAGGAGCCGGCGCTGATGTCGACGCCGGTGATGACGGTGCGTCGGGCGGACTCGGCGAAGGAGTTGGAGGAGTCGGTCATCTCGATGATGCCGTTTGCGAGCTGGTAGCCGGAGCCGACGAAGACTCCGGGGGCGAGGGTGGGGGAGCTGGGGCCGCCGGCGGTCCAGGACTGGGCCGAGGTGAGCGCGAGGGTGGGGGAGGCGGGCGGGGGGTTAGCGAGGTCGGCGACGGTGGTGGTGCTGCGGACGAAGGTTCCCAGCGCGGGGGTGTAGAGGTAGACGGTGCCGGTGGGGCCGACGTATTGGTTGGTGGTCGTGCCCTTGCGCCAATCGGCGGTGATGGCGGGCGAGAGGACGCGATCGAAGAACGGGGTGCCCAGGTTCGCGGCGACGCTGGCGGCGACGGCGTCGAGGCGATCGGGATAACCCGTGCGGCCGTGGAGGGAGGCGTTGTAGAGGTATTGGGCGATGCCAGCGCTGACGGCGCGGACGGCGCCGGCCTCGGCGGCCTGGACAGCGCGCTGGCGGTGGTCAAAGTAGCGGGATGTGGCCACGCCGCCGATGAGGGCGAGGATGACGAGTACGGCGAGCAGTTCGATCAGGGTAAACGCGGAGCTGCGGCGGGGGTGGGTACACATATGGGTGCTGGCACCCGCTATCGGCGTCATGGAGCGGGGCCTTGCCTCCCCACGTTCGACGGTCCGGAGGAAGACGCGGATTGGGTGCGTCTTTTGAGTGACGTTGGACTGATAACCAGCGCCAGAAACCGGCGAGAGTCAATCGAGCGGGTCGCGGTGTGGTCGCACCTTGGGAGGGTGCGGTTTGATCAGCGGGCGAGGCCGCCCCGGGAAGTACGGATTCTCTGTGAACCTTGTGCGTCGGGAGAGGAGGAAAGAGCCCACTCGGCGGGTGCCGACGGCACGCCAAACCACCGGCTGAAGCCGGGGGCTCGCAGCTGAGCCTGTCGGAGCCCCGGGCGGGAGCCCGGGATGCAACTCCATCCAGCGCGAGATTCGAAGAGAATCCGGATGAATCAGGATCGCTCAACTGCGAGAACTGACTGGCGTCGCGGGGCGGCCGGGGATAGCGTTGAGCGACTGTCCCGGTAGCTCAATGGATAGAGCATCGGTCTTCGGAACCGAGGGTTGCAGGTTCGAGTCCTGCCCGGGATATTGGTGGCTGTGGGCTATTCAGCGTGACTTTGCACCAGGAGAATCCGCCCTGCGGCGTGCCCGCCGCGCCGGCCGGTCCACAAACGGCAGCAACTCCGGCGGCAGGGCCTGCAGGCCGCGGCGTTGGGCTTTGGCCACGGCGTACCAGAGGCTTAGGTGCATGCGGTGACGCACGGCGTCGGTGATGTTGAGGCCGTGCTGCTGCATGGCTTGGAGCGACCACTTCCAGGCGTGGTATTCCTCGAGGCAGCGCGGCTTGTAACGGTTGAAGCCGATGGCGTGGTGGCCGACTTCGTGGAGGAAGATGGCGGCGGACATGGGGCCCTTGGGGCGTGGTGATTCGATGAGTCGCTGCGTGCGGCCGTCGCGGTAGTAGACCTCCCAGGCGAGGCCGCTCATGCTGGTGCGCCACTTGCGGACGCGGATGTCGTAGCTGGTGAGCAGCTCGCGGGCGACGCGGTCGTAACGGGCCTCGGCGGATTCGGCGGCGGACTCGGTCGCGGTGCGCGGCGCGGCGGGCGGCGTGATTTGTGCGGCGATCGGGGAGCGACTGGCCGAGGGCTTGCGACGCGGCGGGCTGGGTGCGGGCGGAGCGAGTTCAAAGAGTGAGGGAGCTAACGGCGTGAGGGGCGCGGGAGCGGTGGGGGGGCGGCGTCGGGCCGTCGGCTGGGCGATCTGCTTCGCTGGCGCGGCGGGGGGCCCGGCCCCGATGAAGGGGCGGAGCCAACTGCCAAGATGATCCCAGAGGGTGCGCACGGTTAGGTTCGGCCGAGGAAGCGGTCGCCGGGTTGGGGGCGGTGGCCGACGGCGAAGTCGCGCCAGGGCATCGGTTTACCGCCGGCGGGCTGAATGAGCAAGAGGCGGAGGGCGGTGCATGAGCCGCAGGCCACGAGGCCGGAGGCGGGGTCGATGAGCATGCCGGGGGCGGCGTTGGCGTGTTGGGCGTCTAGTTGTTGGGCGTCGGTACGCAGGAGTTTGATGGTTTTGTCGCGGAACTGGACGGTGACGCCGGGCCAGGGGAGTAGGCCGTGGACGCGGGCGCGGAGTTGGGCGGCGGGCTGGGTGAAGTCGATCCAGCCGTCGGCCTTGGACATTTTCTTGGCTTTGGTGACGAGGGATTCGTTTTGGATCTGGCCGCGGACGCCGTGGGCGGCGATATCGGCGAGGGTGGAGCGGACGAGTGCGACGCCGTCTTGGGCGAGGAGGTCGTGCAACTCGCCGGCGGTTTGCAGGGGGTCGATGGGTCGGCGTGATTGGGCGAGCACCAGGCCGGCGTCCATGCGGTCGGCGACAGTGATGATGGAGTTACCGGTTTCGAGATCGCCGGCGACGACAGCGGCGTTGATGGGGGCGGCGCCGCGCCAGCGCGGGAGGAGCGAGGCGTGGAGGTTGATGGCGGGGCGAGTGCCGATGGCGGCGGGGCCGATCTTTTGGCCGAAGGCGATGACGAGGAGCAGGTCGGGCGCGAGGAGGTTGATCCAGGCCAGCTCGTCGGGCGTGTTGATGTCGGTGGACTTGAGGAGCGGGAGGCTGGGCTGGGCGGCTTGGGCCCACTGGGCGATGGGCGTGGGGGCGAGGGCCTGGCCGCGGCCGGCGGGGCGGTCGAGCTGGGTGACGACGCCGACGATGTGGTGCGTGAGCGGATCGAGGCAGAGGGATTGGAGGGTGGGCAGGCCGAAGGCTCCGGCACCGAGGAAGAGGATGCGCATCCGTGCGTCTCCGGGGGGCACAAGATCGCGTGTCGGCTCAGCCGTCGCGTTCGAGCTTTTTGATGAGGGGTCGGTTCTTGAGTCGCGAGGCTTGGGACATGCGGTCGAGGATGAGGACGCCGTCGAGGTGGTCGAGCTCGTGCTGCCAGCAGCGGGCGAGGAGGCCGCCTGCGCGGAGGGAGAAGGGCTTACCTTCGAGGTCGAGGGCGTCGAGGGTGACGATGGGCGGGCGGAGGACCTCGCCGAGGATGTCGGGGAGGGAGAGGCAGCCTTCGTTGAAGGGCTCGACGGGGCCCTCAAGCTGGCGGATGACGGGGTTGATGTAGACGATGGGCCCGGTGGTGGCGGTGGGGAGGTGGCCGGCGGCGTGTCGGCCTTTTTCATCGTCCTCGGGGACGTCTGCGACGAATAGACGCCAGGAGAGGCCGATCTGCGGGGCGGCCAGGCCGATGCCCTCTTCTTCGTGCATGATCTCGATCATGCGGCGAGCGACGGCCCGAACATCGTTGTTGACAGACTCGATGTGGCGGGCCTTGGCGCGCAGGACGGCGTCGGGATAGTGGATCAGGCCCAGTTCGTTGACCGCGATGCTCATCTGGGCAGAGCATAGGGCGGGGCGGAAGTGGGGTCGGGGTCGGGTTGGTCGGTCGCGGCGCGTTCCGCTAGAATCGGGGCGTTCAAGTCCGGCGGGAAGGGTGTGCGACGACCGAAAGGGGCAGGCATTGGCGATCTTTGGCTGGGGCAAAAAGGCGGAGGTAGAGAGCGGCAAACCGGCCGAGACGAAAGCCGGCGGGCTGGAGTTCAGCCCTGAGAAGGCCAAGGCGTGGTACAACCACGCCAAGGTGGCGTCGGAATCGGGCAACCATGAGTACGCCATGACGTGCTGGCTGTCGGGGCTGCGGTTCGATCCCAACAACACCGACGCGTTGAAGGCGTTCTTCAAGGACGCGTCGATGAACGGCAAGCCGCCGGCGAAGGACATCGTCAAGGCGGTGAGTGGCAACACGCCGGTGGATCGTTACCTGAACGCGGTTTTGCAGTGGGGCTGCAACACGCAGGCGACGGACCTGGCCATCAAGGCCGCGTCGACGGCGGCGGACCTGGGGCTGACCGAATCGGGCAAGCTGATCGCGCCGATCGCGATGCAGGTTGCACTGCGCGACAAGAGGCAGAGGAAGGACACGTTTGTCAAGCTCAAGGATGTGTTCGTCAAGCTTGAGCAGTTTGATTACGCCGCCCGGGCGGCCGACGAGGGGCTCAAGATCGACCCGACGGATTCGTCGCTGTCGGCGGACGCCAAGAACCTGTCGGCGCAGTCGACGATGAACAAGGGCGGCTACGAGAAGACCGGCGAGGCGGGCGGCTTTCGCCAGAACATCCGCAATCTCGACGCGCAGCAGCGCGTCGAGGAGGAAGGCCGGCTGGTCAAGAGCGAGGACACGATGGAGCGCCTGATCGTGGCGCTCAAGGCGGAGCACGAGGCCAAGCCGTCGGACCGTCCGACGCTGAACAAGTATGTGAAGATCCTGCTGGAGCGCGGCACGCCCGCTGACGAGGCCGTCGCGATCGGCGTCTTGGAACGGGGGTTCGCCGAGACGAGCGAGTTCACTTTCCGCAAGGTGCTGGGCGAGATCCGCATGCGGCAGTTCAAGCGCCGCGTGGTCTTGCTGAAGAAAGCGGCCGAGGCCGACCCACAGGACGCGACGGCCAAGGCGGCGTACGAGACGGCCAGCGTCGAGCTGGTGGCGTCCGAGACGATCGAGTTCGAGGCCCGAGTCGCGGCCTATCCAACTGATCTGGGCCTTAAGTACCAACTGGGCCAGCGATACTTCGACGCGGGAAACCATGAGAAGTCGATCGAGATGCTGCAGGTCGCCAAGGGTGACGCCAAGAACCGCGGCAATGTGCTGCACCTTCTGGGAAAGTCGTTCCTGGCCATGGGCTGGCACGACGAATCGATCGACAGCTTCCGCCAGGCGATGGAAAGCCCGGGCGGGAGCGCTAGCGGGCTCGATGGCGAGCTTCTGACGATGGACCTGCGCTACGGGCTCTTGATGGCGCTGCAGGCCCGCGCGGGCGAGATGCGTGATCTGCCCAGCGCCGAGGAAGCGTATCGGCTGGCGTCGCAGATCGCCGTGCAGCAGATCAACTACCGCGATATCCGTGTGCGTCGCGACCAGATCAAGGCGCTGGTGGCGCAGCTCAAGTCCGGCACGTCAGCGTGAGCCCCGCGGCGTCGCACAACCAGTCGGCAGCCACGGTCATCATTCCCGCGCGCCTCGGCTCCACGCGATTCCCCGAAAAGGTGCTGGCGGATCGCACTGGACGACCGCTTGTGCAGCACGTGGTCGATTCGGTGAAGGCCGCCGCCGGCGCGAAGCTGGTATGTGTGGCCACCGACAGCGAACGCGTGGCCGCGGCCCTCGCGCCCTTCGGCACACGGGTCGTCATGACCAGCCCGGACCACCCCAACGGGACCAGCCGGCTCAATGAAGCCGCGGCCGTGCTGGGGCTGGCGGATGACGCGGTGATCGTCAACGCGCAGGGGGACGAGCCGGAGATGCAGGCCGCGATCATCGACGCGGCGTTGGCGGCGTTGCAAGATACGCCCGGGGCGTCAATGGGCACCGTGGCAGCGCGGTTCGGGCCCGATGAAGACCCGCGCGACCCGAACCTCGTCAAGGTGGTGCGGGCGCGGGACGGCCGGGCGTTGATGTTCTCGCGCTCGCTGATCCCCTTCGACCGCTCGGGCCTGGGCCTTGATGGGGCCCGCCCGCTGCGGCACTTGGGGGTCTATGCCTACACACGCGGGTTCCTCGCGGCGTATTGCGCCGCCGAAGCGACGCCGCTGGAGCAGACCGAGCAGCTGGAGCAACTGCGTGCGCTGGAGATGGGCTTCGCCATCGGCGTGCACGAGGTGGCCAACGCACCGCAGGGGATCGATACGCCTGCGCAGTACGAGGCTTTCGTGCAACGCTGGAAACGCGAGCACCCGTGAGGCGGGCGTCGGCGTCGCGCACTCAATGCCATCTTTTCCGCGATCGCTGCAATACTGGTTTCCCACGCCAAGGTAGAGGTCGGCTCCGCGAACGAATCCCAGGATTGCTGCTAGCGCGTCCCACCTCGCGTGCCCCCGTCCCCTCACTTGCTGATATCAGGCTGCACGGGCTCCGCTGTCGCGTCTGCCACGCCCAGCAGCACGCGGAGCAGCTCCGGCGGCTGCGGATAGATCCGGAACACTCGGCCCGTTTTGAGCACGATCCCCGGCTGCGCGGCTCGGGCCACGGTCAACTCTTCGAGCGGATCGCTGGCGCCGGAGCGGAGCGTTAGTGTCCCCGCGAGGGCGTAGCCCGGCGGTTCGCTGAGTGTCACCGATCGCGCGGGCGTGGCGTTCACGAAGGCCAGCAGCGCGGCGATCTGGTCCGCGCGGTCGCTTGATTGCTTCACCTTCGATCCATCGGGCCGCGTCTCGGACCAGCCGTCGAGATCACGGCTGAAGAGTGTGGCCAGCGCCGGCGGGCTCGTCGGGACGGGAGCGCCGGGGGCGGGCGCGGCGGGCGTTGCGTTCGGCGTGGTCACCGGCTGATAGTGGATGGCGCCGACATCGGCGCTGGTTACCCCGCTGGCCGCGAGGGCGATCCACGGCTCCGCGTCGGTGCGGAGCTTCGAGAGCGACTCGGAGGCCACGATCACGGCGGAGTTCCCCCCGTCAACGGTGGCGAAGAGTTCGCGTCCGCCGGCATCGGCCGCCGCGCCGATCACGATCTCGCGGCGGATGGTCCCGGGGGAGCGGCCCTCGGCACCCGGGTCGTCGCGTTCGACGATGATCTGTGCCAGCGGCGTGTCAAAGCCCGCTTGCGTCGGGGGCGTGCCCGGGGCGTCGTCGACAAAACGAACGGCGCGGAGGCCTTCGAGGGTGCTCAGCAACCTCTTGATGACCTCCGGCTCGGCCGGGGCGGGCACCGGCTCCTGCAAGGCCCAGCGCGAGCCGACTTTGCTCAGCGCGACGGCACTCTCCTTGCCGATGAGCCGCACGCGCGAGGGTGTGTGCGTGCCGGTGGCCAGGTCCGGCAGAAGCGTCGGATCGCGCCACGAGCGCGGGCCGGGCGACGTGAAGAACGCGTGGAACGATTCCGAAACCACCGCCAATCGCGTTGGCTCGGGCGGCTTGTCGCCGCTGGGGGTGCCGCTGGGGGCGTTGGTAGGGTCGGTAGTGGATACTTCGACCAGCCCCTGCCCGCCCAGTCGACGAGACGCGAGGCCCAGCGCCAGCGACGAGCCATCGTCGAGGACGAACTCGACGCGGACGGGGTCGGTGCCGAGCGCGGCCTTGGCGTCGGGCGTGGCCGCGGCGCGGGTGTCGTTGATAAGGCGGAAGGCGCTGACGAGCCGGCTCGCGTCGACACGCCAGGTGGTGGGCCAGCGTTGGTCCGCGGGCGTGCCGCCTTGAGCGGAGCGGGTGGTCAGCGAGAGGATCCATATTCCCGCCGCGTCGCGGGTCATCTCGGCGATCTCCGACTGGCCCGGCCCGGTGGGCGTGGCCACGCGGACGAGGCGGACGCGGCCCGAGTCGAGCTCGGCCAGACGCTCGCCGATCGGCACCCATCCCACGATGGGCGATCGATTGGCACGGATGACCAACACCGTCACCAGGGCGAGCGCGAGCGTGACGAGGAGCGCGATGATGAGGGTACGGTTGGACATACGCAAGGTTATCGACGCGCGGCGGCCACGCACGCCAAATCGCGGGTCGGGCGGGGATAGCCAGAGGGGGCGCTATCCTCGGCTCATGCCGCATGCGCCGCTCATCGGGATCACGACCGACGTCGTCGAGGTGGAGGGCCCGCCGGGGCAGCCGCCGCGGTTTCGGGCCGTCTGTGCGGCGGCGTATTTTGATGCCGTGGCGGAAGCGGGGGGGGTGCCGGTGTTGCTGGCTCCCAGGGCCGAGAGTGCGCGTGCCCACGTCGAACGATGCGACGCGATTGTGATGACGGGCGGGGCTGATCCGCGTATGGAAGCCTTTGGCCAGCCCACGCATCCCAAGGCCGAGACGATGCACCCGCGGCGACAAGCGTATGAGCTGGCGTTGCTGGCCGCGCTCGATGAGCAGCGGCACAAACCGACGCTGGGGATCTGCCTGGGGATGCAACTGATGTCGCTGAACGCCGGGGGGGTGCTGGATCAGCACTTGGCCGACAGCCGGGCCGACGCGGATCGGCACCGCCGCGACGCGGTGCATGCGGTGGTGCCGCGTTCGTCGCTGTTGCCAGCGGGTGAGGTGACGAGCAACCACCATCAGGGCGTGGTCGATCCGGGGCGGCTGGAGGTCTTGGCGCTGAGCGATGATGGGGTGATCGAGGCGGTGCGCGATCCGTCGCGGCCGTTTTATGTGGGCGTGCAGTGGCACCCGGAGCGAACACGCGACGCGGGGCTGGGGATCGAGCTCTTCAAACGGCTGGTGGCGGCGGCGGTTACTTCTTGACGGGGCCGAGGGTGTCCGCGAAGACCTGCTTCATGGCTGTCCAGCTCCGCTGCTCGGCTTTTTCCTGATATCCCACGCCGGGGATCCCGAACTTGTCGCTGTCTTTATTGGTGAACGAGTGCTTGGCCCCGCCGAGGAAGAGGACCTGATAATCGACCTCGGCCTCTTCCATTTGCTTCCCGAACTCTTGGAGGACCTCGGGCTTCACCAGCGGGTCGGCGGCGCCGTGGCAGACGAGCACGCGGGCCTTGATCTTGGCGTTGTCTGCGGGCACCTCGGCCGCGAGGGCGCTGGTGTGAAAGCAGACCACCGCGTCGAGCTCGGCTCCGGAGCGGGCGAGTTCGAGGGCCACGGTGCCGCCCATGCAGAAGCCGATGGCGGCGAGCTTGGTGGGGTCGGTGGCCTGATGGTCAGAGAGGATCTTGAGCCCGGCCGCCGCACGGTCGCGAACCACCTGCGGGTCGGCGAAGAGTTGCGCGGCCCACTCGCCGGCCTGCTTGGGGTCTGTGGTGATCTGGCCAGCGCCGTACAAATCGACGGCGAAGGCGACGTAGCCCTCAGCCGCAAGCTTTTTGGCGCGGTCCTGGGCAAACTCGTTGTTGCCCCACCATTCGTGGCAGACCAATACGCCCGGTCGCTTCTGGGTCACGGCGTCGTCGTAAACGAGATAGCCGCGCATGGCCGTGGTGCCGACGCGATAGTCGATTGTTTCAAATTTAATGGCGGCGGAGGCGAGCGAAGCAATCAGGAGTACGCCGACGGCGATCGACGTGGATTGAAGTCGGGGCAACATGCTTAAGCTCCTGCAAACAATGGGGTTGGGGCGATCCGCGGATCTCAGCGTACCAGAAAAATCAAGTTGGTCAGGGCCCCCGTTCTGGGTCGGCATTATGCGGGAAATGTTCTTGAATGGTGAACTCTTGCCTTGACGGGTGGCCAATCCGAGAAGAACAGCTATACTGATCTCAGAGTGTCGTGGCCGACTGTTTCGGTCGCGCTGAGAGTTCGTGTCTAGAGAGATTGGGAGGATTTCATATGCGTATCGCTATCGGGGCTTTGGCCCTAGTCGTGGCTGCTGGCACTGCGTCGGCCGCCGTTCAGTCGTTCACCGTCCCGTTCAATTCCGGCGTCCCCAACGTGGTCCCCGGAATTAACATTGTCCTGCCCAAGTTCGACACCCAGGGCGGCCTCCACATCCTGACCGGCGTGTCGTTCAGCGGCATTGGCACCGTTCAGGCCGCCATCATCGGCACCAACGACGCTATCGTCGAATCGACCCTCACAGTCGACCTCAGCGGCACGCTCGTCCTCCTCGTCCCCGGCAGTGTGATCGTGGCGAACTTCCTCGACAGCGAGACGTCCCCCGCCTTGGCCCCCGGCGCGTCCCATGACTTCGGCCTCATCAGCGACACCAACAACTTTGGCCCCGCGGCCGGTTCGCCTTTGGCCTTCTTCAACGGCGCCCCCGGCGACACCTTCGCCGTCACCGGCACCGTGACCGGCGGCTTCACCGTCTCGGGCGCTGGCAACGCGACCATCGAGATCTCCAACTTCGCCGCCCTGGGCGAGGTGACCGTCGAGTACACCTTCGACATCATCCCCACCCCGAGCGCGGCCGCCCTGCTCGGCCTCGGTGGTCTCGCTGTCGCTCGCCGTCGCCGCTAAGTTCGTCTTTGACGATCTAGAGAAGATACCAATGACCCCTCGGAGCCCGGCCCCGAGGGGTTTTTTCATGGGCACTGTGGGGGTCTAGCGGACTCTCAATGAGCACGAACCGTTCAGAATACGTACAGGCGGCGTTCTAGGAGCTGAGATCAACCTTGAATCTCGTTAAAAAGCGGCTTTTAGCTTGCACCCCGAGGAGGGTGTGTTATAGTTCCTCATCGGAGCTTGCCCTTGTGGGCTGAGCCGTCGATTTGAGAGAGAGAACTGTTTTTCGATTGATTTTGAGGAGACTGAGAATGGTTAAGAACTTCGCTATCGTCGCTCTGTTGGCCGCCGCGGGTACCGCTTCGGCTGCCGTCGAGTCGTTCACCACCCCGTTCAACTCCGGCGTTCCCAACGTGGTTCCCGGCATCAACATCAGCCTGCCCAAGTTCGACACCCAGGGCGGCCTCCGCGTCCTGACCGGCGTGTCGTTCACTGGCATCGGCACCGTCCAGGCCGCCATCATCGGCACCAACGACGCGGCCGCCATCTCGACCCTGACCGTCGACCTCAGCGGCACGCTCGTCCTCATCGTCCCCGGCAACGTGATCGTGTCGAACTTCCTCGACAGCGAGACGTCCCCCGCCTTGGCCCCCGGCGCGTCCCATGACTTCGGCCTCATCAGCGACACCAACAACCTCGGCCCCGTGGCCGGTGCGCCCCTGGCCTTCTTCAACGGCGCCCCCGGCGACACCTTCGCCGTCACCGGCACCGTGACCGGCGGCTTCACGGTCACGGGCGCTGGTAACGCGACCATTTCGATCTCCGACTTCGCCGCCTTCGGCGATGTGACCGTCGAGTACTCCTTCTTCATCATCCCCAGCCCGGGCGCGGCCGCCCTGCTGGGCCTCGGCGGTCTCGCCGTGGCTCGCCGTCGCCGCTAAATCGCGGTTCGGCCAACTCAGTCTCAATCAAACCCCTTGGAGCTCGGCTCCAAGGGGTTTTTCTTTCCACATTCTCTAGGGTATCATCCGTTCATCCGAATGAATGGCTATATTGGTTGGCCGCGACCCGTCTGGGCCGTGCGCCGATAAAGCTCTCTCAGACTCCCCTGCGCCGGTCCGCACTATGCATATCCGCGACATATTTTCCCAACACGCCACGACCTTCTCTTTCGAGTTTTTCCCGCCCAAGACGCCGGAGGCGGCAGGGGCGTTGTATGAGTCGATGGCGGACCTGGAGCAGCTCAAGCCATCGTTTGTCTCGGTGACGTACGGCGCCGGCGGTTCGACGCGCGAGGTGACGCGGGACTTGGTGCTCAAGGTGCGTTCGCAGACGAACCTGGAGCCGGTGCCGCATTTGACGTGCGTGTGCCATCAGGAGGCCGAGATCCGGGTGATCCTGGAGCAGTATGCCCAGAGCAACATCGGGAACATTCTGGCTTTGGGCGGCGACATTCCGCGTGACAAGACCAACTGGGACCGCGGGCAGGATTCGTTCCGTTATGCGGCCGACCTGGTGCGGTTCATCCG
>Ga0105046_10011037_pt1 | contig 14050 bp, 8 predicted proteins | sample MAT03_FD_78385 | JGI IMG/M metagenome (GOLD analysis project Ga0105046, IMG submission 78385) | Freshwater microbial communities from Lake Fryxell liftoff mats and glacier meltwater in Antarctica - MAT-03 (megahit assembly) | ecosystem: Environmental > Aquatic > Freshwater > Ice > Liftoff... | reverse complement strand
ATCCATTTTGAAGGAGAAACCGTTCCCTTTGAATACAACAAGCTCGGTCTGGCCGCAGTACGACTTGCGCAAAGTACCCCGGTCGAAAATGGTTTCAGCCATCTGCAAAATCTGGCCTGGAAAAAAGGGGGCGATGCACTCATCGCAGTCAAAAAAGAGAATTTGCAGGTAGTTCAATGGGATAATGCAACTTCTTCAACTTTTACTGTGCCTGTTTTTAAAGGAATCGTTGTTAAACGGATTTTAAGTACAAGCAGTACAGACAGTTCTATTGCAGCAAAAATGGATACGAGTTTTCTTCAGGCAGTCAATAGAGATAAAAAGAACCGACAAGAAGATATGGTAAGACAGGAAGGTGGAATATTTATACTCACAGTTATCGGTATTGCCCTTTTGGTGACGGTATTGGTCGCAAAAAAAGCATCAAGCTCCCAGTAAAAGTTAGCAAAAATGCCAACCTCTCCTACTCAAATCTCCTAAAGCCCTCTCACCACTTCTCTAACAATCAGACTCAGTTTTGGTTCCTGGGCTGCAGCGATCACAAGCACTTCTTCATGAGATACTTCTACAATTTTCCCCTCCACACCAAGATCGGTTATGATGCTCATTCCAAACACTTTCATTCCACCATGCCTGGCCACAATTACTTCCGGAACCGTACTCATCCCGACCGCATCGGCACCCACATTTTTGATGTATCGATATTCGCCCGGCGTTTCAAAACAGGGTCCGGTTAAGGCAGTATAACAACCGGTACTCACTTTGATGTTGTGGATTTTTGCGATTTCCAACGCTGCGGCAACCAGTTTCTTATCGTAAGCCTCGCTCATATCAAGGAACCTTGGTCCAAGTTCAGGGTAATTCTTTCCGATCAAAGGATTGGTCGGGAAAAGATTTATCTGATCGGTAATGATCATGATCTCCCCGATTTCAAAAGACGGATTTACGCCACCGCTGGCATTGGAAACACACAAGGTATGAACGCCGATTGCCTTCATCACCCGAACAGGAAAGGTAATCTGCTCCATGCTGTAGCCTTCGTAAAAATGAAACCGGCCCTTCATCGCCATCACTTTCTTTCCTCCCAATTCACCAAAAATTAATCTTCCGCTGTGGCCCTGAACTGTACTCACCGGAAAATTTGGAATCTCTTCATACGGAATTTCAAATTCGGCTTGTATTTCGCCAACCAATCCACCTAAACCAGTTCCTAAAATTATTCCGACTTCAGGACGGAATCCATTGGTTTTTTCTAAAAGAAAATCTGCGGTGATTTTAATGTTTTCAAGTAGCATAGAACGTAAATTTGGCAGTTAATTATTTGAAAATGAATTCGTTTTACAAGTTAAAAATGAACACACACTCAGACCTGTTCGTATTCTGTTGCAGAATTTCATTTGTTACAACCAAAATAAACAGGGGAAAAGTGTGAATAACACAATTTGAAAGCGTGAAACAAAGGAAAATTTTCAGGATTCTGGCAAAATGGAAAATCATTTTAAAAGACCATGACAAATAAAGATCAACAAAACTTGCCAGAAATCAGCAGAAATAAGAAAAAGAAACGGCACTTTTATCCATACCAAACATAAAGATCAGTTTCATCCTGAAAAAAAAACAAACTCAAATGCGGTGAAAACAATTGTACCGCATACTTTGCAGGATGTTATTGGTTCAGGATGGCGTGAATCCGGAATACGTACTTCCATCTTCCTGTTTCGTTTGAGGTCCGACCTTATTCAGAATATAAAACTAAAAACTATAAAAATCTTTTACACTAAGAATTTTACATGTCTAAAATACCTGATTCAGAATTAATTATCACTTCAAGAGGTGCCATTTACCATCTGGATGTCCGACCGGAAGAATTGGCTGAAACCATAATACTGGTTGGTGATCCCGACCGGGTTTCAAAAGTGAGTAAACATTTTGATCGGATTGAGCACCAATTGCACCACCGTGAATTCAACACGCACACGGGTTATATCGGAAAGAAAAGGATTTCTGTTGTTTCTACAGGGATTGGTCCTGACAATATTGACATTGCCCTTAATGAAATAGATGCATTGGTCAATATAGATTTTGAAACCAGAGAGATTAAATCAGAACACACGCCCCTTACTATTTTTCGCTTTGGCACATCCGGTTCTTTGCAAGCAGACATTCCGGTGGATGCTTTTGTGGCAGGCTCTCACGGATTGGGACTCGACAATGTGCTCAACTTTTACCAATATCAGAAATCAGATGATGAGCAGGCCATTGCCGACTCTTTCGTTGAGCAAACCCAGATCAGCCCGGAGGTAACCATCCCTTATGTGTTTGCCGGAAGTGAATTCCTGCTTTCGCAGTTTGGGGCCGATTACCACAAAGGCATAACCGTTACTTGCCCCGGCTTTTATGGTCCACAGGGACGTATCCTTCGGCTGCAGGTAAACAATCCGGGCCTTATTGAAAACCTGCACAAGTTCCGGTTTGGAGGCATACGAATTTCCAATTTTGAAATGGAAACCTCTGCCATTTATGGATTGGGAAGTTTGTTGGGTCACCAATGCCTCAGCCTCAATGCCATTGTTGCCAACCGGGTTTTAAAGGAATTCTCCAAAGATAGCAATGCAGCGGTAGAAAAGTTGATTGAGAAATCGCTAGGGGTGATAGCAGGGTTTTGATTCAAAAACCGCCATTGGTAGTCGGTCAATTATATAGATCACGAATTTGAATTGGGATGGACAGATGCAAAAATCGATTGATATCAATACAAAAATTCAGTTGGCTTTGTTTTCTGTCTTTTACTAGTGTTTGGTTGCCTGGATTCTGCCAAACAGATGAACTCATTAATCGGTTGGATTCAATATTACTTGCACCCGCAGATTCAACTCAAATCGAAGGCTTATTTGATTGCTTTTCACATGCTTATCAGTTTGTTCAAAGCAAAGAAAAGTCTCAGAAGCTCTATCCGTATGCAAAAAAAATGCTGAAGTTGGCTATGGAATCCGGCAGGCCGTATCGCATAGCGAAGGCAAACCAGGCGATGGCATATATCACAAGCCGGATCAAAGACTATCCATCTTCTTTTACCTATTCGAACCTTGCTTATACCGAATGGGAAAAGGAGAAATACTACAAGGGTTTGGCAGAATTGAAGTTTCATAACGCTTTTCTGCAAATGAACAATGGCGATGAAACCAATATTATTTCAAAGTGCCGTGAAGCACTGGACATTTGCCGAAGCCATTCCCTCATTCAGACTGAAGTTGAGATAAAGAGTTGGATGGGTGGATATTATATGAGAATCAATCAAATTGACAGTGCATTGTTGTTTTCTAGATTTGGGCTTGAACATCCTGGGATTTCCCCTCATCGTAAAGTGTTTAACACCTTTGATGTTGGCAACTGTTACATGCTGAAAGGGGACTACAAAATGGCCGAAACGTATTACAAAAAGTCTTTGCAAATCTGCCTGAAACACAAAATGGAGAACATATTGAGCATAATTTATTCAAGTCTTGCCAATGTAAAATTTAAAGAAGGGAAGTTGGATGAAGCCGAAAAGCTCATGCTGGAATGTTTGCCCTTTGTGCCAAAAATGGAACGGCTGGATTTCCGTATGAATCATTATGCTACGCTTATGGATATTAATGAAGCTCAGAAAGACTATCCGAATGCCTTGCGATGGGCCAAATTGTTTCAGATCTATACAGATTCAGTAAACAATGAAAATAACCAGGATGAATATCGTGAACTCGAAGAAAAATACCAGGCCAGGCTGAAAGATAAAATGATCCTGGAAAAAGAAAAGGAGCTTGAAAAGGAACTTATACGTCGCCAGACTTTGATTTTCAGCATTGTGGCTTTGGTTCTCATTGCTGGTCTCTCTGCTATTTTGTTTGTGGTAAACCGCAAGCGTAAAGAGAGCCGTATGAAGCAGAAAATTTCGGAAAGTGAAATGAAAGCCCTTAGGGCACAAATGAATCCACATTTCATGTTTAACTCATTAAATTCCATACAGCAAATGGTTTTTGCCAACGAAAATGCGGCCGCCTACGAATATCTGGATACCTATAGCAAACTTACCCGCCAGATCCTGGAAAACTCAGAGAAAATGTGGATTCCGATCCGGGAAGAAATCCGATTCCTTGAACTTTATCTCAAAATGGAATCGCTCCGGTTTGACCATTCGTTTCAATATCAGATCAAAGTTGGTGAAGAGATAATGCCCAATACCGATAAAATACCAGCCATGCTTATACAGCCTTTGGTAGAAAACGCCCTGAAGCACGGCTTGTTACCGAAAGAAGGAAGCAAAAATCTGAAAATTCTTTTTGATAGAAAAGATGAAGACAATACGTTGGTTGTAACGGTAGAAGACAACGGTGTAGGTCGACAAAAAAAATCCGGACAAAATAGTAAATCCGAACATCATTCCATGTCTTTGAAAATCACTATGAACCGGCTGCATCTCATCAATCCGGGTAGTGAATCAACCCTTATGGTATTCGACCTTACCGATGATGCTGGAGCACCGATCGGAACCCGTGTACAGTTTCAGATTAATCCCCCAAAAAACGCATGATCCGCACCGCAATAGTTGACGACGAAATAAAAGGGAGGCTCTATCTCCGGCAGCTTTGCGACCGATTTGTGCCTGAAATTGAGATCGTTGGAGAGGCTGCCAATACAATAGAAGCCGGGCAATTGGTGGAGATTCAAAAACCTGACCTCGTGTTTCTGGACATTGAAATGCCGGGCCAATCCGGTATCGACTGGCTTCGGAGCCTGCCTCAAATTCAATTTGACGTCATCTTCGTTACGGCCTTTAACCAATATGCTGTAGAAGCCTTCCGTTTAGGGGCAGTTGACTATTTGTTGAAACCGGTTCACGCTTCTGATCTTCAGGAGGCGGTGAAACGGGTAGAAAAAAAGCTGGAAACCGCAGGAGAAAAAACTGTACTAAAATCACTTGCCCAGAATTATGGACAGTCGTTTTCCCGTATCTCCATTCCGGCTGTAAATGGATTTGAATTTATTGATTTCAAAGACATTATCTACATGGAAAGCGAAAGCAACTACACCACTTTTCACCTTATTGGCAATCATAAAATCACCGCAACCCGCACGCTGGGTGAGTTTGAAGAATTGCTGGAACGATACCAGTTTTTCCGGTTACATAAGTCGTTTATTGTTAATCTGAACTATATCCGGAAATATATAAAAGGCGATGGTGGAATGGTTGTTATGGAAAATGGTGTGGAAATCGACGTTTCCCGCCGCCGGAAAGAGGCGTTTTTAGAGCGGTTGAAGTTGTAGAAGGGTCGAACCAAAACCTAACCATGTACCTTCCAAATCCATTACCTTTGAAACTATTCAACCACACAGAATGAACGAGATTCCTGTTTTCAACCGACGCATTTTCTGGGATGTTAATTTTGATGCACTGGATTACCAAAAGGAAGCTTCGTTTATCACTACACGGGTATTCGATCGGGGTGATGTTCCCGATATCCGCAACTGCCGACGCCACTATGGTGATGAAAAAATCACCGAGGTATTGCTGAATACCAAGTTTTTGAGTGAAGTTCGGACGTATCTGGCCGCCGCAGTTGTAGGTAGGCCATTATCTGATTTTCGATGTTACAGACTCAGACTGTCGAACCCGGAACTTTTTCCATACTAAAACGGCTAATGAATGTGCCACAACTTGCCGGTTTCGATCTGGTAGGTGGCACAGCTTTATCGTTGCTTTATGGTCATCGCCTGTCTATCGATCTCGATCTTTTTTCACCCTTACCTTTTGAAAATGAAGATGTCGCAAGTGGGCTTCAGAGTGAATTTGGTGAAGTTTTCAATTGGGACAAGCGTCCTTCCAAATTCGGAATTTTCTGTTTCATAGCGGATGTAAAAGTAGACATTGTACGAAATCCACATCCGCTTATCGGCCAACGGCAGGAGATAGAAGAAATCCGAATCTTTTCTATCCAGGATTTGATGGCCATGAAGATTCAGGCTATTCTGGGCCGTGGCCAGAAAAAAGAGTTCTGGAACATAGCAGAATTACTTCTCCACTTCGAAGTTGCTGATTTTGTAGACGCCCATTTGAGAAAATACCCCTCTCAGCAGCTCCTAATCAGCATTCCTCAAGCAATGACCTATTTCTCTGATGCGGAAGAAACTGCCGATCCCGTTAGCCTGAAAACGCAAAACTGAGAGGACATTAAAGCTTTTATTTCCAAAAAGGTTAGCGGGTATTTGAGGTGATTTGTGTCTGACGGTCGGTTCGGTACGCAAGACCTTCTATGAGAACTAAACCCTTTTAGCCGTCTGACCAAAGGAGTCAGAATCATAATAACGCCCCCCCCATTCCCCCTCCAAAACCCGCCGTTCACTCATTGGTATAAAACCCAAATCAAAATGGATGTAGCCTTGCATCATGTCCCTCCACATTCACATTGCCGAAGACGAACCTCGCTCTGCCCGTTTGCTTATGCAACTGTTGGAGAGCCAACTGGGTTCTTGTCTGATTTTTGATTGGAGCAAAACGGTGAACGAAGCCATTAACCTGCTGAAAACCAAGCCACCAAACCTCCTCATCCTGGACATGGAACTTGCCGGCAAATCTGGTTTCGATGTGCTGGATTCATTCCCAAACAGCACTTTCCCTGTCATCATTGCCTCTGCCCGAAAAGAGCACGCCTACAATTGTTTTCGCTATGGTGTGCTGGCTTACCTGCTCAAACCCATTGATCCGGCAGAATTATCGGAAGCCATCGCCCGTTGCGAACGGTTCTTCCCGTTTGCTCAATGAAACCCGCCGTTGGCTCAGGAAGAGCCCCGCTGGCTAACTGTTAAAAATAGCAGCCTGTTTAATTCCGAATCTTGTTCAAAATCATTTACCAGAAGTTATGAACGCATTGTACAAGATCCGTAACCAGAAGCAGCTTCCAGGGCATTGGAACCGTCTTCAAACCAGAGGAAAGGCTATTTTCGGGAGCCTCTTCCTATTGATGATGTTCCCGATTGCAGACATTTGGGCACAAACTACATACTCCTTCGATGCGGCAGGTACCCAGGAATGGCAGATACCATCGGGCGCCACCCGAATCCAGATCGAAGCGTGGGGAGGTGGTGCAAATGGAACCTCTGCAAGAGGGGGCAACGGGGCAGACTATGTACGCTCCTATATCATAAATTATGCTGACGAACCTGCGGCAAATATCTTGACTGTAAATGTGGGAGGGGCAGGACAACAATCCGGCGTTTTTTTCAATGGCCAACCCGACCGATACTACGTTGCTCTTGGTGGAAAAAATGATGGAAGTAACCAAAATCTTGGATTTGGTTTTACGGATAGATTTTATTTCTTTGGAGGAAATGGAGGCATTAATAAAGTAATGTCTGGTGTTTGTTTTGTTTCAACCGGTGGTGGTGGAGGAGGATCCGCCTTTACTTCTGAAAATGCTGACAATGGTCAAAATGGAAATTGCAATTTCGGAAAAGGTGGTAATGGTCAGGGAACCGGAGGAGATGGAGGAAAATATACTGCACCTCTTTTAGGAACAAGTATGGCAGCGAAAGATGGCTACTCACCGGGAGGTGGTGGTGGAGGAAATGTGAGCGGAATTCTGGGCAAGGGGGCCATTGGAAGAGTGAGAATTACCGTTTATTGTGATATGCCAAATCCTGGAACCATTGGCACCAGCCATACCATTGTGACACCTCAGGAAAGAATTCCAGACTTTATAACCAATGTGGATGATGCTTCTGGCGCATGGGGACCTTTAGGTTACATTTGGCAAAGCAGTTTGGATGGTTCTACAAATTGGGCTACTATTCCAGAAGAAACAGATAACTCTTTTAATATTCCTCCCTTAACTCAACCCACTTTTTACAGAAGAGGGGTTACAGGCTGTGCGCAAACCATTTTCTCGAATACGGTTAAGATCAATGTATTGGCCCCGAACGGTAACATTTCAGGTTTTGTCCGCAGTACCGGCGGTGTTGGTGTGCAAGGGATTACAATTAAAATAACAAAAAAAACCGATCTTCCTGGCAGCCCGAAGGAATTTGAGTATTCGGCACTGACCGAATCTGACGGATCGTACAACATTCCAGTTTATTATGGTGATGTGGAAGAAGCAGGTGGCAGCAGTATTTCAACCGGATTTTGGATATCAGCCTCAAGAGAAGGCCATGTGTTTACCAACGACAGTCTCGAACGCAATATTTCTAATACCCTTTTCAATGTTAATCCGGTAGATTTTGTGGATGAAACCGCCTACAGCATTACCGGGCGAATATTTCAGAAATGTGTGGGTTGCCTCAATAACAGCAATGTACCCACTACCATTACTTCCAATCTGGATGGTATAAACATTTACAATAAAGGCAAATTTGCCATGACTACACGCTATCTGGAATCAGCCCTCACCTATGGAAGCTGGGCGGCTACCGTGCTAAACCAGGGCAGCTATTCGTTCCGTCCGCAATTGGCCGGCAGGAAATTCGTTCCCGATTCCTCCATCGTACCAGTACTTGGCAATGTAGCCAATATTAACTTTGAGGATACGACGACACACCTCATTACTGGCAAAATTGGCGATGGCTGCAAGGTAAAAACAGGCGATGCCATTCTTGAATTTAAAGATGTATTGGTGGATAACAACGGTCGCCTCAGGGCCTATGAGTTTCGCAAACGGGTGACTACTTTAAATGGCCAATATGCCATTCGTCTTCCGGCCCGCAAATATCAGGTGACAGTGGTTTCGTACACCAACGATGTAAACGCACAGGCTCCAATTCAACCGGCTGAATTCCTGGCTTTTTTCAATACGAACAGCGACAGTGGGGTGGTAATTTCTGCTCTACGTTACGATTCGCTACTAGCTGATATTTCGGATAAAGACAAGGTGTTGAATCTCTACTACCAAAGGGCACCCGAACTGGAGTTGGTTAATCTTGACAATCAGACCTGCAATTCCAGCATTCTCAGCTTTGTAACTTTTCCCCAATCGGTGCCCAAGCCTTACCAGGTGAAGGTTTGGCAGGGATCCAAAAACCTGGGTTGCCGACTGAACGACGATTCAGTGATTGTGAATACCAACGTGCAAAACGACGACGAAAATGAGCGAAGAGCCTTCAAAGTGCGAAACGGTTTTGTGCGGGATACCTTAATCGGTGGAGTTCCAAAAATCTTAGGTGATTTTGCTAAGATATTTACAGTGAGCTATAAAGACCGCTATGACCGGGCTGCAACTTCATTAGACAAAAGGGCCGTGGTTACAGGAGTTAAGGCCGATAACACCAGCAGTTTTGCCACAACTTCGCCACAAGTACCTATCATGATATTACACGATCCGGCAGGCGATCAAAGTTCAAGTTACTGGGAAACCAGCCAAACCATAGAGCGTGCCATGAGCTGGAATGTGGCAAGTGGAAATACCAAAGAAGGATGGCTCCAGGTGAAATTGGGGACTCAGTTTGACGCAGGCTTTGGCGTAACCACCGAAACCGAAATTTGGGGTTCCATCAACAGTTCCATCAATGTAACCTCAAGGACAAACGGAGCGGAAGAATCGATTATTTCCACCACCACCACGCAGAATATTTCTACCTCATCCGACGAAGATGTGACCGGCGATGCAGGGGATCTTTTCATCGGGGCCGCCATCAACCTCTTGTACACCAGGGCATATGAAGTTAAAATTAATGATCAATGCTTATTGGAAGCTCCGAAACGATTCATGATTGCCCAGAATGGTTTTGGTACTCAGTATGTGTATACGGATGCTGCCATACGCCAGAATGTGATTCCTACGCTGCAGAGTTTTGCTACCAATCCCGGCACTTCGGATGCCGAAAAAAGCGGCTATCTCAACCAGGTTAAGGTTTGGCAGCAGATCTTGACCAACAATGAAATTAATAAAAAAAGGGCATCCTTTGATAAGAATATTTCGTTCTTTGGAAGCTCAGGGCCTATCACCAACTCAACCTCAACCACAGCTACCCAATCTTCTACCATCGAATTTAGTATGGAAATTGACGCTGGTCTGGCCGTTGAACTGGGTTTGGAAATAGCGGGATCGGGAATAAGTGGTGGAGTAAATGTCAACTTCCGGACTGAGACCGGCAAGAGCAAAACCACAACCAGCAGTAAAACCACCACCATTGGCTACACGTTGGACGATAACGATGCTTTAGATAACTTCTCAGTTAATGTCCGAAGAGATCCTGTTTACAATACCCCTGTTTTTCAAACCGTTGCAGGCCAATCGAGCTGCCCGGCTGAAGACCATACTCTGGCTCGGGACGAAATGTACTTTCAGATAAACAATCCGGAAGTAAGTGTGGGTGCCAATGAAGATGCCGTTTTCAATTTTGAATTGGGCAACCTTAGTGTGGATGTAAATTCCCGTACCTATAACCTGAGTTTCGATCAGGCCAGCAATCCGTTTGGTGCTACTATTTCCATAGGTGGTATCCCTATGGGCTTCAGTCCTATACCCTATTCCATTGATCAATTGGATGTAGTACCTGTAACTGTGAATGTGAAACGTAATACGGCCAACAGTGCCTATACCTATGAAGGATTGCGTTTTTATTTAAGCGATGCCTGCACAGGTGAAGTTTACAAAACCGGCACCATCACAGCCCGCTTCCAGGCACCATGCAGTTCAGTTAATTTAATGTCTCCTGCAGAAGGATGGCTTTGCAATAAGGCTGGTAATAATCGGGTTCCCATCCAGTTTAATGGCTATGATGTGGCAGGTATTCAGCGCATTGCAATGGAATTTTGTAAAGTGGGCAGCAACAACTGGAGAACCGGATTTAGCCGCCTCGCCAATGAATTGGGTACCGGTGGAAATGGAACTTTGGCAGATTGGGATGTAACCACCATTAGTGATGGCCAATATTACGTCCGTTTGAAACTGACATGCTCTTCCGGGATCATTTATTCTCAACGGGTTATGGGAACAATTGATCGCACAGCTCCCCTCGTATTTGGTGTGTCTCAACCCAGCGACAAGGTGTTTAGTTTGGGAGACGAACTTTCATTCACCTTCAACGAAAACCTGGATCTGGAAGATTTGAATAGCGGAAAAGCCCAACTGATCCGATTGAGCGACAGCACATCCTTACCCATTCTGGTTAGTGGTTATGAAAATAAGGTAATGGTAACGACTTCAACAAGCCTGCTTTCTTTTGCCGGAGAAATTTTGCGACTGATTGTGAAAGACATAAGTGATGCCCAGGGCAATATCAAAACTACACCCGATACTCTTAACTTTACAGTAGGTAGTTTCACTCCTGCAACAGGCAACAAAGCACTGGAAATCAGCCTGACACCAAGTCTCTTAACGGAAGGTGCCGCAGAAACATTTGCTTTCAGATTCTCGCTTCCGGTCAATACAACCAGCGATGTCCAGGTTAATTTCAGTGTGAGTGGAAGCACCTCTTTTGGAGACGATTACAGTGTTACTTACTCCAATTCCAATAGGTTGAATTCGTTTGATGGAACACAAGGAGTTGCCATCATTCCTCGTAATCAATCTTCAGTTACGGTAAAAGTTAAAGCACTGGCCGACAGTAAATCTGAAAATGACGAAACGGTCGTTTTATCTATTTCAGAAGGAGGAGATTATCTGATCGGGGCTAATTACTTCGCCTCGGCTACCATTCAAAACGTAGGCCTTCAACCACCAATAATTTCTGGTTTGCAACAGTTTTGCGAAGGTGGAAGTGTTACACTATCTATCACCCATCCTGAAATACTTAATCCAGATGTAACCTTTGTTTGGAGCAACGGCCAAACCGGAAGCAGCATAGTTGTAAGCCAGGGCGGAAGTTATACCTGCACCGCTACAAACTTAATTACAATGCTTTCGGGTACAAGTCAGGCCTATGAACTGGTTCGAAATCCATTGCCAGGAACAAATGCAGGTGCCGATTTCAGCATCACCCAAAATACAGGAAATCAGTTGATTTCGGGCATTCCTGTTAATGGAACCTGGAGCGGTACAGGTGTAAGTGGAAATAGTTTCAATAGTAGTCAAACACCAGGTACCTATAACCTTGTGTACTGTGTAACCAATACCTTCGGATGTACCCGATGCGATACATTAAAAGCTACAGTTTTGCCAATCCCTACACAGGTTGCTACTCCGGTAATTTCGCCAGGGACAGGTTCTTATACCAGTCCTCAAACAATTACCATCAGTTCTGCTACCTCAGGTTCAACTATCTATTACACCACAACAGGAAACAATCCTGTGATTGGTACTGGTTTTACCAAGGTATATTCCGGACCATTCCAGATCAGTTCTTCTGCTACCATTCGTGCAATGGCCGTAAAAAGTGGCCTGATCAATTCGGGTATAACAGCAGCCTTTTTAACAATAAGCGGCAACACAGCCGTAGCAAATCCTGTAATTTTTCCGGGAACCGGAAGTTTCGTTGGATCCATAAATGTCACACTCAGTTGTGCAACGATTGGGGCCCAGATATACTACACTACTTCAGGCAACGTTCCGGTTATAGGTACGGGTTTTACTAAACTTTACACAGGTTCTTTCCCGCTATCTGCTACCACCACAGTAAGAGCAATAGCAGTAAAAACCGGTTCCACCAATTCGGGTGTAGTGGTGGCAACCCTAACGATAACCGGAGCTCTCTTGGCACAATCCTTTGTGTCTACACCGGTTATCACTCCTGCAACGGGTTTATACACCGGACCTCAAACAGTTTCAATAAATACAATCACCTCAGGAGCAACCATTTATTACACTACGAATGGAAATGTGCCCAGGATTGATGTAGCAAATTCATTTACTAAAATGTATACAGGCTCATTTGTTGTTAATCAGACTACCACCATCAGAGCATTTGCCGTAGCGAATGGAATGATCAATTCGAATGTGGTGGTAGCCAATTTGAGTTTTGGAGTGGCAAGAGAAGCTGTCATTGCAGAGACAGAAAAGAACGAGACTATTAGTCCCAAACTCAAGATTTGGCCAAACCCTGCCAATTCTGAAATACATCTGAATTCGGAATCGGTTATTGAAAACGGGGTTATTGAAATCCGTGATTTACTTGGCCGATTACTCCATCATGAGGAAGAGAAACAACTTTTATCAAAAAGTATAAACGTCCGGAATCTTCCTACAGGAGTCTACATCCTTAGGATCGTTAATGGAATCCAAAAGCAGGATATCCGATTCTCAAAACTATAGTCTTTTCATCCCTTCAATGTAAAGCTGCCACTTCCCAAAAGAGTGGCAGCTTTTTTTTGAAATTAATTTTACAAAATTCAAAACACATTCAATTAATAAAGTGCATCTCTGTTTGCACCCGTTAATTTTTCTATACTTTTGCTTCGCACCAAATCATTGAAAATAGAATTCAGTCTCATTATTTAAGCATGAATATAGCTATTCCAGACTTCACCATCCCCGCCCGGGTCGACCAGGTAGGCATCGAAGAACGAGCCTCCCGGTTTACAAAACGAAGCATTAAGAATGAGACCAAAATCAATGGTCTCCTGCTTACCCTCAACATGATTGACCTCACCACTCTGGAAGGAAAAGACTCCGAAGGGAAGGTGAAGCAACTCTGTTCCAAGGCAAAGCATCTGCATGAAGCGTATCCCGGTTTACCAACGGTGGCTGCCGTGTGCGTCTATCCGAATATGGTGGGCATTGCAAAAAAGGCCCTTGGTGATTCGGGGGTGAAGGTTGCCGCAGTGGCTACAGCATTTCCAAGTGGGCAATCGTCCCGGGAAATTAAAATTCTGGATACCAAAATGGCAGTCGATCTTGGTGCAGATGAGGTAGATATGGTGATTTCACGTGGTCGATTTTTGCAAGGCGATTACAATTATGTGTTCGATGAAATTGCAGAAATAAAACAAGCATGTGGCAATGCCCGGCTCAAAGTAATCCTGGAAACCGGAGAATTGGTAACCTTTGATAAAGTACGGAAAGCCAGCGACATAGCCATGTATGCCGGTGCCGATTTTATCAAAACTTCTACCGGAAAAATCTCCCCTGCTGCAACCATGCCT
>Ga0105046_10011036_pt1 | contig 14051 bp, 11 predicted proteins | sample MAT03_FD_78385 | JGI IMG/M metagenome (GOLD analysis project Ga0105046, IMG submission 78385) | Freshwater microbial communities from Lake Fryxell liftoff mats and glacier meltwater in Antarctica - MAT-03 (megahit assembly) | ecosystem: Environmental > Aquatic > Freshwater > Ice > Liftoff... | reverse complement strand
TTGCAACTTGAGAAAGTCGAAGTCGTCGCACCAGCGACAGGCCCCACAAGTTCAGAATGAAATCCGGTCCCTTGCTCCCGTTTTCTTGCCTAAATACGAATCTTACCCTGCCAAAACAGCTGCCTTCGCCCAATGCGTAAATGCCACGCTACCCGCGGCAAATTGAATTGACGCTACTCGCCGCCGATTGCGAGTGTCCCAGTGATTCCAACCGGGTGCGGAGTGGGGTAAGAATGGTAGGGATGGTAATTGCAAACGGCGTGGATTTCTTGCAATCTGCCAGCTATCGCCTACGATAGTATAAATGCCCAAGAATTTTTCGAGCGTTATCTACTTGATTGAATGAGGTTGCTGCAGAATGGATCGCCAAACACTGACAGAAGCAATCAAACGCGGGCCAGTTCGTGTCACAATGAATGATGGTTCGCAACACTTTTAGATTGATCACGGTAGAGCTTAAGAATCCTCAAGCTTTTGGAAAGTGATTCTGCAACTCGCGGCCAGAGTAACTGGCTACGACTTCTCTGTAAGGCGAGCGGCAACGTGGTTTATACCGGGAGGGAGAGGCTCCTGCCGAACCAAAACTGGGAGAGCGAGGCTCCTGCCGAACCAAAACCAAGCTCGGCAGGAGCCTCGCTCTCCCATTCGAATAACAGGCAGGTAGTTTTCAGTCTGCCGCTCGCCTAAGACACCTTCATTTGCAACTCCAAACCGGTTTATCCCGGCGCTTTCCGGTATACGCAAAGTCTTTTCCGTAAGTCGCCTACACATGCGATTTGTTAAAATCCCCGTGCCTTTAGCGATCAAGCAGCGAAACAATGTCGATCCACACGGCGACCTGTGGATGACCGTACTTGCATCGACCGCGTGTTTGCTAAGCACTCTTCTTGAGGCTCATTAAATATTCGATTAGATCGACTAGCCCCTGCTCGTCCATCGTTTCCTGGAGGTTTTCCGGCATCAAGGACTTTTCCTGTTTTTTGTACTCTTCGATATCGGACCGATTCATCGAGCGTTCGATTCCTTTAGGATCCTTCAAGATTAGCAGCGAATCGGTTTCCGAGACAAGCAGCCCAGTAACAATGTTCCCGTCTTCTAGAAGGGCCGTATAGGCTTCGTAATTATGGCTGATTCCCGCACTTGGGTCCAAGATCGAAACATACATCGCTTCGCGCGAAAGTTTGTTACCAATCTCTGTAAGCGCAGGCCCGACGTTCTTGCCTTGGTCACCAACCATGTGACACTGGTTGCAGGTTGCAACGCTGTCAAATAGAGCTTTGCCGTGGCCTAGATCACCAATTTTTTTGGCAAGTTCGGTAACAGGCGGAAGAGGTGCTTTGGAGGTCTTCATTGCTGGAAACAGTTCATTAGCAGCCGTCTTAATGGATTCGTCCTTCGAGTTTCGAAGTGTCGGACCAATCAAGAGTTTGGCTTCTCCTGGAAGTTTTCCGGACTTAGCTAGATTAATCAAGAATTTTTGTCCGTCGACGGATTCGACAAGTCCACTTGCCGCATCGATACGCACTTGGGAATTGGTAGCCTCGCCAACAAGGACTCTTTGAAGCAATTCTCTAGCGTCGCCTCGCTTGCTCAAGCCAAGTGTCTTTGCAATGCCCGATTGCAGGGGTGACGCGTCGGGGGCGGTCAGCGTCTTTTCAATCTCCGGTCCAACGCTTTGCTCGAGTGCGAGGTCTAACGCTTGGACGGCCTGAGTCGTTTGGCCCCATGATGTCGCCAATGAGATTAGGTTGCTTCCCATGCCAGTAAGCTTGAGTTGATTGATGATTTTGAGTTGCTTTGGATCGCTTCCCAGAGTGGCAAGGTATCTCTTTACAGTAGCGGATAAACGAGGATCCTTGTTTACGTCGATGTCTGCTAAACGCATTATCGATTCGACTACGATACGATCACGCTGTGCTGCTGCCGCATTTTGATCTGCTGCAAAGATACGTTCGATTCCGAAACTACCTATCAGTACGGAAATGGCCATCAATGCGGCCGTCACAATCGTGGGCCGCATAGGAATAACGTGTATCAGAGAATTTATCTTAAACATTGAGAGTACCAGAATACTTTATTTTATATTGAGATGGGAACCAATTGATATTCAAAATTGGCGATCGCCCCGCATTGGGGCAGTCGCACAGTTATAAAAAAGTCTATTCTTCTTCGGCACCACCGGCCAATTCCAGGATACTTCGAAGAGCCTGATTTCGAGCATCAGAATCTTGAAAATCAAGAGCACGGAAGAATCGATCAATCTCGTCGCTTGGAAGAGTAGGCATTTCCAAGATCTGCGCCATCACTGGAGCAGCCATTTTCGATCGACTTCGCCAAACAATGTCCCGGATAGCCTTGTCGTTCAGCTTGCTACCAGCCGAGGGAAGCCAAGCTTTAAGGCAGTCATCCCAGCGATCCATGGCGGCTACGCCGAGCGCTTCCAGCATCCATCGATCTTTTCCATCGTATCGATTCGCTAGAGACGTCCAGTAGGTTGGCATCTGGTCCGATCCATCTTCCCGAAGGGCTACTGCGACTTCACGAAGTACGGCTGGCGACGAATCTTTTAGGAGCGAAGGGATATAGTCTTTGGTTGCAAATTTTGCTTGCCGAGCCATTCGGATTCCGGCGCAACGCAGGTCCGAGTTAGTGCTTGCAAGAGCTTGTCGTATATACTTTGCACTAATGTTCGGCATTTTGCTCAAAAGCCATAAGGCTCGTGATTGCAGCCGAGGGTTCGAGGTGTCGCTGGCGAGTTTTGCCAAGCCAGCTTCCGCAGCCTTGCCTTGCTTTAGCAATGCATGCCAAGCCATGTACCGAACCGAGGAGCATGGGTTTTTCAACGCTTCTAACGCGTCTGCCGTTTTCGTGTAGTCATAAGTCGGAACTGTGTACTTGACATTGGGCGGGGCGACACGAAATAGTCGGCCTCGCTCCATGTCTTCCATATTGTGACCACCAACACCTGGGTCATACCAGTCGCTTACAAAAAGGGATCCATCTGGAGCAACGCAAACATCGGCAGGTCGGAACCAGCGATCGCGAGCACCTTCGATAAGATTCTCGACGGTCGCCGAATAGCCTGCTCCGTCTGGTTTCGTGGGATAGGCCCTGACAACGTTTGGACCTGCATCACAGTGAATAATCTGATCCCAAAAGACTTCTGGTAGGAGTCTTCCTTCGTAGGTGGCGATCCCGGTTGGCGAGCCAGCTCCGGTGATATACATCGTTGGGACGACTCCAGGATCATTTAAATGCCAGTGGCGATTTGGAATTTCGGATTCCCATCCAGTACGTTCGCTTTGCCATCCAGCACCAGTCATCTCGTCTGTATAGCCATAGTTCCCAAACTCCATCACATAATTGATTCTAGTCGCTCGATTGCCGTCATCGTCGTTGTCCGACTGCCAAATCGAGCCCATGGAATCGACTGTAACCTCATAGTTGTTTCGGAAGTTATTCCCAACGACTTCCATATCCGAAAGGTCTTCGTTACAGCGAAACGCCATTCCTTGACGATACGGTTTTCCTGAGTCATTGATGTCTCGTCCCCAGCGGTCCTTGATTGGATTGCCATCGGTATCACAAAGCTGTTTTCCTGTGTTACCAAAGTTAAAGTAGAGCTTTCCATCAGGGCCGAATAAGAAGCTATGAATCGAATGGTCGTGCTGAGGCTGTCCTGTCTTGGTCAGAATAGCTTTTTTGTGATCTGGAATATCATCGCCGTTGTCGTCGATAAACTCCCAAACATAGGGAGCCGCACTCACGATGACTCGATTGCCAAGAACACATAAACCGAGAGCCGAATCAATGTCACGACCTTGATAGAAAACTTTGCTTGTATCCGTCAAGCCATCGTGGTCCGTGTCTTCCAAGATCAATATACGGTCTCCTTCAGGGCGGTCATCCTTGTGCTTACGGTAGTTGACCACTTCGCAAACCCAAATTCGACCTCGATGATCAATATCGATGTTGGTCAAGCTCTTTAGGGTTGGTTCCGATGCTGCCAAAGTTAGCTCAACGCCTGGATGGACGTCTAAGCCGGCGATGGCGTTCTCGACCGATCTCTGATCGACCGAATTGGAGTCGATTTGCAAGGCATCGGCTGGGAGCGCGTCTTTGTAAATCGCAAACCTAACTGAAGTTGCGGTTCCTTGTGAGGTACCCCCAGTATCGAGAGCACATGTGACTTCAAATTTCTCGGCACCTTCGGGTACTTTAAATTCGATTACGCTATTGGCGTGAGTTCCTATGCCTTCACCGATATCTTTCCCGCGGACCGTAAGTGGTCCGCCATCTGCATTCTTGTTCTTCTGGGTGTTGCCCCATGCTGCTGTTGCTTGGACCCAATCGAGACTCAATGCGGAAGTTGTATTTTCGGAGGAGACAAAATTCGGTTTAATCCAATTGGCCCAATCTGCGACGAATCCGTCGCCAGCATCGGTGACCACTAGAAACAAGCTCTTTGCACCGTTGAGGTTTGCTTCGACGTCGACTTGGTGACGAGAGGTATTGGTGTTGATAATTGGCGAAAGGTATAAGAGATTGGGGCTCTTTGCCGCACCAGCACCAACCTTCGTTCCGGTCGGTTTACCTACGGGTAGCATGAATTCTTTCTGGATTTGGTCACTAGAGAAGTTCGCCGGAACTTCTTCATCTTGGTCTTGCTTGAGCTGCTCTGCAGACTTCGGTGCAACCGTGATTCCATCGGTTGGAACGACACCCTTGGTAGACCATACGACTGCATTGGATACGAGTCGTAGAATATCAGGGCGTCCCCAATTCCAATGAAAGTGTCCGCCGGTGAATCCAAAAGATCGTCCTCCGTCAGAACGCTCGAAGGCCCAAGCGGTATGTTGAGGAATCTTCGCAGTTACTTCCTTTCGTACGTCGGGATTGCCACTATGAAAGCCGTCAGGCCGGCTCATCGTTTCATCTGGTGCGATTGCGGTCAGGATGGGCGTAACGCCTTTCATCCCATCTACAAATCGCATATGAAAATACCATTCGTCGTTAGCTGCAAATGGTTTTACTCCCTGAGATATCGGATGCGTTGGAAACGAAGTGTAGTTCGCTACCCAGTGTGGGTTCACTGACCAATTTGGCTCGAAGTACCCGCCCAAGAAAGTTTTGAACTCGGTGCCGCGATCGTCTTTCGGGAACTCCACTGCATAATGTAAGCAAACCAAGCCGACGCCCCGTTTGATTTGAGTCCTCAGTCGATCCATATGATTGAGTGCCGGATGACCGCCACCTCCATCGCTGTAAATTACAATTGCATCAGCATCATCTAGTACCGATTCATCGGCTGGCCATCCATTGCGAACAATCTCACAGGTGACTCCAACGTTACTGGCATGAATTGTGTCCGCCAATAAACGGCAACCAGCATAGTGCTCGTGGGAACCATAATTGTGGCTCGCTGCTCCCGCAATGAAGACTACTTTTTTGTTCTTCTCAGCAGCATCCAAAGTTCGGGACGCCACTACTCCTAGCTGGAGCATAAGTCCCAAAACAATAAGACTGGAAAAGGGACGATTAACTACTATTTTCATAAAAGCTCGCCTAATGGAGGAGTAAAGGCTGAAGGGGGGTGGATTGGCAAACCAGACGCTATGATAACCGAAGCGATTTCAAAAAACAGCAAACAGATCGGTTTTCTAGGGTCCCTCCAAATGTAGCGGGTGTGGCGAGAGCCACACCCTCTGGCCTTAGCTCGTAAGCTTTTGCCATTTCTGGCTCTGCTCGAAAAACCGGTAGGGATTTTCGTAAACGATCTTTTCGATCAGCGAACGCGGGTGGCCGCGTTGCTTCAGCTCGAGAATTAGATCGGGAATCGCGGTGGGTTTGCTAGGTCCCCAGTCGCCTGCGCTGTTGGCCATGAGACGTTCCGTGCCATAAGTTTCGATCATATCGGCGGCTCTTTGAGGTGTACACTTTGAAATCGGGTACATCGTCATCCCAGCCCAGAAGCCTCGGTCAAGCACTTCTTTGATCGTATGCTCCTCGACATGGTCCACGAGAACACGCGACGGGTCGATTCGCGAGTCTTGGGTAAGCATGTCCAAGATCATTCGCGTCCCTTGATACTTGTCTTCCAAATGGGGTGTGTGAATCAAAATTTGTTGGTTGTAATTAACGGCCAATTCAACGTGTTCGAGAAAAATCGTTGCTTCATTGCGGGTGTTCTTATTCAGCCCAATCTCTCCGATCCCTAGTACGTTTGGCGAATCGAGAAACTCGGGGATCATTGCGATTACTTCCCGAGACAGCGATACATTCTCTGCCTCTTTGGCGTTGATACACAACCAAGTGTAGTGGCGAATTCCATATTGAGCGGCTCGTTTAGGTTCGAAGTCTGTGAGCTGTCGGAAGTAGTCGCGGAAACTTTCAACGCTGCCACGGTCGAAACCAGCCCAAAACGCAGGTTCGCTCATCGCCACACATCCCATTTTCGCGAGGGTTTCGTAGTCATCGGTGGTTCGCGAAACCATATGTATGTGAGGGTCGATGTAATCCATTAAGACAATAATTCTAGGGTAAGTTGAACTTTTGCATCCATGCGGAGATGTACTCGCGACTTAACAGCTCTTGAATGCGACGCGTTTTCTCGCCGCTGGAGTCCTCCAAAATCGCGATCGCATCCTGGATTTTTTTGTACGCGGGATCAGTATAAATAGGATCGGCTTCGGTGCGAATCGATTTCGATTCCACCTGGCTGGATGCCTCAACGGCGCGATCGATGCGGTCGAGTACTGCTGCGACTTCAATGATCTTCGCTCGAGCGATGAGGTAGTCGTTTTGGAGGATTTGTTTGGGAGTTCGAGACATGATTGTTGGTTGGACTGAACAAGCGACCCTAATTAGTCTACCTGGATATATATTTCGATTCTACAAGCAATGGATAGTTTCAGCTACGATTTGTATTGGAAGATTTGTCTTTTGAAACTGATGCTTACAAATATTCCAAATAGTCGTGTAGATCGTTTTCTCATAGGCCTGCGTTGGCCATTGAGTGGTAAGATCGCACGGCGTTCAATTTAAACCTTAACATCTGCTTACTAAAACATGGCATGTTCGATGATGAATAACGGTATGGCCAGATTTTTGTCGGTCATCGTCTTCGCGGTCGGTTCGCCACTACTGGCGCAATTGCAGGAGGGATCTCCGATACTTCAAATCATCAATGGCAGTCGTGATGTTGCCGACATTGTTTGGATCAAATCCGAAACAGAACGTGTTCCAAACGGGTCGGTGAAACCAGGGCAATCGACTGCAATTACAACGACTATCGGTCATCGCTTTGAAGTGACTAGCAGTAAAAACCAAACAAGTGCAGACGTAACTTGTAATGTGAAGGTCCAAGGCTTTCGATTCGATCCAGATGCAGTAAACGGTGTTCCCTCGTTTTATACTCAGATCGACAGCGCAAATGGCTTCCCAATTGTCGCATCAGCAAACGTCAATCCCTACGCAGTCAAAGAAGCCGTCTATATTGCTAATGCGATGCTTACTAATCGCCCGGACGTCCTAGATGCGATGGTCAAGAGCGGAGCAAGGCTTTGCATCATGTCATATAAGGAATTTACTACCGACCTACCAGAGTTCGCTCACTTGGCTGACGAGCAATTGCCACTTGGCCAAAGTGTATCTGGCAAAGAATACTGGGACGCACGTGCGCGAGGGACAGGCGGAAGCGAAACCGATCCGTTTTGCTCTTGCGCAGAAGAGAACTTGCTCGGCTATCCAGGTGACCCGTACTCATCGGAATCGATTTTGATTCACGAGTTTGCTCACTGCATTCATCTGCGAGGGATGGTTAACGTCGACCCAAGCTTCGACATTCGGCTTCGATTGGCATACGAGCGAGCCGTGAAAGCCGGGCTCTGGAAAGGAAAGTATGCATCAGTAAATCATCACGAGTACTTCGCGGAAGGGGTGCAATCATGGTTCAATAACAATCGGTCCGACGACCATGACCACAACCATGTAGATACGCGAATTGAGCTGATTGAATACGACTCTGGTTTATCCGAGATGTGTCGCGAGGTCTTTGGCGATACGGTCTTCGAATACACCAAACCCGAAACACGACTCACTAACCACATGGCCGGTTACGACCCCACCCTGGCCCCTACATTCGCGTGGCCGAAACGGTTGCAACAGGTGAACATCGAGATTCGTCGAAACGCCGAGAAACGAGACCAGGACGCGATCAGTAACAGCTTGTATGATGCTCGCGAAATTTCCGGATGGTCCGTCAATATTAGCAAAGCGTTACTAGCCGCCGATCAGGACAAGACCGAGTTGGCTCTAAAACTACTTGAGGTCCAGTTAGAAGAAGTCGTTCGCGTTGTACCAGCGAATGCTGTCGTTGAATTAAGAAAGGTCCCACTTTGGATTTCGCCGGAATACGCCGCAGACCCGCCTCGCGCCGAGTATCATCCTGGTGCAGAATGGTTACGAGATAACAACCGAAACCCAGCTATGGTCAAGGGGGTCGAGTTCACTAATGTCCGTATCTTTGAGGAAGAGACTCGAAGAATGCCTAACTTCGCATTGCATGAATTGGCTCATGCATTCCATGATCGAGTGCTACTAGACGGTTTCGGAAACGGGGAGCTCAAGGCGGCCTTCGAAGCCGCCAAGCGAAGTGGGAAATACAACCGCGTCGAGCGTCAAGATGCCGAGGGCCGAAAACAAATCGAGATCGCCTACGCGATGACAAACCCGCAAGAATACTTCGCAGAAAGTACCGAAGCCTTCTTCAGCCGAAACGATTTCTTTCCTTATGACCGAAAGGAATTGAATCAATATGATCCGGACACGTTCAAAGTCATCGCGAACCTTTGGGGAAACCGCTCTCTCGCAACTTCTTTGGATAAGTCTCCTTAGCATTTGTCGGGAATTACTGAAATTATTTCGGGACGATTCCTCAGAGCTTTATTTGTCAAAGGGCAGTTCTGCCCTTTGACCTACTAGCTTCTCGGGTAGCTTCTCTGGGAAATCTGAAACTAAGAATACTCTCGAGATCTGCTTAAGCATTGCCTGCAGCTATGCCGATTATTCCGAAGATATCGCCACATCTCGGGGACTTTCGCAGATGAATTATCTCAAGTATTGGAAACTCGAACGCTCTCCTTTTCAATTGAGCGGGACATCTTCGACGTCATTTTTTGACCAGGGAACAGTCGAAGAAGCAATCGCAAGGATTCACTTTCTTATCCAAAGCCACCGTCGACTGGGGACGGTCGTGGGCGAGTCGGGGGTCGGTAAGAGCCGAATTCTAAGAGAATTTTGCTCTTCGGCTGCCTACGCATCGAAGCTCCCGAGCGATTGCCGCGTCTATTACATTTCCTCGGCGGGCTGGTCGGTAAATCGCTTCTATCGTTGGGTATCTAATACGATTGGGGAGCGGACCGACGGTTGCGACTTGTACCAATCGGCAATGGATAGCATTTCCGGAGGGGTCGCGCTACATGGCAACCTGGTTCTTGTCGTAGACGATTGTGAACAGGCGACTCTCGACTTGCTTAAGGCATTGCAAAACCTGAGTGGCTGTGCCTCGCGTCTAACACTCTTGCTCGCCCTATCGTTCGCGACAAAAGATTCGCCTCCTCAACCAATAAGTCGAGATTTCCAGCTAGGCCAAGCCGAAACGGCGTCTAAACGAGCGGTTCTTGCGGGCCTAGCGAATCAATCACAGCTACGGATTGAACTCCCCGCTTGGGGGCTCGGGCAGACCGCAGACTACTTTTCGATGATGTTAGAGTCTGCTGGGGGGCGATCCTCCATATTCGAGGCTCAAGCGATCACAAGAATTCACGAATTGGCGGAAGGGTTAGTGAAGCCGATGAATCAAATCGCCGATTTAAGCCTTGTTGCGGCTGCCGCAAGGAAGTTTTCTCGAGTCCCTAGCGAGTTGATTGACCAAATTTGCGAAGAATTGGGGCTGGTATCCGGCTCGGGAGACTTCAATTCGTCCCAAAATGAACGTTTTGGAACCGCCAGATTTGCTGTTGGAACAAAATTCTGAGCCTCTCAATCAGATTTTTCGTATTCACTATCGTTGTAACTAGCCCCCTGTTGGGCAAATGAAGGAGTTTTCTGCCCCCTTTTAGTGGAATCATCGCTGGCGCGAGCCATGATGGTGTAGAGGTGGTTAGAAAGAGATACATACAGATTTGCTCTTCCCTGGTTATACTCCGAAAAACCATCCGTTAGGTCGCAATTCATTCCCCACGCAACCAGAACGCGGGCGATCCATGGTCAAGCAGTCTTCCACCGCCGAAATCATATTTTCGCTCGAACAAGCGAATGCGATGCTACCGTTGTTGCGGCTAATCGTGGCCGATATCAGTCTGTCCCACCGCGAGCTTTCAGAAAGGCGCCATCAGCTTCACAGGCTTGTGAGACGCCGCGAAGATGCGAAAGCCCAGGTTTATAACGATGAAGTGGAAGACACTCGCAACGACCTCCGCATTGAAACGCGTCAATTGGAGGAATACATCTCCGAACTGGAACGTCTTGGAGTCGTCCTTAGGTCTGCGTACGATGGAATCGTAGATTTTCCGATGGTGATGCGAGAGAAGGCGGCTTTCTACGTCTGGAAGATGGGTGAGATGGATGTTGGATATTGGCATTGGCCAAACGAAACATTTTCTCAACGTCGCCCGCTCCCCCGAGATCGAACTGCATCGATATAGCTTGTCTGAACAGCTGGCCTGAGGGGTAGATTTACCTATGTGGATTCCAACGCTCGGTGGAAAGCAGCTTTGGACCGACTATCGGTGGCTTTTTGGCTGGCGCGTCCAATACAACAGCACACTTGACATTTGGCGGCTTCTGAAACCGAATAGCGTCCTAGAGCTGAGTGGCTCTCGAACAAAAGTATTAGACCGGTTCGAGTCAATGCAACCAGAGATCGAATCCCGATCGGCTTTGCCTGAACACTACGTAATCCTTCTTCATGGGATGCTAAGGACTTCTGCCAGCATGAATGCGCTCTCAAGGGCGTTTCAAAGTAAGACTGAGATAAAGCCGATCTCTGTCAGTTACGCAAGTTCTCGTGATCCTATCAAGCAACATGCCCTGGCACTCAACGAGTTGATTCAAAATCTTCCTGGTAGGCCCATGTTGAGTTTTGTTGGCCATAGCCTAGGGAACATCGTGCTCAGGTATATGATTGGCGAGCTTGAGCGGAACGAGGATCCGAATCGGCTACTTGAAAGAATGAATCGCATTGTAATGCTGGGACCACCGAATAACGGGTCGTCATTCGCCAAGAAGCTTTCGGAGATGAAGCTCTTTGAGATTGTGACTGGTAGCTCGGGAAGCCTTCTTGGGCCGTCTTGGAAATTGCTTGAATCGAAGTTGGCAGTCCCACCTTGCCCTTTTGGAATTGTCGCTGGTGATGTAACTCAATCGAAGTGGAGCCTCCCCAATCCGCTACTCAAAGGTCCGAGCGACTGGGTTGTCAGTGTTGCCGAAACGCATCTTGAAGAGGCATCGGAAACACTCGTCCTACCCTGCGTTCACTCATTTCTAATGACAGACAACCGTGCGGTTGATTCGACAGTTCGATTCATTTGCAGTGGGACTTTTCATCCCATATCGCCTTCCTTCAAATAAAGCAGTTTGACAAGAATCTTGATAAGGTAGTCGATTGAACTACAATCAGGCTCCCCTCCGACTACCCCCGCCTTCCCGTCCCTCGCCAACATCCAATTTTATGTACCCAATCTTTCGTAGCCGCAGCTCTTCCTGTTACCACTGGCAGAATATCCTTTCTTTGGTTTTGGTATTCCTATTGTGTTTACACGAACGAGTGCATGCTTCGGATAGCTCGAAGCTAACACCGGAACGCATCGAACCAGACCGTTTCGAATCTAAGATCATTGCGACTAATCTTATCCAACCAATGGAGATGGCAGTTGCTCCGGATGACTCTGTCTTCCTTATTGAGATCGGTGGTAGTGTAAAGCGAATCGATCCATCGAAAGGCAGTGTCGAACTGGTTGCTCAATTGAATGTTACCACTGCGCAAGAGAATGGTTTGATAGGAATCGCACTAGATCCCGAGTTTCTCAAGAATGGCTTTGTCTATTTACAGTATTCACCCCCCGACTACTCGGGGCAGCGCATAAGTCGGTTTACATTTCGCGATGGACGACTAGATGTAAGCAGCGAATCGATTTTGCTTTCTTACGAGGAGCAACGATTGGAGTGTTGTCATCACGCGGGCTCGATGGAGTTTGATCGTTCTGGAAACTTGTACATCGGTACTGGTGACAACACGAATCCCTTTGGCAGCGAAGGCCATGCGCCAATCGACGAACGAGAAGGACGCTCGCCCTGGGATGCACAACGCACCTCAGGTAATACACAGAGCTACAACGGCAAAATTCTACGAATCCATCCGACGTCGGATGGCAAGTATTTGATTCCCGATGGGAATCTATTTCCGAAGGATGGGTCGAAAGGACTTCCTGAGATCTATGTGATGGGCTGTCGAAATCCGTGGCGGCTCAACATCGATCAGCAGACTGGTTATCTTTACTGGGGGGACGTTGGTCCGGATGCTGGCAATGACGGTCCACGTGGTCCGATGGGCTATGACGAAGTTAATCAGGCTCGCCAAGCTGGCAATTTTGGATGGCCGTACTTTATCGCTAACAATCGTCCTTATCCACTAGTAGATTTTGCGGATAATTCTATTCATGAACCGCTGGACCCAAGTTCGCCGAAGAACGATTCTATTAACAACACTGGAGTCGAGAAACTTTCACCTGCGATTCCGGCTTGGATCTACTATCCCGGCAAAACCATCGATCAGTTCCCTGCTGTTGGAACTGGCGGACGGACAGCTTGCGCAGGCCCAATCTATCATTTCGAAAACGGCCTTTCCTCAAATACGCAGTTCCCTGAGTATTTTAATAAGACTGCCTTCATCTACGAATGGAGTCGCAACTGGATCGTCGCTGTTCATCTCGATGATCAATCGAATATTCGATCTATGGAGCGGTTTCTCCCCGATCAAAAGTTTTCAAGACCCATTGATCTTGCCTTCGATTCCAAAGGCTCTTTGTATGTCTTGAACTACGGCGAAACATGGGGAGTTAACCCAGATGCGAATCTTATTCGTCTAGACTACATCCGCGGCAATCGGTCTCCAATCGCCAAGGCCTCAGTGAAAAACAGTATTGGTAAAGAGCCGCTAACCGTTTTGCTCTCAAGTCAAGGATCACTCGATAAAGATCAAGACGAATGCCGCTTCCAGTGGACTGTATTTAAAACGATAGTGACAAATACGGAAAGTCGTAGTGAAATGGTTGCACGATCTGACAAGCCTGAGTATGAGCTTAATATCGATCAACCGGGACTCTATCAAGCTGAGCTAACCATGACCGATCCCTCGGGTGCGATAAGTGTTGCTTCGGTGCCAATTACGGTTGGGAATGCCCTGCCCGAGATTCAATTTCTTGAGCCAAAGGATGGTGACTTTTTTAGCTATGGTAAGAGCATTCCGTACCGATTGGCTGTGACCGATATCGAGGATGGCGCGTCGGATCCGGATGTAGCTGAGGAGTTTCAACTGTCGCCGATCGATGCTTTAGCACCTAGTCGGATGGGCGTGCGCGCGGCTATCGTGGGGGAGGGGAACGCCGATTCGGATAAACAATCACTTGATCCGCCAGGACTCGCTCAAATGAGATCAAGTGATTGTTTGAACTGCCATGCTTTGGATCGTCCGTTGGTTGGGCCAATGTTCGTGGATATTGCAAACAAATATCGCGACCAGCCAGGTGCAATGGAGACCTCTATCGATCGCGTGCTGAAAGGTTCAAGTGGTGTTTGGGGGAAAGTTCCGATGCTGCCACATTCTCAGCTTTCGCGTGAGCAGATCCGTGAGATGGTTGCCTGGGTCTTTACTGCAAAACCCGATGCATCAACCGAAATACTCCAGGGGGCATCGAATTTGATACAGCTTGCATCGCAAAAAAAAGATGGAATTGGTCGGATTCGAATCGAAGGGACGTACGCCGATCTAG
>Ga0105046_10011035_pt1 | contig 14051 bp, 13 predicted proteins | sample MAT03_FD_78385 | JGI IMG/M metagenome (GOLD analysis project Ga0105046, IMG submission 78385) | Freshwater microbial communities from Lake Fryxell liftoff mats and glacier meltwater in Antarctica - MAT-03 (megahit assembly) | ecosystem: Environmental > Aquatic > Freshwater > Ice > Liftoff... | reverse complement strand
TCGCGCAGGGGCTGCGCCTGGTACTCGACGAACTCGTCCACGCCCAGCGACTCCACCAGCCCGCGATGCCGACTCGACGACGTGCCGATGACGTGCGCGCCGTGGGCCTTGGCGATTTGCACCGCCAGCGAGCCCACGCCGCCTGAGGCCGCATGCACCAGCACCCGCTGGCCGGGTTGCACCTGCCCGAGCGTGATCACCGCTTCCCAAGCCGTGATGCCGGCCAGCGGCAGCACGGCGGCTTCGATGTGCGAAATGGTGCGCGGCTTCAGCGCCACTTCACTTTCACGCACAGCAACGAACTCGGCGTAACAGCCGTCGCGCGAGATGTCGGGGCGCGAATACACCGCGTCGCCGACCTGGAAGTGGCTGACCTGGCTGCCAGTTTCGTGCACCACGCCCGACACGTCCCAACCCGGAATAAAGGGCATCGAATAGGGCAGCATGGACTTCAACTGCCCTTTGCGAATCTTCCAGTCCACCGGGTTCACAGACGAGGCCACCACGCGGATCAATAACTCGTCGGCTCCCACGGCGGGCCGCGGTGCGTCTTCCAGGCACAGCGCCGTTGCGTCGCCGTAAGCGTGGATGCGAATGGCTTTCATGGTGTTCCTTCGGTACCGGCTGTGCAGGAATGCAACCCCGGCAGCTTGGGTTGTGGCCTGGGCGGGGGTCTGTTCGCCAGCGAACCGCATGAACCTGTGCGTTATCGAACAGACCCGCGCGAGCCTGCGTCCTGCAACGATGTTTGAAGAACCGCCGAACTGCAGGCCATCCGAAAGCCAACCGAAAGCCAACCCCAGGCCAAGCGCAATCACGGACTCAACATGAAAACTCTCAACGGATCGACCGCACACAGCGCATTCATTGACGCTTGCGCTACCTACCTGGCACACGGCGATGGCCGTCCGGACTCGCTTACTCCGGTTCACCTTGAGCCTTTGCAGCGCGTACTTCGCAGCCGCTTATTGGTCGTTTGCATGGCGGTTGCGCTGGCCGGTTTTTCGGGCCTGCCGCTGGTTGCGCAAGCGCAGGTGGCGGGGGGCACCACTGCGGTGGGGGTCAACGTCACCGAATCGACGCAACTGGCCATGGGCTGGAGCGCCAAGAAGAGCATCCTGGGCAAGACCGTTTACAACGAGTCGGGCGACAAGGTGGGCAAGGTGGAAGACCTGATCGTGTCGCCGGACAGAAACGTCTCGTTTCTCATCGTCGGTGCCGGTGGCTTCATCGGCATCGGTCGGCACGACGTGGCGGTGCCGGTGTCGCAGGTGACCAGCCAGAGTGGCCGCTTGGTGATGGCCGGTGCCACCAAAGACATCGTGAAGGCGATGCCCACCTTCAACTACTCCGACGACAGTGCCCGTCGCACCGAGTTCATTAAAACCGCCGAGACCACGATGGCCAAAGCCCGCGCTGATATGGCCTCGCTGCAGAAGAAGGCTGCAGTGGCGACTGGCGAAGCGAAGGCCGCCGTCGACGCCCAGATGGCAGTCCTGCAAAGCGAGCTGCGCGCTGCCGAGGCCAAGTTGAGCGAACTGAAAAGCGTATCAGCCGCCCGTTGGAAAGAGTTCCAGGCCGGTGTGACAGACGCCGGGGACCGGTTGCGCAAGTCCATCGACAAGGCCATGGCCTGAACTGGGCCTGACCACGGTCTGAGCGCGCGGCCTGAGCACGTGGCCTGAGCAGACGCCTTGAGCGTGATCCAAGGAGGTGTCGCGCCGACTCCTCAGAGTCCTGGCTCAGGGTCCTGTGGATGTTGGCTCGTCACGCATCAGCATCCACGCCGCAGCCAAGCCGAAGAACACGTTCACCAGTGCGATGGCGGCCAGCAGCAACTGCCCCGCCATGTTCCATGGATAGGCACGCATGACGTAGGTGCAAACCGACGACATGATGTTGAAGAACAGCATCATCCAAAACAGTTTGTTCGCGGGTTGCCAGAGTCGTTTCAGCTTCATTCTCAATATTCCCAATATTTTCGTTACGCAGAACACTCCGCATTCTGTCGATACGAGCGCAGTGGGTGGATACGCTGAACCGGTGGTCTACGAATTGCAGCGTGCGCGGTCCAGGCAACAGAAACATTGGTCAGGGAATATGGCCGATCTCACAGCTTCGCTGAACGGCCCGGCCCCCTTCGGGCGAGCCGTTCCGCTGCGGCCGCCGTGGGCTACTTGCTGGGCCGCGCCGCGCTGGTTTCAATCCACCTCTCGGTGGTCTCCGCCCCATGAAAAAAGAACATGAACTGGGCAGTTTCGGTGCGCATCTCGGCGTGGGTCAGCGTACTCGGCTCACGCGGCGCGGGGGCAATCGGCACGTAGCCGCTCTTGGTGTTGTCCCAGCGGTTGTTGCGCATGAATTCGTCGCCCTGCGCCTTCACCGTGGCGCGCGACAACACGCCGGTGGGTGGCTCGACACCCGACTTCAAGGACCAGATGTCGGTGTTGGCGTCCAAAGTGTGGGTGCTGAGGAACGCTTTGGTTTCCATCTTCACTTGCTGGCGGCCTTGCGCTGAGACCGTGCCGGCCATGGCGGGTGTGTTCATGGGCTGCATCGGCATCGGCGGCATGGGCTGTGCGAAAGCCGTTGTGCTGGACAACAACATCGTCGAAACCACCGCATTGATTTGGTACCACCGGTGCGGCGCAAAGCGATCTGCTCGGCGGAAGGTTTGTGTTGTTTCGAGCAGTGCCTTTGTGTCTGCAACATCGCTGAAAGTCTGGTCTGGGCTTGGCTTCGTCACCTGTGGACTCCGGGTTGGCTCAAGCGGCAGGCTGAGGCGCACAGCCACTTGGGTCTGTGCGACGGCGAACACCGAATCGGCGTGTGGCGCAGCGCACCGACTGCCACCTCCGCAGCGGCCAAAGTGTTTGCGCTATGAGCCCTACGAACCGACAAGACTGAGGAACTCGCCATGACGCTGCCGCACGCTGTCTTGTGGATCAACCATCGCAACGCCAAGGTGCTGCACTTCGACGCGGAAACCGTGCAAATGCAAAAAGTGCAGGCGCACAAGCACGACACCGGCCACCACGGCAGCGCCGTGCGCGCCGAGCACGAGTTTTATGGCGAGGTATGCGACGAGTTGATCGCGGTGGACGACATCGTCGTCACCGGCAACCAGACTGCCTTGAGCGACTTTCGCGACTACGTGCACAAGCGGCGCATGCCGCTGGCGCAAAAGATCCTGGGCTGGGAAACGGTGGACAGCCCTACCGATCCACAGTTGCTGGCTTTTGCGCGCAAGTACTTCCAGAACAAGGCGCGCCTGGCCCCAAGCGGCAAGCCGGGTTGAGGTGTGGCAGGCTGCGCGTTTCGGCGTTTTTTGCCTTGCACTGACCGGCTGGAGCACGTTGCAGTAAAGCGCCCCGTCCGATGACGCTGGGCTGGTGCCCGCCGCCTTGAACGTTGCCTTGAACGCCGCCACCCTGGCGCGCCAACGTTATGCCAGCATCCAGACCGACCACCTGCCCCTGTTCACGGCCCTGGGGGTGGCTGGAAAGCCAGCGCCACGCGGGCGATGGCTGTGCAGATGGACCACCGGAAAACATCACCCTGATCACGGCCGAAGCTGTCGTTTCAACCCCTGCTGGTTGCGCTGGCCATTTCTGCTGTCTCTGCTGTCTCTGCTGTCTTTGGTGGTTCTGCTGGCAGCCGTGGGCGGCGCTACTTCTGGTGGCGACAGCAAAAGCTGAATGACGCTGCGCCGCGGTTCACCACCGCCGAGGTGGGGCCCGGCAACCTGACCTTGACGGTCACCGCCAACGGCACCTTGCAGCCCACACGGTCGGTGAACATCGGCAGCGACAGCACGCGCTTGAAGGTCGGCATCCGGCAACTGCTGCGTGAACGTCGCAAGCTGGCCGATGGCGATGAAGACAACTTCAACATCTTTGGCACCCGGCAGATTGCCTAGACCCTGGCCAGCACCACGAGCGTGCTGACCAGCCTGCTCAGCACGGTGGCGCGTTGCGCGGCGCAGATGGACCCGATCGAGGCGTTGCGGCATGAATGGTGCTGAATCCGGGGGTGCGCGCTGTCGTACCCGCGCCCAGCTGGGTCTCTGGGGCTTGCGCGCCCAACGTGCTCAATGTGCCCTACCGCACGGACGAATCCGGCCAATGCCTTCAACGTCAGAGCTTGCTTGGTAGGCCGCGTCGCGACCTGCAGGCCCATACACAAGGCATCGCCCATGCAAAGAACTCGCGGCGTGGCAGCGCCCGCGCTGGCTACTGATTTTGCAAACGGCCCCGTCGCCCGTGTCATCCCGGTCTCGGGCGACGGCTCATTGGCTGTCCGTCCATTGCGGCGGCGCGCCATGTTGACGCGTGGTGCCTTGCAGAGCGCGATCCTGAGCAGCGCCAGCTTCGCCAGCATCGCTACCGACGAACACGGCGTCATCCAGGTCTTCAATGCCGGTGCGCAGCGCATGCTCGGCTACACCGCCGCCGAGGTGGTGAACCGCATCACGCCGGCCGATTTGTCCGACGCTGCCGAAGTTGTGCAGCGCGCCGAAGCCCTCAGCCTGGAGTTCGCCACCACCATCACACCGGGCTTCGAAGCCCTGGTGTTCAAGGCGCGGCGCGGCATCGAGGACATCTACGAACTGACCCAGTTCCACAAAGACGGCAGCCGCTTGGACACGCAGTTGTCGGTGACGGCGCTGCGCGACGCCCATGGCAACATCATCGGTTACCTGCTACTGGGCACCGACCACAGCGCGCGCAAGCGCGTAGAAAAAGAAAAGGCTCGGCTGGCGCAGGTGCTGCAATGTGCGCATTGCGAGGTGCACGCCGCCAAGGACATGGCCGAACAGGCCAATCAGGCGAAGTCAGAGTTCCTGTCCAGCATGAGCCACGAGTTGCGCTCTCCGCTGCACGCCATTCTGGGTTTTTCGCAGTTGCTGGAAACCGGCCAGCCTAAACCCACGCCGCCGCAGCGCGAAAGCATCGATCAGATTCTGCAGGCGGGCTGGTATCTGCTGGAGTTGATTAACGAGGTGCTCGACTTGTCGCTGATCGAGTCGGGTCAGCTGTCGCTGTCGCCCGAACCGCTGGAGCTGGCGGAACTGCTTGAAGAATGCCTGGCCATGGTTGAGCCTCAGGCACAGAAGAATGGCGTCAAGTTGATGCTGATGGCTGACGATTGCGTACCCGTGCGGGCCGACCGCACGCGGCTCAAGCAGGTGTTTGTCAACCTGCTGAGCAATGCCATCAAATACAACCGTGTCGACGGTTCCGTCTCAGTACGCTGCGGGCTGGCCGGGCCAGGGCGGGTGCGGGTTCGGGTGTGCGACACCGGTGCGGGCCTCACACCGCATCAGGTGTCGCAGTTGTTCCAACCCTTCAACCGATTGGGTCAGGAACAGGGCCCGCAAGAGGGCACCGGCATCGGTCTGGTGGTGTGCAAACGCCTGGCCGACTTGATGGGTGCCACCCTGGGTGTGTCAAGCGAACCCGGTGTGGGCAGCGAGTTCTGGGTGAACCTGCCCACGTGCGATGCGCAGCCTTCCGGCTTCGAGCTCGGCCTGGATCTGGAGGCCGAAATGCAACCGCCGGGCGAGGCTGTCGCGGTAACTGCACAGCCGCCACCTCGTCAGCGCACTGTGCTATGCGTGGAAGACAACCCGGCTAATTTGCTGCTGGTTTCCCAGTTGCTGGCGCGGCGCAGCGACTTGCGCCTCATCAGCGCGTGCGATGGGCGCAGTGGCATCGTTCTGGCGCGTGAACAACAGCCCGATGTGATCTTGATGGACATCAACCTGCCGGGTATCAGCGGCGTGGCAACCTTGCGCCTGCTGGCGGCGGATGCGCTGACCGCGCACATCCCCGTTCTTGCACTCAGCGCCAATGCCATGCCCCGCGACATCGAAAAGGGGCTGGCGGCGGGGTTTTTCCAGTACCTGACCAAGCCCATCCGCCTCACCGCCTTCACGCAGGCGCTTGACGCGGCGTTGGCTTCTGCTCCGTTTGTATCCGTTCCCGTTCCCGTTCCCGTTCCCGTTCCCGTTCCTGTTCCTGTTTCTGTTTCTGTTTCTGTTTCTGTTTCTGTTTCTGTTCCCGTTCCCATTCCTGTGCCTGCCCTTCAGCCTGCGGCCCGCACCGAAGCATCTCCCCGGAGCTAAAAATCCATGACCTTGGCCGAAGACATCCTGCAAGCCCGCATCCTGATCGTTGACGACCTGACCGCGAACGTGCGTTTGCTGGAACGCACCCTGAATGACGCGGGCTACACCGCGGTCAGCAGCACCGAGGACCCTGAATCCGTGTGCGCGCTGCACCACCAGCACGATTACGACCTGATCCTGCTGGACCTGCACATGCCGAAGCTGGACGGCTTCGCAGTCATGGAAAATTTGAAGGCCCAACGCGAGGACCCCTACCTGCCGGTCATCGTGCTCACCGCGCAGCCGGGACACAAGCTGCGCGCCCTGCAGGCCGGGGCGCGCGACTTCATCAGCAAGCCTTTCGACATGCTGGAAGTGCAGACCCGCATCCGCAACATGCTGGAGGTGAGGCTGTTGCACCGCCAACTGGCCAGCCTGAACACCGGCCTGGAGCAAATCGTTCGAGAGCGCACCGCCGAATTGCGCGAAAGCGAGGCCCGCTACCGCAGCCTGACCGAACTGGCCAGCGACTGGTACTGGGAGCAGGACGAGACCGGCACGCTGACGCGCACCTCGGGGCCCGTGCTGGAAATACTCGGCTCCCCCGTGCCTGAAGCAGACGGCGGCGAACCGACCCCGAACGAGGACGCAGGTTGGGACCGGGCCGAACGCTTGGCCCTGCAGGCGCTGATCGCCCAGCGTCAGCCCTTTATCGATTTCGTGTTCCACCGCAATGACCCGCAGGGCGCTGTGCGCCAGTACCGCGTCAGCGGGCAGCCGATGTTCGACCTGTCGTGCCGTTTCACCGGCTACCGAGGGATAGGCGTGGAGGTCATGGTCCATGTACAGCTTCGTTGAGACCGGACCGCTGGGCCATCCCCGCCAAAACACTTTGCTGGGAAGCTTGCCCGAGGCCGAATTCGCGCGTCTGGAACCGGCGCTGGAGCGCGTGCCGATGCGCTTGGGCGACCGGCTCTATGACCCTGGCCAGCAATTGCGGCACGCCTACTTTCCCGGCACCGCAGTGGTGTCTTTGCACTACGTCACCGCCACGGGTGCCTCGGCCGAAACCACCGGTGTCGGGCGTGAAGGCGTGGTCGGGCTGTCGCTGTTTCTGGGCGGCGATACCACCACCAGTTCGGCCGTGGTGCATACGGGTGGCTATGGCTGGCGCATCGACCGGCATCAGTTGAACGCAGCCTTCGTCCAGCCGGGTGCCTTGCAGCAGGCCTTGCTGCGGTATACGCAGGCTTTGATGACGCAGGTGGCGCAGACGGCGGCCTGCTACCGCCATCACAGCGTGGAGCAGCAGCTCAGCGGCTGGTTGATGGCCACACGGGACCGCATGGGCCAGGGTGAACTGGTGATGACGCAAGAGCTGCTGGCCAGTCTGCTGGGTGTGCGCCGCGAAAGCATCACCCAGGCGGCCGGCCGCCTGCAAGAGCAGGGCTACATCCGCTACCGGCGCGGCCACATTTCGGTGCTGAACCCGGCTGGGCTGAGCAGCCGCGCCTGCGAGTGTTATGGCGTCGTGAAGGCCGAATGGCAGCGATTGAGCGGTGCGGCGGCCGTTGCGCCCATTGCCAGGTCCGAAGCAGCGGTTCCCTATCGACAGGACCGAATCGGTTGATTCTGGCCTACAGAAGGTCGCGGATGTGCGCTATCGAACATAGCGAAAAGCGGTTGGCGCGTAGATTCGGCTTTTTTCCCGAAGATCTGTAGGCTTGTTGTCCAGGCCTCTATGCTGGTGCGCGCAGTTGCCGGCTTCCCACTCGACACGACAACAGGAGTTCCTCTGACGCTTGCCGACGATTTTCTTTCGAACCAGTTGCTGGCCTCGTTGCCACAACCCGAGTTGCAACGTTGGCTGCCCTTGCTGGAAGCCGTCGAGCTGCCACTCGGTCGGGTGCTGTACGAATCGGGCGTGCCGATTACGCATGTGTACTTCCCTACCAACGCCATCGTGTCGCTGCTTTACGTCATGGAAGACGGCGCTTCGGCAGAGATAGCTGTGGTTGGCCGCGACGGTTTGGTGGGTGTGTCCCTGTTCATGGGCGGTGGGTCCACACCCAGCCGCGCAGTGGTGCAAAGTGCGGGCCGTGGCTTTCGGCTGCAGGGATCGGCCGTGAAGGAAGAGTTCGCCCGCGCCGGACCGGTGATGCACCTGTTGCTGCGCTACACCCAGGCATTGATCACGCAGATGGCGCAAACCGCGGTGTGCAACCGCCACCACACCTTGGACCAGCAACTTTGTCGTTGGCTTCTGCTGAGTCTGGACCGTCTGGACGGCAACGAGTTGGTCATGACGCAGGAACTTATCGCCAACATGCTGGGCGTTCGCCGTGAGGGCGTCACGGAAGCGGCATTGAAGCTGCAGCGCGCGGGCTTGATCAGATATGCCCGGGGTCACATCACCGCGCTGGACCGCCCAGGACTCGAAGCGCGCAGTTGCGAGTGTTATGGCGTCGTGAAGAAGGAATACGACCGGCTATTGCCGCATCGACGGGTAACCTGACACACACCCCGGCGTTGGTGTGTCCCTGAACCGGGCGTGAGTTGGGCGATAGGGCGAAGCACCGACAGCACGGTGTTCACGGTGGTTGAAGGGCAGGGCCGCAGCCAGGTGGGCGACACGGTATTCGACTGGTCACCGCATGACATCTTCGTGGTGCCGAGTTGGACGACGGTGACCCACGCCGCCAAGCCCGAAACCGATGCCGTGTTGTTCGCCTATTCCGACCGCGCGGCGCAAGACAAGTTGGACGTCTTCCGCAAAGAGCAACGCTGAAGCTGTGGCCAGGCTCAGTCTTGGTGGATCAGCCGAAACAACGCAGCCGCGCGCTCGGTGGAGGCCTGCAATTCGGCCAGCAAGCCTGCGGCCGATCCCGTCAGGCTGTCGTCGCTGATGTCCATCGCGGCAATGCCCGCGTTCACCAGCAGCGCGCCCAGCAGTTCGGCCTGACCTGCGTTTCGCAAAGCGCGTTCCGTGCGCGTCAGAGTGTCTTCCAGCCTCTGGCGGGCGCGGGCAGCTTCATATTGCGAGCTGAGGTCGTCGATGAGGAAGATGAAGCCCAGCAAGCTGCCATCTCGAGCGGGCACAGGCTCGGCCCGCACGCCCACGGGACGCACCTTGTCGTCGTGGATGCGCAGCGCCAGCTCGCCCTGCCATGGGCGCTGCTCGGCGCGCACCTGCCCCATGACGCGGTGCGCCAATTCGGGTTCCGTGAAGCAGGCCAGCAGCTGTTCGGACGTCAGCGTCGCTGCATCGGTGCGGCCCAGCAGGCTGAAGAAGGCCGGATTCGCCTGACACAACAGGCTCTGCGCACTGGCTACCACCATGGCTTGCCGCGAGCCCTGCACCGCCATCAGCAACTGGGCCATCTGCGACTGCGCGATCAGCAGGCGCACAGCGTGCACCTGCATGCTGATGTCGGCCACCACTCGGCCGAAGGCCGATGCGGTGGCCCTGTCCTTGTTCGTCCACGGCGGCAACAGCGTGGACGAGCTCGCGCTGTCTGAGTTGGCAGGGGTGCCGCGCAGCCACAACAGCCAGTCGGGGCTGGTGGCATGCAGGCGCACCGCCAGCACCTGCGCCGCTGCGGGTGCCAGCGCCGCCAGCGTGCCGTTCCTGGCCTCGAGGTTTGAGCAAGCCAGCATGTTTTGTTCGTCCTGGCTTGCCACCCACATGGCCAGCAGGCGCTGCTCGGGTGGTCGGGGCACTTGGCCGCAGGCAAAAATCTCACCGTCTTGCAACAACAGCGCCCCGTGCGCTCTCAAGCGTGACAGCAGCGCCTGCGGTTCGCGCACCAGCGCCTGACGCCAATCGCCTTCCACCGAAGTGGCCGCCACCAGCCGCTGCTCCAGCGCGCGCAAGTCCTGCATCACGCAGATGCTGGCATGGTGTTCTATGGCCGCCATGCGCGTGGCCGCGGCCTCGGCCAGCAGCGCCAGGGCAGCGCGTGTGCGCTTGGCTAGGCGAGTGGGCTGACCCTGCGTGCAGAACAGCCGGGCGATGGGCTGCCCGTCTCGCATGACAACCACGTGCACGATGGCACCCACCCCCTGGGCCTGCAAAGTCTGCAACTGCGCTGGATGCAGGCTGGCCAACCGCCCGCGCGACAGATCCAGCGCGCCGTGTATCACCGCATGTTCAGGATGCGGCAAGGCGGGCAGCAGTTCAGCCGGCTCACGGCGGGTGTCTTCCTGCACCTGCACGGGGTCGTGGCATTGGGCAGCCAAGAGCGCTCCGTGGGCTGCGCAAGCCAGTTCTAAACCACGCAGGCTATCGGTCGCTGCGGTCGCTGCGGTCGCTTCGGTTGTATCGGGCGATTCGCCTGATTCGCCTGATTCGGCCTTGGCAGTCGCAACGCGTTCCCATTCACCGTGGTCGTCGACCACATAGACCGCGGCCTGCCGCAAGTTTGTCAGGCGCAGCGCCCACCGTGCCAGGCAACTGCCCAGGCGCACCGTGTCCGAGGCTTCGCTGACGCCCTGCACCGCCTGCCCGAGCAGCGACAGCACGGCGGCCGCATCGGGCTTGTCGGCAGGCTTGTGTGCGTCTTGCAGTTCAACCACCAGCGTGTCGGTGTCGATGCGATAGACCGAGCCCTCCAAGGCGCGGTGGACTCCGCCTTGTTGCGCCACAGAACATACGAATTCGTGCGCAGAGCCCGCAAATCGGGAACTGCCGGCGCGACCCGCCAACCCTTCAGTGAAACCGGTCCGCCCACCGGCCGCTTTCTGGACCACTCGATCGGCGACTCGATCGGCCATTTCATCTGCCAGCTGGGCTGCCAGCAGGGTCTCGGGTGCCGCCACGTGCGCAGCCTGAGCCGCATGGCCGATCCATTGCCTCACCAGGGTGTCGAGATCGCCACCCAACTCACGCAGCGTGCTCAACAACAGGCCATCGAGCGGACGCTGAAGCAGATGGGCCGCGCTGCTGCTGACCTGCACGATGCGCAGCAAGGGCTCGCGCACCACCAGCACCAAACCGTGCGCTTGCACCAGCGCGGATACGGCGACGGCGTCGCCCCCTTTGTTGTGTGGGTGTGAACCACACGTTGAACTGCTGATCGACAAGAAGCTACCTCTCGCGTGGAAATGCATTGAGCCCGTGCCCGACCTCAACTTCAACCTCAAGCGCATCGCGCTCAGGTTCGCCTTGGGACCTGAGCACCCAACCCAGTGCGTCTTGACCCGCTTCAAACAACCGCGTCACGCTGACCGACACCCACTGCCTTGGCTCGGACGGAGACGCATCCTGGGCCGCGACCTGCATCGCGCGGGCCAGTGCCAGCCCATGCTCCCGCGCTGCCTTCAGAAGTGCGGCCAAGCCTGCCTGGCCCGTTGTGGTTGCGGTTGCAATTGTGTCGACGGATGCTGCCTGCGCATCCTTGCTCGCGCGATTGCAATTGCCGTTGCGATTGCCGTTGCGATGGCAATTGCAGCCGTTGAAATCTGCGCGCAGGAAGTTCTGCAGCGGCACTGCCAACAACTGTGTTTCATCTTGCGTGGCCGTCATTTGGGCGAAGGCCCGATTGGATGCCACGATGCGCCCCTGCAGATCGGTGACGAGCACAGCGTCGTGCGTGCCTTCAAGCAGCCGGTGCATGGCCTTGTCGAGCGAAGGCCTGATGCCGATCAGTGGATCGGTGCGTCGCGCGCGCAGCAGCACGTTCCCGGTGCCCCCCGCCAGCGCTTGCACTTGCAGGCTGACGGTGATGTGGCTACCCGCCAGGCGGACCGGAATTTCCGCGGGACGATGCAGCGCGCCTGCGCGAATCATCGCCTGGCGAACAAGGGCCCCGGCACGCGTATCGAACAGTCGGTCGACGGTCTGGCCTTCGAGAGTGCCCGGGTAAGGCTCGGGCAGTCCAAGCCAAAGTCTTGCGGCGGCGGCATTGACGTGTCGCACTTGCAAACTGCTGGGGTCGACGGCCAAGATCGCGTCGGTGGCCACGTGCAGCAGTAGCAGGGACCGCGAGGCCAGCTGCCGATCCTGCCAGTAATGCCGTTCCAAACCTTGCTGCGCCTGCAGGAAACGCTGCTGCATGCCAGCTGTCAGGCGCAGGTCACGGCCTACTGCCAGCACCGGCCCACCCCGCCCCAGGCGCAAGGCTGCGTAAGAAACCGGCACCTCGCCGTCCGTCCCCAGTGCGTGGTTCACTTCGCGACGGCGCGCCCGCTCAGGACGGTCGGCGTCGCACAGCAGGTGCGCGATCTTGGCGCGGGTTTCAGGCGTAACTGTCTCGGCCCAGGGTCGGCCAATCCAGGTGATTGCGGGATTCATGACCGGACGCTGAGCGTCTTGAGCCACGTCCAACACCATGCCGTTGGCATCGATGACCAGCGCGATGTCGCTGCACAGCGACACGAATACCTGCGCGAGGTCGGGCGCGCTGTTCGACAGCGCGCCCAGGTCGGCCGACTGCAAAAAGCGGCGACTCACTAGGCAGATCCTTCCAGTGCCATGGTGCCCAGGACAGGGCCCCATATCTGCCGGCGATTCTAGGTGGCAGCCCTCTTCTTTGTGGCGCGTAACGTACTCGTTTTCCCCGGTCTTCGCCGGTCAAACGAGCGCGCTCAGGCCTTGGCCAAACCCAGCAAGTGCGCCATGTCCTTGAAGAAGATGCGCACATGGGCCATGGGCTTTTTGCGCGCGAGTTCCTTGTTCATGTAGGACTCGAAGGTCAGCTGCTGCACGTCCTTGTCCAGGCAGATCTTGACGAAGCTTTCGCGGCGCTTATCGGTGGAATACCAGAAGCGCTGCATGATGCCCAGCACCCAAAACACCCGCCCGTGTGCCTTCATGAACTTCTTGCGTGCCCGTGCCAGTTCTTTCACCTTGCCGGTTTCCAGATACGCATGGGCAGATTCCGCGGCCAAGCGGCCGCCGTACATCGCGTAGTAGATGCCTTCGCCCGAAGCGGGTGCCACCACGCCGGCTGCGTCACCCGCCAAGACCACATTGCGGCCGTCGTCCCAGCGCGGCAGCGGCTTCATCGGCAACGGTGCGCCTTCGCGTCGGATGGTCTCCAGACCCTGCAAGCCGGCGGCCTGGCGCAAGGCACCCGTGGCGCTGCGCAGCGAGAAGCCCTTGTCGGCGCTGCCGGTGCCGATGCTCATCGTGTCGCCGTGCGGGAAGACCCAGCCGTAGAAGTCGGGGCTGAGCGTGCCGCGGTAGTAGACGTCGCAGCGGGTGGCGTCGTAGTCGGGGCCGGGCTGCGCCGGCGCGCGCACGATCTCGTGGTAAGCGAACACGCACTCGATGTCCTTGGCACCCGGCACGGCGTCGCGTGCAACGCCCGAGCGGGCGCCGTCGGCACCGATGACGGCACGCGCGCGCACGGCGCTGGGCACGCCCTCGTCGCCCGCTGCGTTCTTAAGCCGGGTGCGGAAATGCACAACGGCCGTGCCGTCTGCGTCGCGCGTGAGCTTGTCGAAGCTGCCGGTGCGGCGTTCGGCACCGCTCTGCGCAGCACGCTCGCGCAGCCACTCGTCGAAATGCTCGCGGTCGACCATGCCGACGAAGCCGTTCTCGATCGGAATGTCGACCTTGACGTCGGCTGGCGAGACCATGCGCGCCGAGCGCGCCTTGGCCACCAGCAGCTCGTCGGGAATCGCGAAGTCCTTGATCAGCCGCGGCGGGATCGCACCGCCACAAGGCTTGATACGGCCGGCGCGGTCGAGCAGCAGCACGCGCTTGCCGGCGCGGGCCAGGTCGTCGGCTGCGGTGGCGCCGGCAGGGCCGCCGCCAACCACGACGACGTCGTACGTATCCATCGGAACTTCGATCTGGCTCATGGACTTACCTCGGCTTGCCGAACACGACGGCTGGTGTGCTGAACGACACGTCGGCCGCAGACCGCGAAACGGTCTCGACCTGAGGGACACGGATGCGGCGCGCGAGCCGCGCCGCCCACAGGAATAACAGCGCTTC
>Ga0105046_10011034_pt1 | contig 14052 bp, 6 predicted proteins | sample MAT03_FD_78385 | JGI IMG/M metagenome (GOLD analysis project Ga0105046, IMG submission 78385) | Freshwater microbial communities from Lake Fryxell liftoff mats and glacier meltwater in Antarctica - MAT-03 (megahit assembly) | ecosystem: Environmental > Aquatic > Freshwater > Ice > Liftoff... | reverse complement strand
AGGCAAACCGGCGAGCATGCGGCCCACGTTCCAGCAACCGGCTTTCCAGAACTTCGCCCGGACCTGCCGATATTTCCCAGAATGCTCAGAGCGGGTCATGTCATAGCGCTTACCGTCGTTGCCCTCCTCACCCTCGGTGTGGTCATGGTGAACAGCGCGGGCATGAGCGTGGCCCCCGTCACCGCCGCTTCGGCCCTCTCGCTCGAAGCCGCCAACGCACCGGTCGCGGGTGGCATCACGTGGCAGGGCATCCTGATGTCGCGCTCGGCCGTTTACATGGGGCTGGCGATTCTGGCGATGGGAGTCGCCGTGTCGCTTCCCATCCACCGCCTGGCGGGCATTGGACTCGCTGGCTTCGAATCCAACGACGCTGATCCATTTGATGATCCCGAGCGCCGACGCCGCACGTATCGCTGGCTCGCCATCGGCGCAATCGTCCTGATCGGTGTCTGTGCCCTGTCCTACGTCCCCGGCATCGCCAGCCCGCGAAAGGGGTCTTATCGCTGGATCGGCTTTCCCGGCTCGGGCAAGGGCGAGGGTGGCCTCTCCATGCAGCCAAGCGAGATCGCCAAGTGGGGCCTGGCCCTCTTGATTGCGTGGTACGCGGCCGTACGGGGGCCACATCTGGCCAGGTTCACCACGGGCTTGATTCCCGCGTTGATCGTTGTCGCGGCGGTCGCGGGTTTCATCGTCATCGAAGATCTTGGCACCGGCGTGCTGATCGCGGCGGTCGCGTGCGTCATTCTTCTCGCGGGCGGGGCTCGGGTTTGGCAGTTCCTCCTCTTCATTCCACTCGCGGCTGGTGCCGTCGCCTACGCGATCATGACCAGCGAGTACCGCGTCAAGCGCATCATGGCCTTCGTTGATCCCTACGCCGATCCGCAGGGCATCGGCTATCACACGATCCAGTCCCTCGTCGCCGTAGCCGGGGGCGAGGGCTTCGGCCGCGGTCTTGGGCATGGCCTTCAGAAGTTTGGATATCTACCCGAGGACCGCACGGACTTCCTCTTCGCCATTATCTGCGAGGAACTCGGCATCGCGGGTGCCGCGCTCGTCATCACGCTCTTCCTGACGCTCCTCTTCACGGGGCTTGCGATTGCTTCCCGCGAGCGATCGCCGATGCTGCGGCTCTTCACGCTCGGCGTGATCGCGACCGTCTGCCTTCAGGCCCTCATCAACCTAGCCGTCGTCACCGGACTTGCACCAACCAAGGGCATCGCGCTGCCGCTTCTCTCCAGCGGCGGTACCGGCTGGATTCTGACCGCCTTCTCCCTGGGCCTGCTCATCGCGATCGATCGCGGCAACGCTGGTTTCGCCGCGGCCGAAGCAGGCCGCGCGGATGAACCAGGGCTTGATCAGGCCGCTCCCTCGTTTGCGCCAGCCGCCGCGGGCTCAGCAACCAATGCGACACGAAGCGATGCGCCGAGCAAGCACCCCTCGTCGGTCCCGTCCGCCGCGTGAGCCATCCATTCGAATCGGCAATCTAGCCGCTAATCCGCCGCTTATCCGACCGCTAATCCAACCGCTAATCCAACCGCTAATCAATGAGCGCCGCGCTGCAATCACAGGCCCACCATTACGACGCGGCTCTGGCCCAGCGCACCACACTCACGGTCCTCTTCGCCGGCGGCGGTACTGGCGGGCACATCTTTCCCGCGCTCGCCGTCGCGGAGGCGCTCCTCGCGATGAGGCCGGGCGTGCAAGCTCGCTTCCTCTGCTCGTCGCGCCCGCTTGATGCCCAAATCCTCAGCGCGCAGCGCGTCGCCGGCGCGCCCGCCGAATTTGCCGCGGTTCCAGCGCAGCCCTTCGGCCTGCGACCTCGCGCGGCGATCCGGTTCCTTGCATCATGGGGAGGCGCGGTCAGGGCCGGTCGCGAAGAGATCCGCGCGGCCCGTGCTCGTGGACCAGTGATCGTCGCCGCGTTCGGGGGGTTTGTCGCCGCGCCCGTGGTGCAGGCGGCGCGCGCCGAGCGCGTGCCCACGCTGATGGTGAACCTCGACGCGATCCCTGGCAAGGCCAACCGCTGGATCGCGCGCCACGCGAGCCGCGTTCTCACCGCCGCGCCAGCGCAGGGCACCAGCTGGACACAGATCCGCCCGATCGTTCGGAGTGCGAGCGTGACAGATCGCACGCCCGCAGATTGCCGCGCCGCGTGCGGTCTTGATGCCAGCGCGCCAGTCCTCCTCATCACCGGCGGCAGCCAAGGTGCTGGCTCGATCAACGCATTCATGAGCGCCTTCGTGCGTGAGCACGCGTCCGCGATCTCAGGCTGGCAGATCCTTCATCAGACCGGCAAGGACGGCGCCGACGAGATGCGTGCGGCATACGCCGCGGCGGGAGTTCGAGCGAGCGTCACGCCATTCATCACCGACATGGGCCTGGCCTGGGGCGCGGCGGACGCAGCAGTGGGGCGGGCCGGAGCCGGAACCGTCGCCGAAGCATGGGCCAATCGAGTGCCGACCCTCTTCTTGCCCTATCCCTACCACAAGGATCAGCACCAGAAGTTCAACGCGATGCCGCTCGTGAGCACTGGTGCCGCCCTCCTCGCAACCGACCACATCGACGCCTCAGCCAACATGCGCGACGCAGGCCTACTGCTCGCATCGCTCCTGACCAACGAACAGACGCAGGAAGGCCCTCGCACGAAAATCCGCGCGGCACTCGCCGCACTCGGCCCCGCCGACGGCGCTGCAACGGTCGCAACGCAGATCCTCGAACTAGCGCGATAGACCAACTTGCCCGGTAAGCACCCCCGGCCCCGCCGCTAATCGAGCGCGGTACACTTTCGACATGCACGGCGGAGCCGTCACACTTCCTTCCCGAGCCACCTGCGTCGTCTGGCACGCAAAGCGAAGCACCGCGCCCAGCGACCTCATCGCGGCGCTGCGGCGGCCCGGCTTTGATCGCGTCGATTGCGACAGCCCCTTCGCGGTGATCGCACACATCGGGCTCCTTCGCAGGTCCGCCCCGACCGCGCCGATCGTGCTGCTGCTTGTGGATCCAGTCCGGTTGGCGCCACAGATTGCAGGACTCCTGGCCGTGCTTGAGCGCATCGCGCCGAACCTCATCCTGTGGGCCTTCGCGGGCGGGGCCAGCCCCTCGATCCGCCAAGTGTCGAGCGATGAGTTGCTGGGGACTCGCTCGGCCGCAGCGGCACCGTCGCCGCTCGGTTCGCCGGTTACCATCGCGCCTCGGTACCAGCAGCCTGCGCCGTTGAAGCTCGCTGTGACGGAAGAGATTGTCTCGAGCGTTGACCCCGCCAGCAGCGATTCACGGATCGACCTGCCAGTGGCCGCCGCGGCCCGAGCCCCCGCCGCGACCGCGCTGCGAATCAGCGACGATGGCTCCGAATACCAATCAAAATCCGATCAACGTGAGGGTCAGGCAGGGATGTCCCTGGCTCAATCTTCCAAGCAGCTCCTTTCCGACGAAGAATTGGCGATGTTGCTGGCCGATGATGCCGAGAATAGTGGGGCGTAGGTGCTTGGGACCATGTTTCTGCTCTCTGCCAGTCGGGTGCGTCACCCCTCGTGGAAAGATGGGCCTTAGCATGACCCCGGCAGGCATCGCGCACGTACCACGGACGGCCCGCCCCGCGCACGGATCGCGCGCCGGAGTCAATTGCCGTGTCAGAAGGCCACCTCTCATCGATGGATTCCATACCGATGCCAGACCTGCGCGTGGTGCTGGTTGGTCGCACAGGTCTGGACTCGACGCTGCGCCTTGATCCGATGATCGAGCTTGTTCGCGTCGGATCGGCCCTCGAAGCCGTGGGTGAGGTGGCCTCGCCGCCGCCGGGCACATCGCCCGCGCGAACGGCCGTCGTGATCTCCCACGATGCCGAGGCCGAGCTCAACGAAAAGTCTGCACAGAGCCACGAGCACCTTGCGGACTTTGTCGCGAGCCTGCGCCTCGCGGATCCGCACGCGGTGGTGCTGGGTGTGAGCCCGTGCAACGGGACGGCCCGCTACTACGACGCGCTGGTCTCGCTGCCTGTGACGCCGCACGCGTTCCGACTCGCAATCAGCCAGCCCGCGCGAGCCGCAGGTTCGAGATCCACGGAACCTCCAGCAAATCCACCCGCGCCACAGCCCGCCGCCGCGTGGAGCGATTCGGGACTGGAACTTCCGCCAGCCATTGAGCCCAGGCCAGCGCCGATGGGCACATCGGCCATGAGCTCGGGTGATCTCTTGCTCGTTTCGATGCTTCTCAAGGGTCAAGATCCCGAGCCCGCGGCGGTGGCGATTCTGCGAGAGCGCAGCGGCGACGACTCGCTCACGTTCCACACCGATCCCGCTGGCGCAGCCCCGGCAGAGAGCGATCCGCGTGCGCAGACGGTCGCGTGGGAGGGCGTGGTCTTTGGACGACTCACCGCCGCACGCACCGCGCCGAGCGCTCTTGCGCAGCACGCGCGATGGCTCGCGGGCTGGCTGAGGCTGCGCGATCAGCAGAGCCAGCTGAGGACCGCGGCCTTCACCGATCCTCTCACGGGCTCCTGGAACCGGCGATACTTTGATCGCTTTCTCGCCACCGCCATCGACGCGGCCCGCGCGGGACGGCGGCCCGTCACGATCCTGCTCTTCGACATCGACAACTTCAAGCACTACAACGATCGCTACGGCCACGAGGCCGGTGATGAGATTCTCCGCGAGACCGTGCGGCTGCTGCGCAGCGTGATCCGTCCGACCGACCGCGTCTGCCGCGTGGGCGGCGATGAGTTCGCGGTGATCTTCCACGAGCCCGACGGCCCGAGGCAGGAAGGCTCCAAGCACCCGGCGACGGTCTTCCAGCTCGCGCAGCGCTTCCAGCAGCAGGTCCAGAAGCATCGCTTCCCGAAGCTCACTGACTGCGCGGCGGGAACGCTCACGATCTCGGGCGGCCTCGCAACATTCCCATGGGACGGCGCGACGCCCGCTGAGCTGCTCGCGAAAGCGGACCAGCTCGCGATGGCGAGCAAGCGCCAAGGCAAGAACGCCATTACACTTGGGCCCGGCGCGATGCACGAGTGAGTTCGCGGTGATTGGCAAAAGAGTGGCGCGGCGCCCGCTTCCGGGTGCCGCGGCAAGAGCTGACATGCTCTGGTTCTTGGGCCGCGATCCGATCAGCGACGGCGGCGGAAGATTGCAAGCGCGCCGATCGCGGCGAGCGAGGCGGCACCCGGCGCTGGGATCGTGAGGACGCGGATGTCGTCGGTCGCGCCGCTGGTGCGGAAGTTGTACCGCACCTCGAATCGCGAGAGCGTGATGACGAAGCGATCGGCATTGGCCGAGAGCTCAAGGCCCCGGGCCGCGTTGTCGGCGTAGGTCGTTCCGGCGGCACCGAGGATCGCGTCCGAGCCGTTCAGGCCCGCACGGAAGATGATGATGCCGATGATGGGCTGGCTGAATCGGACGAAGCCCTCGTAGACGCTCTCGGCGCCGCCGACAGGATCGCTGTAGATGTAGTGGCTGTTGACCATCGTGCCGGCGGGAATGATGCCGGGCGTGAGGGACGCGTTGCTGTCGTACGTGCCAGCGGTCGTGGCATCCACGGCGAGCGGTGTGGTCAGCGTGAAACGCTGGACCTCGTTGAAGGCCCACGCGTCGGTGTTGCTCTCCAGGGCGCCCAGCGCCGTCGAGGCGGGCGGGGCGATCACGGCGGTGGAGCCGCCCGAAGCAACGATGATGGCGTGGGAAGTTCCGGCGGCCAGCGCGAGGGCTGAGGCCACCACGATCGTGGTGGTCGTTCGCAAGTCTGTCTCTCCATCTCGGCCGGGCTTCCGCCCGGTGTTGATTGCTTAACGCCCGGCGTCGCGGCGTCTTGCCGAGGTCCCGAGAAAATCTCTTTGCCCACCGGTGTGAAGCCAAAGAAAAAGGGACCAACGCTCGGTGCGTTGGTCCCTTGGATGTGGTGCTGGGTCGAACTTCGTGGACAGTCCGCCGGGCCGGATCAGTGCTGCACGGATCAGCGCTGAACGGGGCTGCCGGGCTCGCCGACGATCGCATCGCGCAGGCCCTGGGTGGTGTCGACCGGCGGGGGCGCGCCGACAACAGCGTGGCGGTCCGCGCCGAGGGCTTCGGCGGCGGCGCTGGCCTCGTCGAGCATCAGCTCGTCCTCGTCCATGTCCTCCTCGATCTCGACGAGCGGCTTGACCTTGATCTCCTGATACGCCCGGAAGCCCGTGCCCGCGGGGATCAGGTGGCCGAGGAGCACGTTCTCCTTTAGGCCGATCAGGGTGTCCATCGCGCCTCGGAGCGAGGCCTCGGTCAGGACCTTCGTGGACTCCTGGAAGCTGGCACCCGAGAGGAACGAGTCGCTCGAGAGCGCGGCCTTGGTGATGCCCAACAGGAGCGTGCGGCCCGTGGCGGGCTTGGCGCGCTTGGCCTTGGCGCCGTCCTTGCCGGCGGCCTCGGCCTTGGCGTTGGCTTCCTTGATCGTGGCCTTGGTCACGAGCTCGTTGAGCTTGAGATCCGTGCCGCCGACATCGGAGATGCGGACGAAGTTCTCGATCACGCGGTTCTTGGTCTTGAAGTTGTACTTATCGACAACTTCCTGAGGGAGCAGGTCGGTGTCGCCGGGGCTCTCGACCTTCACCTTGCGCAGCATCTGTGAGAGGATGATCTCGATGTGCTTGTCGTTGATGCCCACGCCCTGAGCGCGGTAGACGTTCTGCACCTCGTCGAGCATGTAGCTCCACAGCGCCTCTTCGCCCTTGATCCGGAGGATGTCGTGCGGGACGAGCGGCCCTTCGGTCAGGGCGTCGCCAGCCTGCACGTACTCGCCGGTGTGGACGAGGAGCTGCTTATCGGCGGGGACGTGGTGGTCCTTCTCGATGCTCGCATCGCTCGTGACGCGGATGGTCATCTTGCCCTTGCGCTTGTCGGAGAAGATCTCGACCTTGCCGGAGACCTCGGCCATGATGGCGGGGTCCTTTGGCTTCCTGGCCTCGAAGATCTCCGTGACGCGGGGCAGACCCCCCACGATGTCCTGGCTGCCCGATGCCTGACGCGACTGACGCGCGATCATCTGGCCAGCCTTGATCTGCTGGCCGTCCTCGACCTCGATTCGGGCGCGAGACGGAAGGTGGTGGAAGTCAAGGATGTTGCCCGCGCCATCGAGGACGTTGATCTGCGGGTGCAGATCGCCCTTGTGGTCAACGACGACCTTTTCCTTGCGGTTGCCGCCGGCCTCTTCGAATCGGAAGGTTTCCTTCTCGACCAGGTCCACGTAGCGGACGGTGCCGTCCTTCTCGGCAAGGATGGGCTGGCGGTGGGGGTCCCAGCGGACGAGGGTCTGGGCCTTCTTGACCTCTTCGCCTTGCTTGCAGTAGAGGAACGCGCCGTAGGGGACCTTGAACTTCTCGACCTCGCGCCCGGCCTTGTCGAGGACGCCGATCTCGCCGTTTCGCTTGAGGACGACGAGCACGTCGTGGCCTTCGTCGTCCTTGCCCGGGACTGCGTTGCAGTCACGCAGCTCGATGACGCCGGGGTTGGACGCGTCGTACTTGGTCTGCTCTGCCGTGCGCTGGCCGACGCCGCCGGTGTGGAACGTGCGCATTGTGAGCTGCGTTCCGGGCTCACCGATGGACTGTGCTGCGATGATGCCAACGGCAAGGCCGGGCTCGACCATCTTGCCGGTCGAGAGGTCCAGGCCATAATCCAGGACCGAGCAGCCGAAGCGGCTCTCGCTGGTGAGGGCCGAGCGGACCATGACCGAGTCGATGCCAATGTCCTCGAGCTTCTTGGCGATGGCGCCGGTGATGATGCCGTTCTCGTCGATGACAACCTCCGTGCTGCGCGGGTCGGAGATCTTGTTGACGCTGACGCGCCCGACGATGAGGTCACGCAGCGGAATGTCGACCTGCTCGCCCTTGTAGAGGGCGCGCTTGACGACGCCGCGCTTGGAGCCGCAGTCGTACTCGCCGATGATCACGGACTGTGCGATGTCGCACAGCTTGCGGGTGAGGTAGCCCGAGTCGGCGGTCTTCAGCGCGGTATCGGCCAGGCCCTTGCGGGCGCCGTGCGTGCTGGAGAAGTACTCCAGGATGTTGAGGCCCTCGCGGAAGTTGGAGCGGATGGGCGTCTCGATGATCTCGCCGCTGGGCTTGGCCATGAGGCCTCGCATGCCGGCGAGCTGCTGCATCTGCGTGATGTTGCCTCGTGCGCCCGAGTCGATCATGAGATAGACGGGGTTGAGGTACGTGCGTCCCTTGCCGGGCTCGAGGGCCTCGGTGCCGTCGTCCATTCGACGATCGCTCTTGAGGGCGGCGACGAGCTTGGCCTGGACCTGCTCGCGGCAGTGTGTCCAGACGTCCAGGAGCTGCGAGTAGCGTTCGCGGGCGGTGATGATGCCGCGGTCGTAGTTTTTCTCGATGCGATCGACCTTCTTCTGGGCGTCGGCGATCAGCTCGTGCTTCTCCTTGGGGATGCGCAGGTCGGTGATGCCGAAGGAGAGGCCCGCGAGCGTGGACTGCTTGAAGCCCATCTCCTTGAGCCTGTCGAGAAGGTCAATGGTTGCCGCCTTGCCGGAGGTGGCGAAGCAGTCATCGATCACGCGGGCGCAACCCTTCTTGCCCAGGGCGCAGTTGTAGAAGGGCATGCCGGGCGTGAGCACGTCGGTGAAGAGGCAGCGGCCAGCGGTCGTGACGAGCCGGTTGTTGGCGGGCATGGGCTTGGGAGCGCCGGTCTCCTTGTCCACGACCTTGTCGAAGCCGTCGATGCGGACGACGATGCGATCGTGGGGCTTGATCTTGCGCTGCTCGAGGGCGAGGATCGCCTCGCGACGATCCTTGTAGCGGGGATACTGCTCGATGGGCTTCTCATCAGGATCGACGAAGGTGATGAAGTAGACGCCCATGACGATGTCCTGCGACGCCGAGATGATGGGCTTGCCGTTGGCGGGCGAGAAGATGTTGTGGGTCGAGAGCATCAGGACGTGTGCCTCGGCCTGCGCCTCGATCGAGAGGGGCAGGTGGACGGCCATCTGATCGCCATCGAAGTCCGCGTTGAACCCGCCGCAGACCAGCGGATGGATGCGGATGGCGTTGCCCTCAACGAGCACGGGCTCGAAGGCCTGGATGCCCATTCGGTGAAGCGTGGGGGCGCGGTTGAGGAGCACGGGGTGCTGGTAGATGACCTCTTCGAGGATGTCCCAGACGGAGGGGTCGCGCCGCTCGAGCATGCGCTTGGCGCTCTTGATCGTGTCCGCGAGGCCATGCTCCTTGAGCTTCCTGATGATGAAGGGCTGGAAGAGCTCCAAGGCGATCTTCTTGGGAAGGCCGCACTGATGGATCTTGAGCTCGGGGCCGACGACGATCACCGAACGCGCGGAGTAATCAACGCGCTTGCCGAGCAGGTTCTCGCGGAAGCGGCCCTGCTTGCCCTTGATCATGTCGGTCAGGGACTTGAGGGGGCGGTTGGAGGAACCGAGCACCGGGCGGCGGCAGCGGCCGTTGTCGAAGAGCGCATCGACGGCCTGCTGGAGCATCCGCTTCTCGTTGCGGATGATGACCTCGGGTGCGTTGAGGTCCATCAGCTTCTTGAGGCGGTTGTTGCGGTTGATGATGCGCCGGTAGAGATCGTTGAGATCGGACGTGGCGAAGTTGCCGCTCTCGAGCAGGACCAGCGGGCGCAGGTCCGGCGGGATGACGGGAACGACGTCCATGACGAGCCAGGCGGGATCGTTCTCTGAGCCCCGGATCTGCTCGATGAGCTTGAGTCGCTTGGCGAGATCCTTGATCTTCTGCTTGCTCTTGGTGTTGGCCAGGTCCTCGCGCAGCTTGGCGGCGATAGCGGGGAGGTCGGTCTTCTCGATGAGAGCGCGGATCGCGTCGGCACCCATGAGGGCCTTGAAGGCGTTGCCGTACTTGTCCTCGGCGGCACGGAAGTCGTCTTCCGTCAGGATCTGCATGTGCTTGAGTTCGGTGTCGCCAGCGTCGGTGACGACGTAGTCCTGGTAGTAGACGACCTTCTCGATGTCGCTGGTCTTCATGCCCAGCAGCGTGCCCAAGCGGCTGGGCATGCTCTTGAAGAACCAGATGTGGACGACGGGGCTGGCGAGGTTGATGTGGCCCATGCGCTTGCGGCGGACGCGCGAGTGGGTGACCTTGACGCCGCAGCGGTCGCAGATGATGCCCTTGTACTTCGTGCCGCGGTACTTGCCGCAGGCGCACTCGTAGTCGCGCTCTGGCCCGAAGATGCGCTCGCAGAAGAGGCCGTCCTTCTCGGGTCGGTAGGTGCGGTAGTTGATGGTCTCGGGCTTCTTGACCTCGCCGTAGGACCAGGCCCGGATGTCGTTGGGCGACGCCAGGGTGATCTTGACGGCGGAGTAGTCATTGACGCGCTCGTATACGGTCTCAGCCATGTTGTACTCGCACATTGTGGCGCAGCTTGGCCAGCGCCGGACAATTGAATCTAGATCGTTGCATCGACACGCCCTCACTCGCGGACGAGGGCGGATAAACCGAAGACACTAACCCGCGCGACGGGTCTTGCTGGATACACGCTTCTTCACCAACGGATTCAGGTTGAGCCGAAGTCCTTGGTACGTTTCCTCGACGTTCTGTTCGATCGTTGCAAGAAGTGACCTGACGAGTTCCAGATTAACTTCCGGAGGTTTGGTGCTTGCACTGTGACGGTCTGAGACAGCGGCCTTGAAGTACCCCTCTTCGCTGCGGATGTCCCCGACGTCGAGGCTGAAAAGCAGCATGTAGAGCTCGCAGACGCGGTTCGCCTCGGACTGAAGGAGCCCTCGCACCGCTTCGAGGACTGAATTCTCGTTGGACTTTCTGGTCTTCATTAGACGCCCCCAGGGCTCGGAAGACTTCGTTCATGTCCTTGATCGCCGTGCGAATCGAAGATTCGTCGAATCGAACGCCGGGCCGGTAGTCTGCATCCTCGCGACGAGTACGCAGGCGACGGATGGCCTGAGCAACGCAACGACGACCGACGATGTCGATCGAGCTCAACCTATTCCTCACAAGTGCGGGAAGATTGCCGTGGTCTGGATTTTTGAAGCGACCAAACGAACTAAGACCATCATCGATCAGGGCCGCCGTGACGGCTGAGTATGCCGAGTAGTAGGCACGGCTGACCGAAGCACGAAACAGGCGATGAGTGCGCAACACGCCCTCCGCTGAGCGTTGCTCATCGGATGATGCCTTCCACGCTCGGGCGAGTTGTCGACTCAAAGCAGGCTTCCTCCCTCAACCTTCTTCTTCTCGAGCGTAATGTTGAGGCCCAGCCCCTTGAGCTCGTTGCAGAGCACGTCGAAGGCGACGGGCAATCCTGCCTCGAGCTTGTTGGTGCCCTTGACCATGCTCTCGTAGATCTTCGTGCGGCCCTCGACATCGTCGGACTTGACGGTGAGGAGTTCTTGGAGGATGTAGGCCGCGCCGTAGGCTTCGAGGGCCCAGACCTCCATCTCGCCGAATCGCTGGCCGCCGGTGCGGGCCTTGCCGCCGAGGGGCTGCTGCGTGATGAGGGAGTAGGGACCCGTGGCGCGGGCGTGGATCTTGTCGTCGACCAGGTGGTGCAGCTTCAGGATGTACATGTAGCCGACGGTGGTCTTCTGGTGGAGCGGCTCTCCCGTGCGGCCGTCATAGAGCTGGATTTTGCCGCCGCGGGGCATCTTGGCCAGCAGCTCGCGCGGGTGCGGGAAGGTGCTGGTCTCTTCGTGCTTCTTGAGCTTGGCCTCGACGTGGCGGTTGGCCTCGTCGACGCTGGCGTGGATCTCATCTTCGGTCGCGCCGTCGAAGACGGGCGTGATGGCCTGGAAGCCCAGGACCTTCGCGGCCCAGCCCAGGTGGGTTTCCAGGATCTGGCCGACGTTCATTCGGCTGGGCACGCCCAGCGGATTGAGCAGGACCTCAACGGAGGTGCCGTCCTCCATGAAGGGCATGTCCTCTTCGGGGACGATCTTGGCGATGACGCCCTTGTTGCCGTGGCGACCGGCCATCTTGTCACCCACCGAGAGGTGGCGCTTGGTGGCGAGGTAGACCTTGACCATTTCGAGCACGCCCGTTTGGAGCTCGTCGCCGCGCTTCATGTGCGCGACCTTGCGAGCCTTCTCGGCGGCGACGGCCTGGACGCGAGGCCAGAACTGGCGGAAGAGGACCTCGGCCTTTTCCTTGACGTCCTTGCCACCCTTGATCCACTTGGCGTCGAAGGTGCGGATCTGCTCCAGGATGACTTCCGCGATGTCGCTGGCGCCGACCTTCTGGCGAGTGTTGGGATCGACCATCGGCGTGCCGATCACGTCGTTGATCGCGTTGGTCATCTGCTTGAAGAGGCCGATCTGCTTCTCGTCCATCGCCTTTTCGTAGTCGGCGATGTCCTTCTTGAGCTGCTTCTTCTGCTCCTCGTTCATGTGGAGGCGGCGGCTGAACTTGCGAGCACCGATCACGACGCCCTCGACGCCCGCGGGGACCTCGAGGCTGTCGTTCTTCACGTCCTCGCCAGCGCGGCCGAAGATCGCGTGCAGGAGCTTCTCTTCCGGCGTCAGCTCGGTCTTGCTCTTGGGGCTGACCTTGCCGACCAGGATGTCGCCGGGGCCTACGCGAGCGCCGATGCGGATGATGCCGCTCTCGTCGAGGTTGCGGAGCATCTTCTCAGAGACGTTGGGGATGTCGCGCGTGAACTCCTCACGCCCGAGCTTGGTCTCGCGGATCTCGACGTCGAAGGCGTCGATGTGGATGCTGGTGAAGACGTCGTCCTTCACGAGGCGCTCGTTGATGACGATCGCGTCCTCGAAGTTGTACCCGTCGAAGGTGTTGAAGGCGACCATGACGCTCTTGCCGATGGCAAGCTCGCCCATCTTCGTCGAGGCGCCGTCGGCGATTACCTGGCCGGCCTCGACCTTCTGGCCCTTCTTGACGACGGGCTTCTGGTTGAGGCAGGTGCGCTCGTTGAGGCCGACGAACTTGCGGAGCTCGTGCTCATCGGAGTTGTCGATGATAATGCGTTCGCTGTCGACGAAGGTGACAACGCCGGGGTTCTTGGCGCGGATCACCATGCCCGAGTTGTGGCCCACGGCCTTCTCAACGCCGGTGCCGACGCAGGGCACGTCCACCTTGATCAGCGGAACGGCCTGACGCTGCATGTTGCTGCCCATGAGCGCGCGGTTGGCGTCGTCGTGCTCAAGGAAGGGGATGAGTGCCGCGGAAATGCCGACGACCTGCTTGGGGCTGATGTCGAGAAAGTTGACCTCTGAGGCATCGACCTGCGCGAGCTCGCCATTGACCCGGGCAACCACGGCCCCCTTGCGCATCTTGCCGTCGAGATCGAGCGCGTCGGGCGTTGCGAAGATGGCCTTCATCTCCTCATCGGCGCGGAGCGTGATGATCTTGCCGGTGGGCTTTCCCTCCTTGACCTCGCGGTAGGGAGTGCGCAGGAAGCCGTACTCATCGATCGAGGAGTAGAGGCCCAGGCTCGCGATCAGACCGATGTTCGTACCCTCGGGGGTCTCGATCGGGCAGATGCGGCCGTAGTGGGAGATGTGCACGTCGCGAACCTCGAAGCCCGCGCGTTTGCGGTTGAGGCCGCCGGGCCCGAGGGCCGAGAGACGACGCTCGTGCACGAGGCTCGAGAGCGGGTTGGTCTGATCAACGACCTGCGAGAGCTCGGAGCGGCCGAAGAAGAAGTCAATCGCGGACGAGATGGACTTGGTGTTGACCAGGTCGGCGATCTTGGTGAGCTCCTCGGGATCCTTGACGCTCATGCGCTCCTGCACCGTGCGGCGGAGCTTGAGGAAGCCCTTGCGCAGCTCCTCGACCGCGAGCTCATCGAGCGTGCGCAGGCGGCGGTTGCCCAGGTGATCGATGTCGTCCACGACCGCGACGGGGCGCCCGGTCTTGGCGTCCTGGCGACCGCTGCGCAGGTCCAGGAGATACTGGATCACGCGAAGGAAGTCCTCGCCGCGGATGAACATCAGATCCTCGGGGCTGTCGAGGTCGAACTTGCGGTTGATCCGGAAGCGACCCACGCGCCCGAGGCGATAGCGGTTGTCATCGAAGAACTTCTCGAAGAAGAGTGCGCGGGCCTTCTCGACCTGCGGCGGGTTGCCGGGCCGGAGCTT
>Ga0105046_10011029_pt1 | contig 14053 bp, 13 predicted proteins | sample MAT03_FD_78385 | JGI IMG/M metagenome (GOLD analysis project Ga0105046, IMG submission 78385) | Freshwater microbial communities from Lake Fryxell liftoff mats and glacier meltwater in Antarctica - MAT-03 (megahit assembly) | ecosystem: Environmental > Aquatic > Freshwater > Ice > Liftoff... | reverse complement strand
GACAGCTCGTATGAGACACGTACCTTGCCGGAGCGACGATCGGGCAGCGGCAACTCGATGTCGTCGAGCGTGTCGCGGGTGTCCGGGTGCGACATCAGACGGCCCTCGCATGGTCGACGCCTCGTCGGAACAGCTGCAGACCGAGGCCGCCGTGCTGGCCGCGGGTGTGCAGCGGATACTGACGCGCGATCACGTGGTTCTCCGGGTGAGGCATCAGACCGAGCACCACGCCGGTCGGATCGCACACCCCGGCGATGTCGCCGGTCGAACCGTTGGGGTTGTCGCGGTAACGGAGCGCCACCTGCCCGGCGGCTTCGAGTGACGTGATGTCGGGGTGCACGTACCGACCTTCACCGTGCGCGATCGGGCAGTCGATCGGCTCGATGTCGAGGGTCCAGACGCACACGCTCGCCTGCGGCTCGAGTGTCACCCACTCGCACTGGAAATCGCCACTGGCGTTGTGGCCGAGAGCACCGGGCAGCAATCCCGCTCGTACCAGCGTCTGGAAGCCGTTGCAGATGCCGATGACGGGCCGGCCGGCTGCGACGAAGTCGCGCACCCGCTCGCCGACCACGTGCTCGAGCGAGACGGCGAACATCCGGCCGGCGCCGAGCGCATCGGCGTGACTGAAGCCGCCTGCCACGACGAGCAGCTGTGCGGTGTCGAGTGGGGAAGCGTCCTCGGTGAGGTCGAGCAGCGAGGCGATGTGCGCATCGGCACCGGCCAGTTCGAGCGCGAACACGGCGTCGTGGTCGCGGTTCGTGCCGGGGGCCTGCAGCACGAGGGCGCGTGGGCGGCTCATCGCGCACCTCCGAATGCACGAACGGCATCGTCGAGCGAGACCACGCACGGACCGAGGCGGAGTTCCGCGTCATCGATCACCGAGCCGAGCACGTGCACCGGTTCGCCGAGCTCTGCTGCCAGCCATGCGCTGGCGCCTGGCTCGACCTCGCAGACGAAGCGGCCGGTGCTCTCTGCGAAGAGGGCGACCACGGCGTCGGCGTGGGGGAGCTCGCCGACGTGCACCCCGAGGCGACCGCCGATCGCCATCTCGGCCAGCGCCACGGCGAGACCGCCCTCGCTCAGGTCGTGGCACGATCGCACGTGACCCGAGCGCAGGGCCGCGTGCAGGCGCCGGTACCGCTCGGGAGCCAGTGGGTCGGGGGCGGGCACGCTACCGTCGCAGGGATCGTCGAACCCGCCGAGCACGGCACCGAGATGGCTGCCGCCGAACTCCGCCGAGGTGGTGCCGATGAGCACCAGCTCGTTGCCCGCGGCCTTCAGGTCGGGAGTGACGACGGCGTCTGCGTCGGGTACGTGTGCCACTGCGGTGATCACCAACGTCGGCGGCACACTGTGGCGCTCGCCGTCGGAGCCGAGGTACTCGTTGTTCAGTGAGTCCTTCCCGCTCACGAACGGGGCACCGTGGGCGAGTGACGCCGCACAGATCGCATCGACCGTCACCACCAGCTCGCCGAAGGTGCTCGGCCGGCGCGGGTCGCCCCATGAGAAGTTGTCCATCAACGCCACCTTGGCGGGATCGCCGCCGACGGCGACCACGTTGCGCATCGCCTCGTCGACCACGGCCGAGGCCATACGCTCCGGGTCGGCCACGCCGTACCACGGGTTCACGCCGTGTCCGATCGCGATCCCCACGATGCCCGACGGTTCGGCGAGCACCACACCGTCGGCGGGAGCGTCGTGGGCCACGCCGACGAGCGGGCGGACCACCGTCGTCCCTCGGATCTCGTGGTCGTACCGGCGGATGATCGCTTCCTTCGATGCGATGTTCGGGTGGGCGAGCAGCGCGAGGAGCGCCGCCGACGGATCGTCGCATCGGGGGATCGCTCCGTTGCGACGTGGAGCGGGCAGTTCGGCCAGCAGGGTGCGCTGGGGGCGTCCGTCGTGCAGGAACGAGGTGTCGAGCTGGAGCACCACCTGGGCGCCGTGGCGAACCCGCAGCACGCCGTCACCTGTGAACGTGCCGAGCACCGTGAGCTCGACCGCGTGGCGGTGGGCGTGCCGGCGCAACTCGTCGATCGCCGGTTCGGGCACCGCCACCACCATCCGTTCCTGCGCCTCGCTCAACCAGATCTCCCACGGCGCGAGGCCGGGGTACTTGAGCGGTGCGAGCGCAAGGTCGACGTCGGCGCCGGTGAGTTCGGCCATCTCGCCGATCGCCGACGAGAGGCCACCGGCGCCGCAGTCGGTGATCGCCGACCAGCAGCCACCGGCATCGCGGAGGAGATCGATCAGCAGCTTCTCGGTGATCGGGTCGCCGATCTGCACGCTGGCACCGGCGACGTCGCCGGTGGTGGCGTCCATCGTGGCGCTCGAGAACGTGGCCCCGCGCAGGCCATCACGGCCGGTGCGGCCTCCGAGCACCACCACCAGGTCGCCCGGGTGTGGGCCGGTGGGCGGGGGGACGTCGAGGCCCACGCCGATGCATCCGCAGAACACGAGCGGGTTGGCGGTGTAACCGGGGTCGTACAGCACGGCGCCGGCCACGGTGGGCAGCCCGATCTTGTTGCCGTAGTCGGCCACACCGGCGACGACGCCGTCGCGCACCAACCGCGGGTGGATCACCCCGGGCGGCACCTGCTCGTGCGCCAGGTTGCTCGGGCCGAAGCACAGGACGTCGGTGGTGGCGATCGGGTGATGGGCAGCGCCCATCACGTCTCGGATCACGCCTCCGACACCCGTGTTCGCCCCACCGAAGGGCTCGATCGCCGACGGGTGGTTGTGCGTCTCGGCCTTCACTGCGATCGTGGTGCCTGGCGAGAACGACACGATGCCGGCGTTGCCGACGAACGCACTCCGGACGAAGGGAGCGTCGATCTCGTCGGTCGTGTCGCGCAACCGGGCCAGCAGCGAGGCACGCGTGGTGCCGTCGGGCAGGAGCACGCGAGCCCGGAAGGTCTTGTGGGCGCAGTGCTCGCTCCACGTCTGGGCGAGGGTCTCGAGCTCGACGTCGGTGGGCGCCCGACCCACCTGGGTGAACCACTCGGCGATGGCCCGCAGCTCAGCCGGATCGAGTGCCATGCCCCGTTCGCGGTTCAGCACCGCGAGCGCGTCGTCGTCGAGGCCGCGCACCTCGACGTGCTCGACGGGGGCAGGCGTCGATGCGTGGGCAAAGGCAGGCTCGATGGCTCCCAGCGCGACACGCTCGATCACGGCGTTCGACAGCAAGCGGGTGGCGAGGCTCGCCCGCTCGACGTCGTCGAGCGGGCGACCGCTGGTGGTGTGCACCACGTAGCGCCGGCCGGTGGCCGCCTGGTCCACGCCGAGGCCCATGGTGGCCGCCACCCCGATCACGGTTGCGGCCACGCTGTCGGTGACTCCCGGCAGCAGCGCTGCCTCGATCACCGTGCCCGATGACGGGTCGGCAGGTGCTCCCCACGTGCCGGCCTGCAGCAGCGGATCGACGAGCACCCCGGCGAGACCGTCGCGTGCGACGTCGTCGAGGCGCCCGCCGATGAAGTACACGTCGGCGACGTCGATCGCCGACACGTCGTGGAACCCCAGGAGCTGGGCGGACGCGAGCAACGACATGCTCCTCGGATCGGATTCGAGGGTGCTCACCGTGAGACGATCGACCTGTCGCACACCTGAGTCACGCACTCCTGCGAACCTAAGGCAGCGGCCTCTGGGGTGGGTCTCGGATGAACGAAAAGTAAGCTCTTCGACTTGTGACCCGCCTCATCTACGTCCGACACGGAGAATCCAACAGCACGGTGGCCCGGGTGATCGGCGGTCACCGCACCTGCTCGGGGCTCTCGCCGCTCGGCGTCCTGCAGGCCGAGGCGCTGCGCGACCGGTGGGTCGGCGCCCCCGAGTTCACCCCCGATCTCATCCTCTCGAGCCAGTTCCCGCGTGCACGACAGACGGCCGAGATCGTCGCCCAGGCATTCGGCAGTCCCGAGATCGTCGTCGACGAGGGCTTCGGCGAGCACGACCCGGGCGAGGAGTGCGACGGCATGACGATGGCCGACTTCGTCGACCGGTGGGGCACCGGTTCGTGGGAGGAAGACCCGTTCGGGGTCACCTTCCCCGGCGGCGAGACACTCGCAGGGTTCCACTTCCGCATCGGCACGGCCGTGCGTCGCCTGGTCGACGATCACGCCGACCGGGTGATCCTCATCACCTGTCACGGTGGGGTGATCGACACCGTGCTGCGCCAGGCATTGAAGACCGCACCCACCGGTTCGTTCAACATCATCACGCTCAACACCTCGATCACCGAGCTCGAACTTTCTCGGCCGAACCGCTGGTCGCTTCGCCGCTACGGCGACACCGCACACCTCCGCGGGTTGCCTGCGGTCACCAACGTCGACTGACATCCACGTCGGTCCGGCGGGTCCAGCGCCCTCAGCCATCGGACCGCCGGTCAGTCGGTGGGCGGCCGGTCGTTGGCGCTCAGTCGGTGGGCGGGCCGGGCAGCGGTTGTTTCGCCAGGTCGCGGCCGAGCATCACCAGCACGGTCGCCTCGCCCAGGCCGGCCGTGGCGTCGGTGATCGGTGCCGGGGTGGGCATCCGTTCCAGCGCGATGCCGCCCAGCACACGCGCGACCGACAGTCCCACTGCCTGTGCCTCGGGTTCGGGCCGGGCGTACACACGTGTGACCTCGATGATCTCCTCGGGACCGGCGCCGTTGGTGGGCTCGAGCATCGCGAAGCCGTACTCGGCCAGCGACTCGGTGTACGTCGATGCGGCACCGGGCACGTCGGCTGCGTTCGCCACGATCACATAGGCACCGTCGTTGACGAACGGGAACGTGGTGGTGGTGACGGGCGGGAGCGTGGTGGTGGGTGCCGCGGTGGTGGGTGCCGCGGTGGTGGGCGCGGCGGTGGTGGGCGCGGCGGTGGTGGGCGCGGCAGTGGCCGGCGCCGTCGTGATCAGCGGAGCGAGCGGCGTGGTGGGCGCGCCGTCTGCGCTGTCGATGTCGCTGCACGCGGCGACGCCCAGCAGCAGTGCGACCGAGCATGCTGACACGCGCAGAGGAGGGCGTTGTTGGTGGCGACCGGACATGCCGTCAGCCTGCCCACTCTCGCCTCGCAACTCAAGTCACCCGCCTCACGGCCGCCTGACAGCCGCCCACATCGGCCCCCGTACACTCGCCGCCATGGGGATGACCGGTGATGGAAAGCTGTCCGGCCGCACGGCCGTGGTGGTTGGTGGACACAGTGGATTCGGTGAGGCGATCAGCCGGCTGTTCGCCTCCGAAGGTGCGCACGTCGTGATCGCAGCGCGCCGACGCGACGTCGTCGACGAGGTCGCCGGCTCGATCGGCGGTCTCGGGGTCACGTGTGACATCACCGACGACGAGCAGGTGCAGGCGCTCGTCGCTACGGCCACCGAAGCCCATGGCGAGGTCCACATCGCGGTCAACTGTGCCGGCTTCGAGCAGAGCACCCCGATCGCCGATCTCACGCCCGAGAAGCTCGACGCGATGCACACCGTGCAGCTCACCGGTGCCATCTACTGCATGCGCCACTTCGGCAATGCCATGGCGGCACACGGCAACGGCGGTGCGTTCCTGTCGCTGTCGTCGCTCACCGCACAGAACCCGTCGCGCGGTCTCGCCGCCTATGCGTCGGCGAAGGCCGGCGTCGAATACGCCACCAAGATCGCCGCCGTCGAGTACGGCGCACGGCAGGTGCGGTTCAACACGATCGCCGCGTCGCTGATCGAGACGCCGATGACGGCGCGGATCTTCAAGGTGGAACCAGCGATCATGGCGCTGAACGAGATCACCCCGCTGGGCCGACCCGGCAGTTGCGACGACATCGCCAAGGCGGCACTCTTCCTGTGTGGTCCCGACGGCGAGTACATCACCGGTCAGACGCTCTGCGTCGACGGAGGTGCATCTCTGCTGATGCTGCCGACCCCGCAGATGTACGCCGACGTCGCCCGGCGCTGGCAGGAGCGCCAGCAGGGGTGACGACCGCGCGGCCGCTCGGCCATGTCGTGGTGGTGGGCGCGGGCTCGGCGGGGTGTGTGCTGGCGGCCCGGCTGAGCGAGCGGCCCGATGTGCGCGTCACCCTGGTCGAGGCCGGCCCCGACCATCGCGGTGGCGACACGCCGGCGGCGATCGCCGGCGCGTCCTACGTGGCGGCCAAGGACGTCCCCGGCCGGTCGTGGCCGTCGTTGGTGGCCACCCGAGCGGCCGGCCAGGAGCCACGCGCATACCTCCGCGGCCGTGGCATCGGTGGGTCGTCGGCGATCAATGCGATGGTGGCGCTACAGGGGCGCCCCGGCGACTACGACGAGTGGGTCTCGCGTTTCGGGTGCGACGGATGGGGCTGGAGCGATCTGCGGCCGTGCTTCGAGCAGAGTGCGCTGGTGCTGCACCGGGCGCCTCGGTCGGAGTGGGGCGCGATCAACGTGGCGATGGCCGCTGCAGTGCCGGCCGCCGGCGACGGTGTGCTGCTCACACGAACGACGTCGGGTCGTCGGGTGTCGGTGAACGACGCGTATCTCGAGCCCGTTCGCAGCCGGCAGAACCTGGCGGTGATCGGCGATCGGCTGGTCGACCGGGTGCTGTTCGCCGGCAGGCGGGCCATTGGTGTGCGGCTCGCGGATGGGAATGAGTTGCCGGCCGACACCGTGATCGTGGCTGCCGGCGCGATCCACTCACCAGCGGTGCTGCTGCGGTCGGGCGTCGACACGCCGGGCGTGGGGGAGAACCTTCACGACCACCCCTCGTTCCCTGTCGCCCTGATGCGCAAGGAACCGGCTGACCTGCAGGCGCTTCCCATCGCCACCGTGGCGACGATGTCGTCGGGCATCGGTCGCTACGGCATCGACGACCTGCAGCTGCTCCCGCTCGAGCACGTCGATGCGGCGATGCCCGAACTCGCGTTGGTGATGGCAGCGCTCATGAGGTCGCAGTCGCGGGGTGTGGTCAGGCTCGCGTCGCACGACCCGCACCTCGATCCCCTCGTGGCGTTCGACATGCTCTCCGATGAACGCGACTGGGCGCCGATGAACGCAGCGATCGACGCCCTCGAGCGGGTGCTCGCCCATCCCGCGTTCGCCGCAGTGGCCGATGTGGTGCCATACGATCGCTCGCCCGCTGCGGTGCGGTCAGTGCTGGGCGACTATGTGCACGCTGCGGGTACCTGTGCGATGGGCACCGTGGTCGACACCGGGTGCGCGGTGATCGGCTATGAATCGCTGCTGGTGTGCGATGCCTCGGTGATGCCCCAGGTGCCGAGAGCGAACACCCATTGGCCCACCGTCGCTGTCGCCGAGCGTCTGGCCCAACTGCTGTGACCCTGGCTGCTGTGAGGGTGGTCGGCGACGACGGCGGTGGAGATGTGGTCGGCGGGGTACGGTGCCCGATGATGTCGTCCAGCGTGAATCCCGGCCCAGCGAATCCCGGCCCAGCGAATCCCGGCCCAGCGAATCCCGGCCCGTGAGCCGCGTCGATGACATAGGTGATCGCGAGGGATGGCGCTGTTGGCTGTGTGATCAACCGGTCGACCGCAACATGAACGTCAACGATCCGCGAGGGCCGAGCGTGGATGCCGTCACGACCAAGGCGAAGAGCAAGTCCAAGGGGGTGGTGACCGAACGCCTCGCACACCGCGCATGCAACACGCGCAAGGGTGCCATCGCACCCGTGGTGCCATGGGCCGAGCACCTGTTCGTGGTCGACCCGGCTCCGATCATCGCCACGGTCGAGACGCTCGAGCGCAAGGGCGGCCGCGCGGTGGTGGCGCGGTGCCCGAACCGTGACGACGCCGAAGCTGCCGCCGCGTGGCTCGCCGACCGTGTTTCCAGGCTCAGCCCCGGTACCTCGCTCGAGACCTCGATCGACGCCGGCGGCGGCCAATTCCTGGTCGTTCTCCGCGCCCTCTGACAGCGCCCTCTGACAGCGCCCTCTGACAGCGCCCCTGAGCGCATGTTCAGCAGAGGTCGAGGAGTTCCTGCATGCTCTCCTGGAGGAGATCGGTCATCACCCACAGGTCGGGCACGAGCTCGCGGCACGCGATGAACCCGAAGTCGAGATTGCCGTTGTAGCTCTGCACCGTCATGTTCAGGCCCTGGCCATCGGCGAGCGCGCTCACCGGATAGAAGTGCTGGAGCTTGGCTCCGGCCGAGTACAGCGGGGCACTGGGTCCGGGCACGTTCGAGATGATCAGGTTGAACGGCGGGTTCATCCGGTCGGCGATTCGCAGGCGGCTGTACATCCGCATTGCCCGTGCGGCCACCGCTGGCGGAGCGAACTGGGTGAAGTCCTGCAGCGTCTCCGCGGGGATCGCGGCGAAGTTCTCCTTGGCGGCAGTCATGCTCTGCTGCACGCGACGTAGCCGCTTCACCGGGTCGGACTCGTTGGTGGCCAGGTCGGCCAACAGTGCCGACACCCGGTTCTGGTACGCGTCGTCCTCGGAACCGCTCCGTACGCTGACGGGCACCATCGCGATGAGGCTCTCGTCGGGCAGGCAGTCGTGCTTGCCGAGGTACCGACGGAGCGTGCCCGAACACAGCGCCATCACGACGTCGTTGAAGGTGCAGCCGAACTGACGGCGGATCTTCTTCGCGTCGTCGAGCGAGATCGTGGTGTAGGCGAACCGGCGGTGCGGCGTGATCGCCTGGTTCCACGGCGTGCGCGGTGCCGGTGTGGGCGGCAGCGAGGGTGCCTTGTCGTCGTCTCGCCCGTACTGTGACCGGAGCCGGTGGCGCATCAGGTTGCCCACCGGGCCGGGCATCGGCTGGGCGATCAGGTCGGCGAGTGCGCGCAGACCGCCCGACCGGGTCATCGCCGCGAGTTCGCGGGTGGAGCGCACGCTGAGGCGCACGAACTTCTCCGGACGCTTGATGTACTCCAGCATCGTGATCCGCAGCATGGCCTCGTCGGTGGGGATCTCGTCGGGCACCCACGGGGCGGGCTCGCCGACCGGACGGAAGTCGGGATCGGTGTCGAGGATCGCCGCGAGCATCTGGGCTCCGGCCGCCCCATCGATGGTGGCGTGGTGCACCTTGGTGAGTTGGGCGATGAGCCGACCGTTGTCGACACCTTCGATCACGTACAGCTCCCACAGCGGCCGGTTGCGGTCGAGTGGTCGAGCGACGATGCGACTCACGACGTCGGCGAGCTGCTCGGGCGTACCCGGCGACGGCACCGCGTGGTGGTGGACGTGGAAGTCGATGTCGAACTCGGGATCCTCGATCCAGTAGGGGAGGTCGAGCCCGAGCGGTACCTCCACCAATCGTCTCCGGAACGGGGCCAACTGGTCCATCCGTTCGAGAATGATCCGCTTCGTTGCCTCGAGGCCCGCACCGCCGGGCACCCCGGTCGGGTCGTAGATGTTCATCGACGACACGTGGCCGAACACGGCCGCCGTCTCCATGTTCAGGAAGCTGACGTCGATGCCGCTCAGTTGCTTCATGGGCCGAGCGTACGATGCCGGACGGATGAAGAATGATTCAAGAGTTCCGAGTCAATCGACTGAGGGTGCGATGGTTGTCAGCGGGCGTGTTCGGCGATCGGGAAAATGATCGGCCAGTCCGCCGCCTCCGCCAAGAGCGCCGTGCGTTCGCTGGCCGACAACGGCTCGAAGGCGGCCGCCGCGTCGAGTACACGGGGCAGGATCTCCGGGTCGCCGGGTGAGCAGAACGCGTGCACGCCTGGCGTCGACAACGTGAACCGCACGGCTCGTTGCAGCCGCTCGGCGTCGGTGAACGGCTCGTACCAGGGCAGCGCCGTCTTGTCACGGTCGCCCCACGGACGCCATGCCCCGGCCTTGATCGCCATCACCGCCACGTCGCGCTGTGCGCACTCGTCGAACAATGCGGCGACGTCGGCTGCGTACTGGGCGTCGGCGAGGGCCCGAGGGTAGATCGGCAGCATCACCGAGTCGAGGTCGTACCGGCGCACTGCCTCCAGCTGTGCGGCGGCGGTGCCGAGGTCGTGGCCCGTGATCCCGACGAAACGGGTGAGCCCCTCGTCGCGAGCGCGCAGGATGGTCTCGAACGCGGCGGCGCGTGTCTCGAGGTCGTCGAGGCCGATCACACCGTGCACCTGGTACAGGTCGAACGCGTCGCAACCCAGTCTGGTGAGTGATGTCTCGAGTTCGGCGCGTACGCCGTCGGGGTTGCGGCGGCCGGTCTTTTCGCCCACGAACAACCGGGCGCGGTTGGCCGCGACGAGCGGGCCCGCGACGACCTCCGCATGCCCGTACGAGGGAGCGATGTCGACGTGGTTCACGCCGGCAGCGAGGGCGAGTTCGAACGCCTGCGCTGTCGCCTCCTCGGTCGCGTTCCAGAACATCGCGCCCCCGAGGATCGCGACCGACGAATGGTGATCGGTGCGGCCGAGCCGCCGCGTGGGAATGGCCATTCCCCGACTGTACGCCTCGCCGCGCGTCGCCGACTCCAGCGCGTGCTCCCAGCGCTGGAGCTGCCGCGTCGACTGACGCCCAGCTGGGCGAACGGAAACCCGCACGGTTTGGCGCACGGTTGGGCGCCGGTGCCCGATCCGAGGGTACGGTCTGCGCATGCTCGCACGGGTCACGACGCGACGGGTCGCGCAACGTATTGCGACGGTGATGGCATGCGCTGGGTTGTCGATCGCCGCGGTTGGCTGTGCCGGCGCTGGTGACGAGGCCGACGACGGTCCGATCACCCAACCGAGCAGTCCCGCGGTGACGGCCGGCGACTGTGTGGTGCGACTGCACGGCAAGAGCGAGTCGGGGGCCCCCACCGTGGTCGATGGCGACGGTGTCGCCCGAGTCGCGCCGAACGGCAACGAACGTGATGGCAGTGGCTACAAATGGATCTACTTCCCCGACCAGTCGTACGTGGCTGCGCGCACGGTCGTCACCGACTCGATCGCTCGGTTCGGGTGCGAACGGCTGGTCCTCGGCGGATTCTCGAACGGCGCAGCGTTCGCCACCAAGCTCTACTGCAGTGGCGACGACTTGGGCGCCCCGATCGTGGGGGTGGTGATCGACGACCCGGTGCCCGACAACAGCGCGGCGGGTTGCTCGCCGCTCGACGAGGCGCCGGTGACTCTGTTCTGGACGGGTGCGCTCACCGCGACCGCTCAGCCCGGCTGGGACTGTGACGAAGGCGGGTGGATCTGCGACGGCGGCACCACCATCGGGATCGACCAGTTCGCGGCCGACCTCGGTACCACCATCACCGCCAGCCCGTTCACCGACCACGTCGCCAACGTCGACGCTCCGGAGTGGACGGCATTCGACTGACACGGGATGCTGCTGGCGGGCGAGGTCAGCGCACCATCTCACCCGGGGTCGTCCAGCGTGCCGGCGACCGGCCAGGCGCTGTGATCGGTGACGTGGAAACGTCGCCCCGTGACCTCCTCGGCCACGATGCGCACGAAGTCGAACTTCGGTGAAGCGTTCCACGGGAACAGTGGGAGTCGCTCGACGCGGTCCTTGTCGACCCATCCCTCGATCTGCTCGGCGCTGCCCTTCACCACCACGCTCCATGCCTCGCCGGCGTCGGGGTCGTAGCCATCGATCTCGAACGCCACGGCGTCACCGAGCACGGCGGCGGCGAGCTTGGTGCCGGCCGACGTGCGGAACACGATGTCGCGCCCATCGACGACATAGTTGATCGGGAAGATGTCGGGGTGGCGGGCGATCGACACGGCGAGTCGTCCCACCTCGGCTTCGCGGAGCAGCGCCCAGCAGTCGTCGTCACCGAGGATCATCGTCGCGGTGTAGGGGTCGCGGGTGGTGCCCATCGAGCCTGTGGTGCCTGCCGTGACGTCCATGGTGCCTCCTGGTACTCGGACTGGATGTGGTGCTGCTGCGTTGTCGTGGTTCGATCGTGCGCCATCCGGCATCCGGTGCGGGAGGGGAGGAGGGGGCACAGTTCCGGGACGTCCGACCCTGGCGCAGCTGCGATACTGCGGTCATGACGGCCATCGACGGGTACGAACTGGGTCTGCACGAGTTGGGCGACGGGTGCCATGCGTACCTGCAACCCGACGGCGGATGGGGTTGGAGCAACGCCGGCCTGGTGGTGGGCGACGGCGTGTCGCTCCTGGTCGACACACTGTTCGATCTGCACCTCACCCGACGGATGCTCGACTCGATGGCGTCGGTCACCCGCACCGCCCCCATCGGCACGCTCGTGAACACCCACGCGAACGGCGACCACTGCTACGGCAACCAGCTCGTCGACCAGGCCGAGATCATCGCCACGGTCGCCACCGCGCACGAGATGACCGAGGTGCCGCCGGCGATGCTCGCCGCGCTCAACGGTGCGCCGGGCGAGGTCGGCGAACTCTTCCGTGCGTTCTTCGGTGCGTTCGACTTCGCGGACATCGATCTGAAGCTGCCGACGCGCACGTTCGAGAAGCGTCTCGACCTCGACATCGGTGGTCGCGCCGTCGAGCTGATCGAGGTCGGCCCGGCGCACACACAGGGCGACACGATCGTGATCGTGCCCGATGCGAAGGTGGCCTACACCGGTGACATCCTGTTCATCGGTGGCACACCGATCGTGTGGGCCGGTCCGCTGTCGAACTGGGTGGCCGCCTGCGATCTGATGCTGGGCATGGACGTCGACACGGTCGTGCCGGGCCATGGCCCGATCACCGACAAGAGCGGTGTCGCCCAAGTGCGCGACTACCTGGCCTTCGTAGAGTCCGAGGCGACGGTCCGTCACGACGCCGGCCTCGACGCATGGGAGGCGGCCCGCGACATCGCGCGAGAGATCGGCGAGGCCCCCAGCTTCGGTGCATGGGGGGAGTTCGGTCGCATCGCGGTGAACGTCGAGACGGTGTACCGCAGCCTCGACCCCGGCCACACCACCCCCGATGTGGTCGAGCAGTTCCGTCGCATGGCCCGCATCGAAGCCGGCGCGAGCTGAGCCGGCCGGCACGGTTCGATGACGGCACCGGCCCACGACGTGGTGGTGGTGGGTGACGGGCCGGCCGCCCGCGCCCTCGGTGCCGCGTGTACAGATCGAGGCCTCGACACCGTGCTCGTGGGGCCTGACCTTGCATGGACCTCCACGTACGGTGCCTGGGTCGACGAGGTGTGCGACCACCGAGACTCCCTGGGATTCGGGTCGCCGATCGACGTCGTCACCACCCACCGCACGCGCCTCGGCCGCGAGTACGGCCTGTTCCACAACCACCGGCTGCGCAACTCGCTCGACTCGGCGCCTCGCCTGGTCGACTCAGTGGTCTCCGTGCAGCACCACACCTGGGGCGCAGCCGTGCTGACGGCCGGCGGCTCACGGCTGACTGCGTCGGTGGTGGTCGACGCTGCCGGGGCGGGTGGCGCTGTGCTCGACCGCGACCCGCGTCTCGAACGCGTGTCGTTCCAGACCGCGTACGGGCTCGTGCTGCCCGAGCGGCCAGACGTGGGAGGTGACGTCGCGGTGCTCATGGACTGGCGGCCTCCGCGGCCACACATCGCCGAGCCGACGTTCCTGTACGTACTGCCGCTCGACGGGGGTCGCTGGTTGGTGGAAGAGACCTCGCTGGCCCGGCGAGTGCCGATGGAAGCCGATGAGTTGCGAGCCCGACTCGCCTCGCGGCTCGGCCACGACCACACCGAGCGGGCAGAACACGTCGAACACGTATCGATCCCGATGCGGCCCGGCGTGCCCGGCCGACTGCAGCCGACGGTGGGCTTCGGCGCGGCTGCCGGATATGTGCACCCCGCCACCGGCTACTCCGTCACCGCGTCGCTGCGCGCCGCACCGCGCGTCGCGGCTGCGATCGCCCATCAGCTCTCCGCCACGACCGATCCGGCAGCGGTGGCGCGAGCGGCGTGGAACGCCGTGTGGCCGTCCGACCAGCGACGTGCTCGCGCGCTGCACGACTACGGGCTGGGCGCGCTGCTCCGGCTCGACGGGTCCGACGTACGCGAGTTCTTCGGAGCGTTCTTCTCGCTGCCCACCGACGTGTGGGCGCCGTACCTGCGCGTCGACGCGACGGCTGCGGAGGTGAGCCAGGTGATGACCGGCGTGTTCAGCCGTGTGCCGTGGTCGCTTCGTCGCCGGCTGGCGTCGGGGAGTCCGGCGGCGTTCGCCCGTCTCGTTCGCTGACGTCACCTGACGCGGT
>Ga0105046_10011028_pt1 | contig 14053 bp, 15 predicted proteins | sample MAT03_FD_78385 | JGI IMG/M metagenome (GOLD analysis project Ga0105046, IMG submission 78385) | Freshwater microbial communities from Lake Fryxell liftoff mats and glacier meltwater in Antarctica - MAT-03 (megahit assembly) | ecosystem: Environmental > Aquatic > Freshwater > Ice > Liftoff... | reverse complement strand
GCGCCGCATCAAGGGCATCGAGCGCAAGTTCTTCGACTATGCGGCACGCGGGGCGCCGTTCGGCCCCGACGATGGGACCGTCGCACCCTGGGCCGTGGCCGCGTCGTTGCCGTTTGCACCGGAGATCGTGCTGCCGGCGCTGCGGCATTTTCAGGACGTCTATCCACAAGTCAATGGCGAATACTGCTTCAAGTGCAGTATCAACCTGAGCTTTTCGGACGCCGCCGAAAGCGATGGACACGCGGGCTGGACATCGGCGCATCATTTCGGCATCAACCTCGGCCCGGTGGTGCTGATGTGCGAGAACTACCGCTCCGACTTTCTCTGGCGCCTGATGCGTGCATGCCCCTATGTCGTTGCGGGGTTGCGGCGCGCGGGATTCACGGATGGCTGGTTGTGAAGAGGCTGGCTATGAAGCATTCGTAACGTAACCGAGAAAGATAAGGATCATGAAGGCCACAGTTCAACTGTCACGCCGGGATGTTATTCAAGGCATGGCCGCACTCGGCATGTCCGCAACAGCCGCCCCATTCGTTTAGGCCGCCGAGACAAGCGCAGGGTCCGGCTTGCAAGTGTCCGAAGCCGCGGGCATCGAGAAGCGAGCCAGCGCCTTTGTCAATCCGCTTCGCCTGACCGGCGCGAGCGGTTTGTAAGGCGTGATGCGGGCGACGGACCTGCGCGAGGTGCGCGTGGTGCACGCGGAAAGCGAGATCCTCCCGGGCAGCGCACGCCGTATCTCGCGTACGCGGTCGAGCCCGGCGGCAAGGCGTTTCTCAATCCGGCTTCGCTCGCTCGCCGCGGCGACGAGATGCGCGTGCGCATGCTGAACCAGCTCGACGAACCGACGATCATTCAGTGGCACGGCCTGCACAACGATGCACGCAACGACGGCAATGGGCTCGTCGTCGCCGGATCCGGCAAGGCGTACGAGTACGAGTTCAAGCTTCAGGATCGTGCCGCGATGTACTGGTATCACACGCACACGCATGGCTTCATTCGGCAGCAGGCCTACCTCGGGCTGGCGTGCTTGTTGTTTGTCGACGACGAAGAAGAGCGCACCCGATGCATATCCACGGCTTTCAGTTTCGCGTGTTCGAGCGGCGCGGCAGCCCGTCTCAGGTGCGCACCTCGGCCGGCGCGCGCGGCCTGCTGCCGCAGCACCGCGCCATGATCGACACTGTTCATGTCTGGCCCGGGGAATCGGTGCGGATTGCGCTGGACTTCTCGCACCCCTATCCCGGGGATCAGGACTATGTCTTTCACTGCCACAACCTGGAGCACGCCGAAGGCGGGATGATGATCCGCTACCGGGTCATCGCCTGAGCGCAGGAATGCCTGCTGATGCCCGGGGTGGATGGCGTGCCAGCTTTCATGGCCATAGGCATGCCACCGGTTCGGTTGGAAGTTCATGCACGCGTCCGTAAGCAGATCGAGCCAGCCGACATGCAGAGGATCAGACGCCGATTGCCGCTCGCCAAAGCGTGTGGGCTTCGGCGCTCCCGATTCCTGCTACCGCCTGGAGACCTGCAACGCGTCGCACCAGCGGCCTTCCTGGCGGATCTGTTCGCTGCCGAACAGACGGCAAGTGCCGCGCGGCCCATCCTCGCCATCTTTCACCACCAGAAGTGCGAGCACTGCTCGCGCAGGAGCCATTATGAAGCCCTCGCTTGCCATCTTCTTCGCAACGATGTTGCTGCTGGCTGCCAGCAGAACTTGGGCGCAGAACGTACCCATGATGAATGATGGCGTGTGGGGTGGCGGGTGGATGGGCGGCTACGGCGTGCTCTGGGGGCTTTGCCTGCTCGTCATCGTTGCCGTCTTGGGCGGTGTCGCGTGGGCCGTCAAGAGAAAGTGAAAGTCTTCGCGCTCGTAAGGCACCGTCCGGTCCCGAAGGACAGCTTGTCGCATCCCCGATGGTCGTCGAGATGGGCGATGCGCCGAGCCGCGTAGACGCTGAGTAGCACTTCGATGCGGTGATGCGAGCGGGAACGGTTCCCCGGACATGTGCGCGCCTTGGATTTAGCAGCAACCACAGCCCGACCCCTGCCAGGGCCAGGTAGTTCAGGACCATGAACCACGGCGTGGTCCAGGTGATGCCGTCGAAGCCGCGCTCGGTGAACGGATAGAGCACGGGCACAGCGTAGTAGTCCGCCGAGTGCGTGAAGACATCGATCACGATGTGCGACCACCAGCCGAGCAGCGGGAGCCAGAATGCGTGCCGGGTCGCCCACAGGATGAGAGTGACGAGACCGCCCACCGGCGAACTATGCATCACGAAATGCAGGTGTTGAGACCAGAACTGGATCGACGGCGGAAGACCCGGCTCCTGGCCCGGCACGGCGATGGCGTATCCGCGCAGGGCTCCGAAGGTGCCGTCGGCAAACAGCCACCAAGCAGCGATGGGCAGCAGTGCGATGCCGACGACGCTGACGACGAAGTACCCCGCGACCTGGTCAGCCATGCGCTGCATCGGCGCACGTGAACGCTGCGCCATCGCGACCAACTGCACGATCTGCGCGAGCACGGTGGCCGAGCCGACGTGCTCCGAACGCATGACAAGTGCGCCGCTGGTGTTCCTGGTCGCGCCGATGAGCTTGTCGCCCACCCGCTTCGTCACGGGCAGTGGCTCGCCCGTCAACATGGACTCGTCGAGCGCACGGCTGCCCTCGGTCACCACGCCATCGAGCGGCACCTTTTCGCCGGGCCGCACGCGCAGGAGGTCACCGACGTGAACATGCGTCAGTGGGATATCGGACTCGCTGCCATCGGCTGCGATCCGCCGTGGGGTCTTGGGGCCAGGCCGAGCAGCGACCTGATTGCTGCCGACGTCTGCGAGCGCGCCCGTAGCTGCAACATCTGTCCGAACGGCGACGAGTGCGGCGGCCAGAAGATTTCGCTGGCCGACCTGATCGTGCTGGCGGGCAACGCGGCGGTCGAGGCCGCGGCAGCCAAGGCGGGCGAGACGGTGACAGTGCCATTCGAGCCAGGACGCATGTGGTGAGCCCAGGTGGAGCGCCACGGTAATTGATCTCGTTCTCGGCTCGAACTCTCAGCTTCGAGCGCTCGCCGAGCTCTACGCGAGCAACGCTGCGCGGGGTGTCTTCGTGCGTGACTTCGTGGTCGCCTGGACGAAGGTGATGAATCTGGATCGATTCTCACCAGCCCCTGATGTGTTCGCGAGCGCACCGACAGCGCAGGTGTGCAGACCTATCTTCACGGTCGATGCTCGCCGGCCGGCGGGCCAGGGGGCCCGCGGCCGCTTCGAAGCCCCGGGCTGGCGCCTTCATACAGAGCAAAGGGGACGGGCATGAAGGGGTACGTTCAGGACATCGAGAGAATCGCCACGCGGAACGAGGACTTTCGGCAGGTTCTGTACACGGCGAAGCATTGCCAGCTGGTAGTGATGGCACTGAAGCCCAAGGAAGAGATCGGCGCCGAGGTTCACAAGCTCGATCAGTTCTTCCGCGTCGAACAGGGCAGCGGGGAGGCCGTGCTGGACGGGGTTCGCACTGCGATCCACGCCGGCTACGCCGTAGTGGTTCCCGCCGGGGCCAGGCACAACATCATCAACACCGGGACCGAGCCGCTCAAGCTCTACACGATCTATTCGCCGCCCAACCATCGTGACGGTGTGGTGCACCACACGCGCGTAGACGCGGAGGCCGACACTGAGCACTTCGACGGCAAGACCTCGGAATGATTGCATCGAAAGCGACTTGACGCCAAGGCAGCGTGGCGATCGGCCTGCGCGTCCGCTGAGCCGAAGCTGGCCATCGCCCCAGGCGCCCTGGAGGAGATTACCTCGCCGTGGGCGAGACCTCTGTCCAGGTCAGGCGTCGGCATCCTTGCGCAGGGTCGCTTCGACCTGCTTGGTGGCGGTGATGTCGACAAAGGTGATCACGGCGCCGTCGATCATGTTGTCCAGCCGCCGATACGGCATGATGCGAACCGAAAACCATCGCTGGTCGCTGGTCTGAATCTGTTTTTCCGAGAAGACCAGTGTGCGCAGCGTTTCGTTGGCATCGTCGTGCAGCGTCGGGTACTGCAGGCTCGTGGTCAGGTCGCTCAGCGGCCGGCCGATATCGCTGTCGCGCAGATTGATGATCTTGGCGGCACGATCGGTGAAGCGGCGAACGTTGAGATCCTGGTCAAGGAAGAGCATCGCGATCTCGGTGCTGTTGAGCAGGCTCTTCATGTCGCTCTGGGCCAGCGCAAGATCGTCGAGCTTGGATTGCATCTCGGCGTTTACCGTCTGCAGTTCCTCGTTCATCGACTGCATCTCTTCCTTGGACGTCGTCAGCTCCTCGTTGGCGGACTGCAACTCTTCGTTGGTGCTCTGCAGTTCCTCGTTCGCCGACTGCAGCTCTTCCTTCGAAGCGCGGTTCTGCTCACCAAGACTCTGGATTTCGTCCCGGCATTGCTGAACTTCGGCGGCATGGGTGACTTTCGCTGCGTTTGCGCCTCGGCGCCGGCCGAGGCGGGGGAGGGCTGCGACATCACGAAAGACGATCATCATCGTGCCTTGCAAGGCAGCAGGCTCGTGCAGCGGCTGCACCGTGACGTCCACACCCTGAACGCCGCCTGCCCCGGCGAGCTGAAGGCCGCGCACCTGTACTGCCTCGTCTTTCGCTACTGCCTGCTTCAGCGCGTTGACGACAGGTTCCCGCAAACTCTCGCGAACCATGGCGTGGAAGTTCCAGTTGGCCTTTCCGGCCGCGGGCTCCAGATACTTGCCGGTGCGCCCGCTGATGTAGACGATGTCGCCCGCGGCGTTGACCACGACGGCTGGCGGCGCATGCACCTGCAGCAGCACCTGGTCGGCGGCGGCTTGTAATGAATCGCCGCCTTGCGCTGCGTTCGGTGAAGAAGGCATTGGCGTTTCCTTGGTCAGTCTCAGAAGGGGAGGGAACGACTTCAGCAGAAATTCGGAGCCTGTTGCAGACAGGATGGGCCTGCGCAGGTACAGGCGCAGCCTGGAATCCATCGGCTCGAACAGCTTGCTGAACGAGCCGACCGTCTCCGAGCTGCCTAGCAGCAGCAGGCCGCCCGGGCGCAGGCTGTAATGAAACAGCGGCAGCAGCCTGTGCTGCAGCGTGGCGTCGAAGTAGATCAGCAGGTTGCGGCAACTCAGAATATCAAGCCGGGTGAAAGGTGGATCGAGTACGACGTCATGCCGAGAGAAAAGCACCATGTCGCGGATGGATTGGTCGACGACCAGCGCGTCCCCTTGCGCTGTGAAGTAGCGCGTCGCGTACTCCGCCTGCATGCTCGCGCCGATCGTGGCGGGATAACGGCCGGCACGGGCTGTGGCGATGGCGTCAGAGCTCAGATCGGAGGCAAAGATCTGCAGGGTGCATTGGTGATGCTCAGGCAGGCGCTGTATCGCCTCCTTGAACACGATCGCCAGGGTGTAGGCCTCTTCGCCGGTCGAGCAACCGGCGACCCAGGCCCGGAACTTCTTCTCGCTCCCCCGGCTCGCCAGCAGCGCAGGCAGGGCGGTGTCGAGCATGTACTGCCATACCGCAACATCGCGGAAGAAGCTCGTGACGCCGATCAGCAGTTCCTTGAACAGCAGGTCGACCTCCTGCGGATTTTGCCGCAGATAGCGCACATAATCGGCTATCGCGGCCATGCCGTGGATGGCCATTCGGCGTTCGATGCGGCGATGCAGCGTGCTTGGTTTGTAGAGCGAGAAGTCGTGCCGCGTTCTCTGGCGCAGCAGGCTGAAGATGCTCTCGATGGTGTCGTCCGGCGGATCGAATGGCTTTTCGGTCAGTTTCGGATCGACCCCTGGGTCGACCCCAGGTTCGGCCAGGGGCGACTTCGAGCTGCCATCCCAGGAGACGCAGTCCAGGATGCGCTCGGGCATGTCTCCTGGCAGCGCGACGATGTCGGCACAGCCCGCGGCGATGGCGCTGTGCGGCATCGAATCGAACTGTGCCGATGACGGCTGCTGCACGACGGTCAGGCCCCCCACAGCCTTCAGCGCCTGCAGCCCCAGCGTGCCGTCCGACCCCATGCCGGACATCACGACACCGATGGCTGCTGCGCCCTGGTCGCGGGCCATGGACGAGAACAGCACATTGACCGGCAGTCGCATGCCGCGCGGTTCGGTGGGCGGCAGCAGGTGCAGCATGCCCTGCACCAGGGTGAGCTCGGCGTTCGGCGGAATCACATAGACATGATCGGCTTCGACGCGCATCTGGTCGCCAGCCTCGAGGACACTCAGCGCCGTCACCCGCTGCAGCAACTCGGCCAGCATGGCTTTCTGCGTCGGGTTCAGGTGCTGAACCACGATGTACGCCAGGCCGGACCGTACTGGCACCCGGGCAAAGAACTGCTCGAACGCCTCCAGGCCGCCTGCCGACGCGCCGATTCCCACGACGCGTACGACCGCCGAGCGACGTTGCTTCTCTAGGGAGGTCGGCGAGGAGGTCATGGCAGAGTGTGCACCCGGCCCGCCCTCCGCCCAAGGCAAATCAGCTGCCGGCTTTTCCGGGGCTTCGATGCCCGGGTACTGGCTATGCGGGCACGAAGGCCATCAACACCTGCCCGCCGCCAGGCATTGCAGTCGCCACGGCGTTCGCGCTGGCACCAGCGACCCTCGATTGCACCGCGCAGTTTTGCCGCCCCTCGCCCTTGCGCAGGGCAGCGAGCATATCCTGGACCACCGCGCGACACTCAGGCGCCAGCAGGTCCTCGATGCGGCGACCTGCCCACGCTTCCCCTTCGCCTGTGTCGGGTTCCAGCCAGTCCGCGGCGACCCGGTTGGCGGAGATCACCTGACCCTCGGGGTAGAGCACCAGATAGCCGAACGGCGCCAGATCGAACAGGGCGACGTAGTTCGTCAAGTCTTCGGTGAGCTGCTGTAGGTTTTGTTCCGCCTGTTCGTGCTGCAGGTCCAGTTCCACCTGGTGTACTTGCAACTCGTGCAGGAGTTTGAGCGCGTTGCCTGCAGTTTCGGGTGCGCTGGCGAGGCCGTGCAGCAACGTGAGCGCCTCGATGCCGGTGGGCAACCCCCGTGTGAAGGGTGCGGTGCCCTTCTTGATCCGTTCTTCCGCGCTTTGGCGAAAGTTTGTGTTCATGTCAACCTCCAGGCTGTGCGGCGAAGTGTATTCTGTCCTGGTGCAAGCGTCCGAGGCATTCACCAGTAAGAAGCGTAAATTTCACATACCAGCGTAAATCTCACATCAGCGCTGAAGTCTCTGTTCTCTAACGAACAGACTGGATTACTGATCGCGGGCAGAACATGAAGTCCAAGATACTGCTTGCCGACCGTCGCCAGCATTCTAGGCCCGTGACGCAGCACGGCATGACCAGCAAAGACCTTTCCGGGGAAGCGGATGTTCCGATGAAGAAATTTCCTGTTGTTTGCGTCGGTGGTTCCGCCGGGGGACTGGACGCCTATATCCGCCTGCTCAAGCAGTTGCCGGCGGACATGGGTGTGGCGATCGTCATCGTCAATCACATCACCGCCATGCCGACGCAATTGCATGAAGTGCTGCCGCGGTTCTCGCGTATGGCGGTAGAGTTAATCACGGAAGATCTGCTGATCGAGCCCAACCGCATCTACATCATCCCTGCCAACCGGGATCTGCACGTCGATGGGGAAGTGTTCCACCTCACACCGATTTCGAAGCCGAGAGGCTGGCCTGATGTGATCACGGTCTTCCTGCAGTCACTCACTCGATTCTGGGACGGGAAGCTCATCGCCGTCATCGTCTCTGGCTACGACGGTGACGGCGCCGCAGCCCTGTGCGGAATCAAGGAAGTGGGCGGGATCACGATAGCCCAAAAGCCGGCCACTGCCATCCAGTCCGACATGCCGGAGAGTGCGATTGCCAGCGGCTGCATCGACTTCGTACTATCTTCGGAGGATATCGGGAAAGAGATCGTGCGAATTGCTCGTGGCGAGGCTCTGGCCACCACCGCCGGGCTCGCCGTGCCAGGCTCCCTGATTCCGACGGCCTGATCGCCTCAGGATGGCGCCATGGAGGTCAACGCGGGCCCCAGCAGGTGTTTAGCAACCCGAAGCAGGCGCGAACCAGGGCTTTGATGGGCAAGGTGCTGCAGCCAGCACGGTAGAGCCACGCTTCAGGTCAATGTTCGGCGATACTTCGCCTGCTTTTATCCTGTTCCGCTTATGCTCAATCGCATCTCTCTGCGCCAAATGGAGTATTTCCTGGCGACTGCCAGGCACGGCAGCATTGCCGTTGCCTCCAGTCAGATTCACATCTCCGCACCGTCTATCTCCGCTGCCATTACACACATGGAAGCGGAGCTGGGGATCCAGTTGTTCGTTCGGCATCCCTCCAAAGGGCTCACGCTGACACCCGTCGGCACTCAAGTGATGAAAGAGTGCGAAGACCTGCTCGACCGCGCCTCGAGGCTGTACGACATTGCCTCGGATTCCAGCCAGATCGTTCAAGGTGTGCTGCGCGTCGGCTGCTTCCAATCACTGACCGCCATGATTGCGCCGGAAGTGATATTCGGCTTCAAGCGGGCGTTCAAGAAGGTCGACCTGCAGATGATCGAGGGCAACCAGCAGGAACTGATCAGCAAACTGCACAATGCCGAGATCGACGTCGCTCTCACCTATGACCTGCAACTTGACAAGGACATTCTTTTTGAAGTCCTGAGCCAGCTGCCGCCCCATGTGCTCGTGAGCGAACTCCACCCTCTGGCCCAACAACTCGCGACCACGCTCGAGGAACTGGCCCCGGAACCCATGGTGCTGCTCGACCTACCGATGAGCAGAGACTATTTCATGTCACTTCTTGCCCAGGCCGGCGTCGAACCCAACGTCGTGGCGCGCTCTCGGTCTGACGACGTCATTCGCTCCATGGTGGCCAATGGCATGGGCTATGCGCTGTCAAACGCTCGCCCGAAATCAACACAGTCGCTTGATGGAAAACGGTTTGTCCGTCTTCGTCTCGCCGGCCAGCATCGCCCCATGCTGCTGGGACTTGCCACCTACAAGCCAGCCAAACAGTCGCGGGTGGCCCAGGTCTTCATGGAACGTTGCCGGGCTTGTATCTCCGACCATGACATTCCTGGAATGAGCGCGCTCAGCTTCGTCGACCCCCGCACTCCCGACCCTGCCCACGCCGACTGAGGCTGCATCATCCGTTCGCGATCGCGCGAATGCTGCGAACACCGTTACGCAGCCGGGTTGGACACAGCCCCCGATCGCGCGCCGGAAGACGCCCGCAAGTCGACGAGCGATCCATATCCGCGCTTGGCCCCGTTCACGCCGATCAGATCCAGGCAGCGCCAGAAGGACGCCTGAACCGCGCTGATGACCGGTTTTCCGAGCGCCTCTTCAAGCGCGGCTATCGCCCCGACCGTTCGCAGATTGGTGCAGCTGATGAACACCGCCGTCGACTCGGGAACATCGGTCTTCATGACGAGGTCATAGACTCGCTCGAGCGGGACGCGCGCGAGCTCATGGTCGTTGGTGATATCCATTCCGGACGAGGCCAGCACCGGATGGCCGTTTTCTTCGAGAAACCGAACTCCGCGCTCGATAATGTCGGGCGTATACGGCGTGACCAAAGTCACCGGGCCGGCCTTGATGGCGGCAAGAGCCCGCAGAACTGCGCTTGCGGTCGTGGTAGCAGGGACGCCGGGCGCCCAGTCCCGCAAATGCGCGAGGTAGGTCCTGTCCCAGCGGGTTCCATGGAGGAAGGACGCGCTGGTGCCGCCAAAGCAAAGCGCATCGAGCGGCGCTGCGGCCAGAAGACGCACCGATTCTTCAAGTTCCGCAGAGCGCATCATCTGATCGATTCCTTCGACCGTGACGCTCGGAAGCTTGACCCGGCTCGTATGGATGGAGACGCCCGGACCCGCCATGGCGTACATCTCCGCCTCCATCACGACGCTGGACGCAATGTAGACCAAGCCGAGTCTGGCTTTGTATCCGTCGCCGTCTTCAACGAATTTCATATCCCGCCCTCACCATATCAGGCTCGAACATTGGATGACATCAGAGATCGCCAGCCACGCCGAAACTCGGCGCCACCCGTGGGTCGCGGGCTCGCGTGATGTAGTCCTGCACCTGGGGCTCGTAGACCTTCCAGGTCGCGTAGAGGGCTTCGACCGGCCCGTTGTCCACCCAGTCCATGCGCAGATCGATGATGGGCCATTCCATTTCGCCGCAGACCACCAGTCCGCTGGAGTGAACCGGACCTTCCTCCCCGCCGGCCGCCTGGCCCGCGAGCATGGCCTGCATCAGGCGTTCGGCCAAGGAGCCGCTTGCTTTCTCGAAGGCGGCCAGCATCACCGCCGGGACTTCTCTGGACGCGAGCATATTGCCGGCGCAAGCGGCATGCGCGCCGGCGGCGGTGGCCAGGGTGCCAAGTGCGCTGGCGCCGGTGAACACCGCTGGCGGCCGCTGGGCATCGATCGCCATGAGCTGGCGGTAGGCGATGAAAGGTCGCTCTCGCAAGGAATCGAGCGCTTGTTCAGGGCTGCTTCCAGACGCCATGAGGTCGAGCGCCATCGTTCCCAAGCCGGGATCGGTGATGTTCTGACTGGCCGCGGCGCCAACGCCAGGGCGGACCCGAATGCAGCGGGCCGCGACCGCCGGTGAGGAGGAGGCTACGGCGGCGCCGAACTGACCTGTCTCGGGACAGCGTGCAATGATCGAGAACGTCATGGGGTAGACCAGGCCGGCAAGAAACTATTCGGGAATGACGGCGGTGGCTTCGATTTCCACCAGCCACTCGGGGCGGGCCAGGGCCGAAACCACGATTCCTTGGTATGGAAGGGGCGAATGCGGGTGTGTTTCATAGGACTGTGAATGGGCGGCGATCCGATCGATCGCGGGCAAGCTCAGCTGTACCACGGAGACCTTGTGCCAGGGGTGCGCGTTCCCTGGAATCTGGACGAATCGGAGTTGATCATGGACGGAGCTCAGGTTTTGATCAATCGCGCCATGGCGTCGATGGCCAGCTCATAGCCATCCCCGCCCAGCCCCGCGACGATGCCATCCGCGGCCTTGGAGATATAGGAGTGGTGGCGGAAGCTTTCCCGGCGCCAGATATTGCTCATGTGTACCTCGATGATTTTGCCCGGGAAGGCTAGCAAGGCATCGAGTATCGGGACCGAGCTGTAAGTCAGGCCGGCGCCATTGATGATGACGCCTTTTGCCGAGCTCCGAGCTTCCTGTATCCAGTCCACGAGCTGACCTTCCCAGTTCGATTGGACGAAATTCAGCGTGAGGTCGAGCGAAGCGGCCTTGGCTTCGCAGCGCGCTTTCAATGTCGGAAAACTGTCCTGTCCGTAGATCTGCTTGACATCGAGTCCATAGAGGTTGGCGTTCGGGCCGTTGAGAAACCAGATGTCTGCAGTGGCATGGGCGGGCTTGAAAGTGTCGGTCATGGCATGGGCTCAAACATGGGGAATGGAGGCCTGAATTGGAGAATACGGTGCAGGGCGACTACGCCGTCTTTGCGAATCTTGAGGCGCAGCGTCGGAAAAACAGAACATCCGTTTGTGTTTATCCGAAGTCCTGAGTCCGAAAATCGCTATTCTCAACTGAAGCACGGTCGAGCAAACTTCATGCCGTCTGCATGAATCTTGTAGTCACAGCGTTCATATGATGTTTTAGTTCGTCGCCGACATCTGCGCATGTCGGGTTTCAGGCCGAACGGTTTCGGCGCCTTTGTGAGAGTAAAAATGTCAGTCGAAGAAATCGATACCTTGGTCGTCGGTGCCGGTCAGGCTGGCGTTGCGATGAGCGAACACCTCGGAGCAATGGGGATTCCCCATATTGTGCTGGAACGCAAGCGGATTGCGGAGCGGTGGCGCTCCGAGCGATGGGATTCCCTGGTCGCCAACGGTCCGGCCTGGCACGATCGTTTTCCGAATCTCGAATTCGAAGGCGTTTCGCCGGAGGCCTTTCCGCCCAAGGAGCGCGTGGTCAAGTATTTCGAAGACTATGCCAGGATGATCAAGGCGCCGATCCGGACCGGAGTCGAAGTCAACCACGTGAAGCGCACTGAAAATCGTCCTGGCTTTACCGTGGTGACTTCCGAGGGCGTGATCGAGGCCCTGCGTGTGGTGGTGGCCACCGGTCCGTTCCAGATTCCCAGTTATCCGGACATCATCCCGACCGACAACGGCATCGACCAACTGCACTCATCGACCTACAGGAATCCCGGGCAATTGGCCGAGGGAGCGGTCCTGGTCGTGGGCGGCGGTGCCTCGGGTTCGCAGATTTCCGAAGAGTTGTGCCGGGCTGGCAAGAAGGTCTACTTGTCGATCGGCGAACACTATCGCCCGCCGCGCTCCTACCGCCAACGTGACTACGTGTGGTGGCTGGGCGTGCTCGGCAAGTGGGACGAGATCAGGAAGACCAACCAGCGTGGCAAGCACGTAGCCTTTGCCGTGAGTGGTTACGAGGGCGGCAAGACCGTAGACTTCCGGCGCCTGGCTCATGCCGGGATCACCGTGCTCGGCATGACCAGGAGCCATGAAAACGGCGTGCTACGCTTCGAGGACGATCTGGCGCGCAACATTGTCCAGGGCGACGAGGACTATTTCGAAGTCCTGCGCGAGGCCGATGCCTACGTAATGCGCAATGGCTTGCCTCTGCCGCTCGAGCCCGATGCTTGGAAGCTCCTCGAAGATCCTGAATGCATCAAGAAGCCTGTCCTCGATCTCGATCTGGCGAAGGCCGGGATCAAGACCGTTCTGTGGGCTACCGGCTTCAAGTTCGACTTCAGCTGGCTGGACGTCGAGGCGGCCTTCGACGAGCAGGGCACGCCCTTCCACAAGCGGGGCATTTCCGGGGAACAAGGCATTTATTTCCTGGGGCTGCCGGCGCTGACCAACCGTGCTTCGTCTTTCATCTACGGATGTTGGCACGACGCCAGGTACATCGCGGATCACATCATGATTCAGCGTAGCTACGTCGCGTATGAAAAGAAGTGAGACGGTAGCCGCGGGGGAATGGCGATTTGTTACTCTTGAATCCTACCAACCAATAGTCAAGTGGGCCAACTGCGCTGCAATCCCCAGCCTGAAAGGAGCCGGTCATGCCGAACGACACCCTCCCCAACGCCGCCATCCGCCCCGGGCTCTGGATCCGCTGGGATCCAGCGCGCGAAGCTGCGCCACTGGTGGTCGACGTCTCACGCAGCGGCCGCGAGTACCCGCACGAGTTCCGCTCGCCGCTGCCGTTCACCGTGCTCCACGACAATGCGTCGATGTATGTCGAGGAGCTGTTCGGCCATGCGCCTGCCGCCGGTGGCACGCTGCTCTATGCCTGCTTCCCGAACACGTTCATGGACGTGAACCGGGACGAGCTCGACCTCGACCCGGCGGTGGTCGACGGCGAGTATCCGGTGCCACTGGCGCCGACGCCGATCGCGCTGCGCGGCCTTGGCCTGATCAAGACGCTGTCGCGTTACGGCGAGCCGATGCAGGAGCGTCGGTTGACGCCGGTGGAGGTTGAGGAACGGCTCGCGCGCTACCACCGGCCCTATCATGCGGAGCTGCTGCGCATCATTGCCGACCTGCATCGGCGCGCCGGCTACGTAATGCAGCTGTCGTGCCACTGCATGTCAGCGGTGGGTGCGCCGACGCACGGCGATGCTGGCAAGCCGCGCGCCGATTTCTGTATCAGCGACCTGAACGGCACGACGGCCTCGCCGCAGGCGATGGAGTTCGTGGTCGAGACGCTGCGCTCGTTCGGCTGGTCGGTGTCGGTCAACGACCCTTATGTCGGCAACGAGCTGATCCGCCGGCATGGTGCGCCCGGCAAGGGCATCGACTCCATCCAGATCGAAGTGAACAAGAAGAACTTCATGGACGTAAAGACGTTCCGCCGCAATGAAGGCTTCGAGCGGGTGCGCACCGACCTGTCCGGGCTGCTCGACCTCGCGGCTGCTGAGGCGCGCCGGCGTGCCATCGGCTGACCCGCCGGCGCCGGCGCCGGCCCGGGTCGATCAATCCGCGCGGGCGCCGGTCTTGCGCACTACCTCGGCCCATCGCACGACATCTTCGCGCATGATCGCGGAGAACGCGGCTGGCGTGTCGCCCACCGCCT
>Ga0105046_10011027_pt1 | contig 14054 bp, 17 predicted proteins | sample MAT03_FD_78385 | JGI IMG/M metagenome (GOLD analysis project Ga0105046, IMG submission 78385) | Freshwater microbial communities from Lake Fryxell liftoff mats and glacier meltwater in Antarctica - MAT-03 (megahit assembly) | ecosystem: Environmental > Aquatic > Freshwater > Ice > Liftoff... | reverse complement strand
TTTTTTTTTTTTTTTTTTTTTTTTTTTTTTTTTTTTTTTTTTTTTTTTTTTTTTTTTTTTTTTTTTTTTTTTTTTTTTTTTTTTTTTTTTTTATTATTTTTTTAAAGAAAAATTAAAAATTTTTTTTTTTAGTAGTTATTCCTTTTTTTTTTTATAAAATTTTAATAATTATAAAATAGTAAATTATGGAAGGAGAAAAATGTTTATTTTATGAATTAGATGAAAATGGTAACATAACAGATAAAGTAGCAAACTTTGATGAATTTTTAGATAATGACATTAATAAAAATAATATGTCAAACGAAATTGACAATAAAAATATTAAAAATAATGATTCTTATACTTATATGAATTATTTAATGAGACCTACACCACCTAATAAAGGAATGAAAATAATTCCTACTGGGAAACCATATTGTTTAATAAAGAAATCTTTTTTAATTACTGGTGTATTAGATTCTTTAGAAAAAGAAGAAGCAATTGAATTAATTAAATCTTATGGAGGGTTAGAATAAATTTTTTATTTATTTATTATTAATAAATTTATTTATAAATTCTTTTTTTGATTAGTGAAATTAAAAATTCAGTATCAAAAAAAGTAAATTATGTTATTATAGGAATTGAACCAGGAGTTTCAAAATTAAAAAAAATAAAAGCTTTAGGAACAATTAAAGAAATAAATGAAGATATATTATTTGAAATGATTAAAGATTTACCAGAAAATTCCAAACCAGAAGAAAAAATAAAAACTATTAAAAAAAGAAAAACTATTAAAAAAAGAAAAAATGATTGCACAAAAGTTAAAAATTTAGAAAATCAAGAAAAATATAGTTTTCCATTAAAAAAAAGAAAACTATATCAAAAAAAATAAATTTAAACTCTTCTTTTTTTTATATATACAAAAAATTTTATTTAATATAAAAAAAAAGAAATTATAATGTTTTTTATTTTAAAAAAGTTTTCGTAGTAATTTTTTATTTGATTCATTGATCCCTTTGTGTTTGATTTTTTCTTTTTCATATAAGTTTTTATAAAATTTAATTTCACTTTTTAAATTTTTAACTTTATTTTCTAATTCTTCAACTCTTTTATCATTGTTATAATTTATATCTTTTAAAAATTCTCCTAAAAAAAATGTAGGTCTTTTTAATAATTCAGAGGCATCGGAAGAATTATTAATTATACCATTTATTTGGTTAATTAAATATTTTTCTTTACATAAAGAGCAATAATTTTTGTTTAATAAATTTTCACAAAAATTTTGTTTCACCTTTTTTTTGTTATAAAATAAAATTATATAAAAAATATTGTTAATGACGTTGGTCTCTCTCTTAATAAATTTATTATTAAAAAAAAACATATTCATATTTTGTTTTTAATTTAAGAGAAATTTTATTTTATTTTTTAAAAAATATATAAAAGAACAATTATTATTAATTTTATTTTTCTTCAAGATTTGTTTCGGATGAATCTAATTCAGAAAAATTTGTTAATGTGAATCTAAATTTTTTGTTTTTAAAATCAAATTTTTCTCTAATATAAAAAACAAAATTATTTTCTAAATGTAATTTATCTTGTATTGTTAATAATATTTTTTCTGCTTCATTTCCAAAAGCTGTAATCCAAATTTCTTCTTCTGAATAATCTTTAATTGAAAAATTTATCATACAATTTTGTTGAGGATTCTTTGTATGTTCTCCACAATTTAAACATGAAAATGTGTCTATTGATATTTTATTCAATTTTTTATTACATCCAGACGTAGGACAAACATAATAATAATTATCATTATTAGGGATATTATGAATATATGCTACAATTTTATACACATTATTGGATGATTGTGTACCAAAAAGCATTTTTTGAGGGTTTTCATTTTTAATGAGTAATTCAGATATAGTTATCGATTCAAAATTTTTTTCTATAATAGAATTAACTTTTATAATTGATTTTTCATCTGTATGATTTTGATTATCTAATTTATTAACTATTTCATAAAGATTTTGTAAAATTTTCATATTTTTATTAACTTTTACTAAAGTAGAATTTGTAAAACCTAAATTAATTTTATTATTGTAACTTCCTAATTTAAGTCCTTTTAAAATTAATATTGGATTTTTTTCTTCACCCCAAGGTAAAGGATCACAATTATCTCCCCATAATGTTATTTCTACATTTTCATTATTATCATTCGTCATCATAAAAACTCTTTTTTTAATATTTGATCCATTTTTTGATTTTATTTCTGAAATACTTTCAATATTAGAAACATATCCAATAATATCTATATAAGTCATTTTTCCAATTAAATTTTTTAAATCTTTAAATAATTGATGTTCAAAAATAATATTTTCGAAACCATAATTATCATCATCTATTTTATTAATTATTGATTTTTCATTAAAATTTATTTGTAATGGATTATTAACTATTAAATAATCATTTTTATTTTGATTAATTATTCCACCTGAAAAAGAAAAATAATTATTTTCTTCTAAACAATAAAATTTATCAACTGCTTGATTAAAAAAAATTGCTTGAATTTGATTACCAGATTTATCAATTAAATAAAGATTAAAAAGTTTACCATTTGGAAAATTAACTATTTTAGATTTTCCAAATATATAAGCTTCAAAAATCCAATTATAATGACCTTTTTCAAGTTTATCTATTGTTAAAAATGAATTTTTAATTTCACTTTTTAATTTTATTTTAATATTATTATTAATTTCAAAATCATCACTATTATCATATTGATTTTTCACCATTTTTCTATCATTAGTTACTATATCATTTTTATTTTCTTTTATTTCTTTTTGATAAGTATTTTTATTATTATAATTTTCAATTCTTAAATTATAATTTTCAGGATTTCCTATTTTATGAAATGATTTCTTTAAAATATTTATTTTAGATATTACAACATTAATAATTGTTATATTGTTTTCAGATATTAATGGTATAATATTAAATTCTTCAATTTCAATAATACTATTTATTTCTAATAACTTATCTTCATTTTCATGAAAAAATTTATTTAATTTTTTTATAAAATAAGTCTTAATAATATTTTTTCCATCAGAAAGTTCTACTATATATTGATCTTCTTTTCCATCTTGTTTTTTAATAAAATAACCAACAATTTGTAAATAAAATTTAAAATTTCTTGTATTATTTAATAATTTTATAATTGAAGAATTTAAAACTAATTTTTCTTCTTTTTCTTCTTCTTCTTCTTCTTCTTCTTTATTATCAATCTCTTCCATTATTTATTTAATGGGTTCGAATTTTTAAAAAATATATATATGTTTATCTAATATCTTTTCAATTAAGAAAAATTTTTTAAAAAAAAAAGCAATATAAACCCTTTAAATCAAAAATATATATAAGGATATTTTGTTTAATAAAGAAATATAAATATTTTATTTATTTTTTAAAAAAACAAAATAAAATTCTTTATAAAAAAAAAGACAGATTTTATTTTATAAAAAATAAAAAAAAAAATTTTTTAATTAATGCACACATTTATTATTTTATTTTTTTAAAACATTTTCCAATTAACTATTATTGAAGAATTTACACCAGAAAAACCATTTATACTTTCTCCTTTAAATTTATTTTTTTGTAAATCTGCATAAATATGAATCCTGCCTTCTTTATCTATCTCAATTAATCCAGATTTTTCTTTATAATTTTCATAAACTTTTATAATTGCATGATTTAGTTCACCATTATTAAATTCTTGGGGTATTGAATTTATTGAAGATATTATTCCTGTTCGATTACAAATATCCAATAAATTTGGATTCATTATTTCTAGAGTTAAATTATTTTTATTTTTTATTATTTTATACTTATTTACTTTATCAATTTCCCATATTCCTTCAAAAACTAAATCACCTTCAAAATATTTTATTCTTTCAATTTTTTCTATTGGTCCTTCTGAAATATCTATAGGATATTTATGGTGTTTTTTTTTATTTTTTTTTTTAAGTTTTTTATTATTATTATTACAAAAATGTTTATTATTTTCAAAATTTAAAATATAAGCAATCAAAATAATTAAAATAATTAATAATACAACAATAACTAAACTTAATATAATTTCTATTAAACATCCACCAAATAAAAATGTATTTAATTCACCCTTTTTTTTAATATTTTCTTTTTTAATATCTTCTATCACTGAATCATCCATTTACAAAATATATTACTTTTCTCCTCAAAAAAACAAAAATTTATTTTATTATTTAATAATGTTTTAAAATCTCATAAATAATAAATAAAAAAAAATAAATTAAATGAAATTTATTATTTTTTGAATAACATTAATAAATTTTTATAAAAAAAAAAGAGAAAATTAACAATTTTATTTATTAAATTGGTTCTATTATACAATATTTGTTTGATGTACTAAATAAAAAATATGGTTGAGGAATAGTAATTTTAAATTTAGAATAAGTGCAACCAATTTGAGACAAAACAAAAAATTCAATTAAAAAAGTCTTATTTTTAATTTTTTTAACGAGTTCAATATTTTTAGTAATAGCCCTTGTCATGAAGAATTTCAAAATCCCACTTATTGCATAATTTTGATATAAATTAGGATGATCAGAAGGAACGGATCCAAAAATAATTAATTTTTCAGTAAGATTACCAATCATTTTAGACAAAACAAAACCTAAATCTTTATATTCGAGATAAAAAAGGTGAGTTATATTTTGTTTATATATAGTAATAAAATCATCTATAGTTTCAGTTTCATTTGTCATTTTTGTAATGGTAAACAATTATAAAAAATTAAATTTTTTTTTTTTAGTTGATTAATAAGATTTAGATTTAAAATTTTTTGGATAAATTTTTTTGTTTTTTTAGTTTGATTTTGAACTTGAAAAATAAATTAATCATTTTTTTTTTAATCACGTATTTAAAATTTTTTTTGACAGATAAATATTATTATTTTTTTTTATTTGATAAGTTTTATTTTTTTTTAAGAAAAATGTTCAATTTATCAAGTAACTTTTGGAATTATTTAAATAGTGTTAAAGAGAAAATTATTGGAATAAATAATGATAAAGAAATAGTAAATAAATCAACAGAGAATAATTTTGTTAAATTAATTGAAAATGGTTTTGAAGAAAATTATAGTGATAAAAATTCTGAAAATTCTATAGAAAGTAATGAAAATTTTAATAAAATAGAATTTAACAACAATAAACAATATATTAATGAAATATTGGATTTAAAAAAAAAAATTGATGAATTTGATATATTTTATCAAACAGAAAAAGAAAAAATAAATTTAAAAGAAATTGAAAAAATAAAATCTATTCAAAAAAATAATAATTTAACAGTTACTAAAGATTATTTTGATGATTGTTTTTTTTCTTTTAATATTATAAATAATATTTTATATAATTTTGATTTATTAATAAAATCAAATTATAAAATTATATATATTTTAATAAATAATGTTCCTGAAAATTTAAATAAAGAAATTATTATAATTAATTATTTATTGGATAATATTAAACAAAATAATTTAAGAATTGTTAAATTAAAAATTCTTAAAGAAAAAGAAAATATAAATGTATTTTCAACATCATTAGGAATATTTCAATTACATATAGATATTAATTATAAAAATTTATTAAATTCTGTATTATTTTTAAAAAGTGTATCAAATTTTATTGAAAAAAATTTTGATGAATATATGAATAATATAACTTTTATTGAAGATCAAAATCCATTAAATCCTTTTATATTACAAGAGTTTGAAAATCAAAATTTATTTGATTATTTATATTTTAGTAAGATTATTCAATTAAGTATTTTAAAAAAAAAATTATTAAAAGAAGAAAAAATTAAAAAACAATTAATTAGAGAACCAATAATTACAAGAAGTAAAATAATTAAAGATACTTTACCTGATTTAATAAACTCTTCAAATGATCCTAATAAAAATCCTTTTATAGATATACAATATCAAAAATTTGATAATTCTAATCTTGATCCTAATCTTAGTTTAAATCTTTCATCAATAGAAAATAAAAATGAAAAAAAAAGAAATTCAATAACTTTGAGTCCATTATCATTATCTAAAAAAATAAAAATAAAAAAAAAACGAAACATTTTTAAAAAGTTTTTTTTAAAATAAAAACCTTATAAATAAAAAAAAAATTATTTATTATTTATTTTGAATAATATTATTAATGTTACAATATTCTATTTTCTTAAATTTTATATCAAAATTCTTTTTTTTATTATTGTCATAAATTTTTTGCAAGGCAAATTGAAACTTTCCGTGTTTATTTTTTTTTAACCCAACAATCTTATATTTAATATCATTTTTTCCTTTGACTTCAACAATAGAACCACACAAATTTTCTTCTATTTTCAATACTTTATATGATTCATCAAATTGAGATTTAAATGAATTTATTAGATTTTCTTGTTCTTCTGTTTTATTTTTTAAATCTTTTTTTATAATTAAATCTCGTCCAAGAGCTTTCAGAACTTCTTCTACTGATGTATAACTTTTAGGATCTTCATTTTCTAAATTTTCTAATATTATTGGATAAGACCTTTTTTTATTATCCCATCCAATAATATTAAATTTTTCCCCATTTATAATGATTTCTTTTCCAAAATCTTCTTCTTTTAATCCATTAATAATAGCTTGTTTATAAAAATTTATTTTTTCTATAGGAATATTTTTAATTATTTCTATTTCTATTTTTTCCATTTTTTTCTTTAAATATTTTATTTGTTTAAGGGATTTTTTTTTTTAAATAAAAAAATTTATATGGTTGTATCTCAAAAAAAAAAATAAAATTTTTAAAAAATCATTAATGACACATTTAATTATATATATTTTTTTTTTTGAACATAATTTATTTTGGAAATTATTATTCATTTAATTAAATATAAAAAATTTTTCTTATCTTTTATTTTATTTACAACGATAAAAATAGTAATAAATAAATAAAAATGCTAAATAAAAAAGAAAATGATATATTTTTTCGTATAACTATATTTTTTATTTTATTATTATTAATTTGCTTCTTAAATGAAATTTTTCATAGTAAAAAAAAAATAGATAATGAATGTAAACAATGTTTGATTAATGATTTTAGTAATTTTAATGAATCAGAACAATATTGTTTGTACTTAAAAAAAGCAATAAATTGTGATTTTGAAAATGAAAAAATAAATTGTTTGCAAATAATTAGTAAATTTAATTTAGCGAATTGTGAAAAAAATAATTGTAATTTTTGTTATTTATTATACCAAAAAGAATACGCATTAGATATTATTTTTTCATTAGATCTATTTCCATGTTTCATGATTGTTGTTACTACAATAATTATGATTATAATAAATTTTTTTTTTTAAATAATACATCAATTTGTAAATAAATAAATTTTTTTTTAACTAATAAATATAAAATTATTATTATTTAATAAATATATATATATATATATATCAATTTTTGAATATGAATATTCATATTGAAAATTCTCCTTTAAAAGGATTTTTAACAGAAGATGAAAAAGAAAAGATAAATATAAATCTTTCTAATTGGAAAAAAAATTAATTGTAATATTTTATGGACTCAAACTATGGAAGAATTATTTCATATTTTATGCGAATATGATCATTCACATGCTCCGAGTAATTGGGGAGGGGGACTATAATCATACTAATAGTATTATAAATTGGATTATTTGGTTTCAAGGAAAATATCCAGGAAAAATAACAAAGATAATAAGCCTTACTAAAAAATCATCTTTCATTAAAAATGATTTATGTCAATCGGGTTCTGTTTCAAATTATTTGTTTAACTTTATGATTGAATATTATACATAAAATTTATTATTCTTTTTCATTTATTTTTATCTTTTTTTTTATAGTTAAATTAAATAATAAAAAAAATAATAATAATTTTTTCCTAAAAGTATTACTTTTTTCATTTATTTTAAAATATAAAAAAAAAGTGGTTTTTTTCTTCTTTAATAAATTAAATTAATAATAATAAAAAAATGAAATTTCCAATATATTTTAGTTTATTAATTGATACTAATTTTAATTCATTAAATGGATTAGATTTTATTAAAAATTTAAAAATGAGAATTAGTTCTTTTAATTCTAATAAAATTGATTTTTTTGCAATTTTAGATTCAGATTTTGAAAATAATTTTGTTAGTTTATTGAAAGGTCTTTTTCCTAATGGAGGAAGATATAGAATTTTTTTTGACACTATTGAAACTTCAGAAAATTCTTTTTTAAGTTATTGTCAAAAAATTATTTCAATTTGTGAAAATATAGAACAAAATGATGAAAAAATTGATGAAAAAAAAGAAGGAAATTTACAATTAACTACAGAATTTTTTAAAAATATGGTTTTAAATGAATCTGAATATAATTTTGAAAATGAGGAAGAAGATGATTCAGAAGATAAAACATATGAAGATGATAGTACTGAAACAGATGATTCAATGGAAAATTTTATTGTTAGATCAAGTGAAGAAGAAGAGGAAGAAGAGGAAGAAGAGGAAGAAGAAGAAATAGAAGAAATAGATACTGAAAAACCTTTACCAAAACAAAAAATTCCTATTTCAGAAAGAAGAAAAGTTATTTTAAAAAAAAATATTCAAAAATTTTAAAATAATAAATTTTTTTATTATATTTTAATACATTTAATTTTAAAAAAAATTACAACAAGAAATTTTAAATTATTTTTTTTTTTTATTGTTATAAATTTGGTATTTCTTGAGAGTAAATTAAACATGTATTATAAGTATTATTGAGATAAATTAATTTTTTTATGGACCAATCTATTAATACTTTATCTTTTATCCATAATTTATAATCTAGAGTTTTTACCATTTTAAATTCTTGTTTGTTAATTAATTTTACATATTCAAATACATTATACCAAAATCGAAATTCTTTTTCTTGTTCCAATAAGTAAATTAAAACTAATTTTTTTAAAGTTAGAATATTAAATAAATTAAAATCTAAACACCAATATTTAAAACATAAAGTAGTAGATGTTATAAAATAAATATCTAAAGAAAAAATATTCATATTATAATATTTCCCTATATCTAAAAATTTTTCTAAATATATATTAATCAAAAATAATAATGATCCATTTAATTTTATTAATAATTTTTCTTTTACATCATAAATTTCTTTTACATCATAAAATTCTTTAAAATATTTTTGAATTAATTTAATCATTCTGAAAACATGTTTTAAAATAATTTCATCATTTTTGTAAATATTTTTATTAAGATATTTTTTATAAGTATCAAAAAATAAATATAAGTATACTTTAATTTCTTCAGAAAGATTTTCAAATTCTAAATTTTGATATTTTAATATAATAATATTATTTTTATCTTCTTTTAAAATATCTTTATCCTTTTTTTCAATAACTTTAGATAATTGTAAATATTTATCTATTTTTAAATTTATTTTATTAATATGTTTTTCATCCATCATTTTTAATATAAAAATAAATTTTGCTTGGATTGAAAAATTTAATATCAAAAATGAGAATAAAAAAAAAGAAGATAAAAAAAAAACGTTTTGATAATTTTTGAAAAGGTAAAGGAATTTTTTATTTATTTATTAATGACATAATTTAGATTCTTGTTTTTTTTTAAAAAAAAGAGAAAAAGATCAATTAATGCAAATAAAAATTAATTTTTTATTTTTAAGATTTGAAGGATTAATTTTTTGATATTTTTTTGATATTTTTTAAAAGTAAATTTATTGTTTAAAATAAAATCAAAGTTATAATTATCTAAATCATGTTCTGAATTATCATTAGAACCTGTAGGATGTTTATTAAATCTATCAATTCTAATTTTTATAATTTCTAAATTTATTGGATAATTTTTAAAATAATTATTAATAAAAATTTCTTCATTTTTATATCTCCAATCATCTATCATTAAAATAATCAAATTTTTTGATTGTGAATAATTTAATAAATCCTTTTCTATTTGTAAAACTGTTTTTAATATAAAATGATCTGGATTTATTGATCTTCTATAATTTGCAATAAAAACCATTAGAGCTCTTGGTGACCAAAACAATTTTTTTATTAAATTTGTATCAAAATGAACATATAAATAATTATCTATTATTAAATATTTTTTATTTCCTAATATATTTTTATTTAAATCAATATTTAAATTTATTAAATCAGATATTTTATTTTTATTCATTATAATAGGATTTTCATTATCAATAACACACAGTTCTAATATTGGTTCTAAATAATAAAAAGCTGATTTATCTGTAATTTTAATAGGAAATTTTTCAAGTTTTGATATTTTTCCAGTTTGATCATATAAATCATAATCTGTTAATGAATATTCATTTTTAATATCATCTTTTAAACTTTTTGCAAACTGATAATTAAAAAAATTGGAATTAAAAGTTTCTGAAACTATTTTTACAAATGTAGTTTTTCCTGATGTAGTCCATCCAGAAACTAATAATAATTTAACTTCTATTTTTTTTTTAAAAATATCTTCCATTTTTTTTTTTAAATTTTTATTAATCTTGTTGTTATTTTTATTTAAAATAAAATTTTATAAAAACAATTTATATATATAAAAATAATAAAAAAAAAGAAAAAAAATTTATTCTGGATTATCAAATAAAATTAAAGAATAACTTTGATTTTTAATTGGTAAATTTATGGCTATTGAATCAATTGTATTAATCATTATTCCTCTTATTTTTTTCCAAGGTAATGGAATAATATTTTGAAGCAATAAACATACATTTATTACCATTGAATATTCAATACCATTTATTTTTATTGTCATTTTATTATTTAAAACACTATCTTTCATCCAAACACCAGAATTACCATTTAAATTAATAATTTTTGAATTAAATTCACCTTCACATAAACAAAGTCTATAATTATTTTCTGTAAAAACACTTAAATTATTTAAAGATGAAATAATTTCATTAACTACACAAAAAGATGATTTAAATAATTGATAACCATTTTCTTTATTATTTATAGAATTAAAATTCCCTAAACTATTTAATATTATTAAATCCCCTACTTTAGGTATTAAATCTCCAAAAGGTTTTGTATTATCATTTGAACTTAAAAATATACAAGATCTATCATATATATCTGAATTATTATTAAAACTAAAAATAATAACTATTATTGAATTATTTATATCACAACTATCATTATTACTAAATAAAGGTGATACAAGTAATGAAACTATACCACCAACTTTAATTGGTCTATTTGGTGGAGAAAATTTATTTAATTCCTCAACAGTAAAAACATTTTCAGGTAAATTTGTTTTCATAACAATACAATTATTGCTCATTTTTAGTATTATTTTATTTTTCAATAAATTTTATAAAAAAAAAATTAAAATTGAAAATATATAGGTTTTAAAAAAAATACTTATTATCAATCAATTAATCCAATAAAAGTTAATATTAAAAATAAATTTTTTTTTTCATAACTTTTATATGATAAAAAACTATATATGAGTTTTATTGAAATTACATCCACTACCTTTTTTTTTTAACGTTTATCATTAATTCTTAAATCAAAAAAAAAAATCATTATTTATCATCTTAAAAAAAATTGCAATTTTTTTTTTATATATTATTTTTTAGTATTAAAATTTTCGATTCTAATTAAATCATTTTTTATTTTTTTTATTTTTTTAAAAGGAATATAAATTTGAAAAAAATTTTTAAAAAAAACATAACAGCATAAAAAATTCAAAAAACCAACAAAAAAAAAATCTTAAAAATAGTTTTTTTTTCTTGATCAAAAATTAAAGATTAGTTTGAATTAAAAAAAAATCAAAAATTTATTATAATTTTTTTTTATTATTTATTTTTTAAATGAACCACAATAAAATAAAAAAAATTAATAATTAACCTCACATTTATATAAAAAAAAAAGAAAAAAAAAGAAAGAATGGAAGAATCGATATATAATGATAATGAAAATGAAAATGAAAATGAAAATGAAAATGAAAATAATAATGAAATGAAAAATGAAATGAAAAATGAAATGAAAGATGAAATGAAAGATGAAATGAAAGATGAAATGAAAGATGAAATGGAAGATGAAATGGAAGAAGCAACTAAAAAAAAGGCAACTAAAAAAAAGGCAACTAAAAAAAAGACTGGCAAGGTTACGAACAAGGATGAGGAACCAGGAAAAAAAAAGAAGAAAAAAAAAAAACCTTCAACTTTTTCCCTTCATGGAATTAAAATTTTAATTAAAAAAATAAGTAAAGAATTAATGAAACATTCTAAAATAGATAAAAATGGAATTGAGTATAAATCAATTTCTTTTGAAAAAGGATTTATTATAGCTGTTGATAAATATTTAAATGCAGTATTTTTTAAAATTTTTAATAAAATTAATGCATTAGTAAAAATCAACACTACTCATGTAGTAACTTTTAATAATTTGGAATCTAGTATTCCAGATCAAAAAGACTTTAAAGAAGGATCAACAACTATGCTTTGGATTAGAGGAGCCATTGATGATAAAATTTCTAATTTAAAAATTAAACGCACAGCTAAAAAAGCTAAAACAGGATTAAATGTAAAATTAAACGATAACGAATACTTTCCTCTTCTTGTTAAACCAGGTAGATTTAGAAAAATCATTACCCAAAATTTTAAGACTTTGAAATTCAAAGCTTCATATAATAATTCTTATGAATTATTAATGATAACTTATTACAACACTATACGAAAATTAGTTGAAAATTTATTAAAAATAACACTTTATAAATCAAAAAAAGGGTATTCATATAAAAACTTTAATAAAATATATTTAGATATGGCACTTAAAAATTTAGATAATAATTTTAATATTATAAATAATGATGATGATGATGAAGATAAACCAGATGATGGGAATGTTAAAAAAAAATCACTAAAGAGAAAAAGATCCTCAAAAAAGAAAGAAGGAACTCCTAAAAAAAAAAAATTAACTGAGAAAGAAGAAACTCCTAAAAAAAAAACTCCTAAAAAAAAAACTCCTAAAAAAAAAGAACCTTTGTCGAAAAGGAGAACTCCTAAAAAAAAGGACCTTTGACGAAAAAGGAGAATTAATAATAGTAAATAAAAATAAATAAAAAATAACATATATTTATATATTTTTTTTTGTTTTATTATTATAATTAAATATATGCATATTAAAAAAAAAAAATTTTTTTCAGATATTATTTTATACAAAGTAAACAAGAATTAAATTTTTTATTAAATTTTATTTCTCCATTTTCAATAGAAATCATTAGATCTATTAAAGCAGGGGAAAATGTTAATAAACATTCTTCAACAAGTTCATCCCAATTCACTTGTTTAAATTGTGGATATTGATTTAATTTTTCAAAAGATAATTTTATTAAAGATTTCATAGTATTTATTACCAATTCTTTTTTTTTCAAACCTGATAAGTTTTTAATTATTCCAACATCTTTCATTATAGATGGCATAAAACCTATTAAAAAAGCAGTTAAAACAGTACCAAATACATTCAAATTATTATTTACAATACTATGTATTAAAGGCTCTAAATTCTTAGAATATTTTTGAATTAATTGATCAGGAATTATATTTAATTCAGTCATTTATTATTATATTTTTTTTTTTCGTATATCTTATTTTTGATTTTAATTGATAAATTATTATTATTATTTATCTATATTGAAATATATATATATATATAATTTAATAAAATATAAAAAAAATCGAAATTAATTATAAAGTTAAAAACTCATTTTTACATCTATTCATGATTCTAAAATATATTATTTAAAGAATCTGAAAACTTTATAAATTATTTTTTATTTTTATTTTTATGAATAAAATTTTAATTAGTGTATAAATAAATAAATAAAAAAAAAAAAAAAGGACAATAATAAAAAAAAAAAAAATAATTACGAAGAAAAACATAAAAACAAAAAATTAAAAAAAAAAAATAATAAAAAAAATTTAAAAAAATTTTATTTTTATAAAAATAA
>Ga0105046_10011026_pt1 | contig 14054 bp, 12 predicted proteins | sample MAT03_FD_78385 | JGI IMG/M metagenome (GOLD analysis project Ga0105046, IMG submission 78385) | Freshwater microbial communities from Lake Fryxell liftoff mats and glacier meltwater in Antarctica - MAT-03 (megahit assembly) | ecosystem: Environmental > Aquatic > Freshwater > Ice > Liftoff... | reverse complement strand
TATGCCAGAAAATGGAGGAACGGTCAGCAGGAGGCTGTGGCAAGCCCAATACTAAAAATAATGCTGAAATAATATTTCTTACTACATTTACAGCCCGGCGATTTTTTCAGGATTTGTTTTATTCTAATGCAGAGCCATCTCCCCTCGCCATCACTTCCTTAAAAATATAGATATGTCTGTAAATAAAGAGATCAAAAAAATTACTACCCATACATTGCAAAAGATGAAATCTTCCGGAGAAAAGATTTCCATGATTACTGCCTATGATTATTCTTTTGCCAAAATATTTGATGCCGCAGGCATAGATATCATCCTCGTGGGCGACAGTGCCAGCAATGTGATGGCAGGCCATGAAACCACACTGCCCATTACGTTAGATCAAATGATTTATCACGCATCGTCGGTAGTAAGAGGTATCGAACGATGCCTTGTTGTGGTAGATCTTCCCTTTGGTTCTTACCAGGGCAACTCAAGAGAAGCATTGAGTTCTGCCATTAGGGTTATGAAAGAGAGCGGCGGACATTCCATTAAACTGGAAGGTGGTGAAGAAGTTATTGAATCTATCAAACGCATCGAAGACACGGGTATCCCGGTAATGGGCCACCTTGGACTTACTCCACAAAGCATTTATAAATTTGGCACTTACACCGTAAGAGCCAAAGAAGAAGCCGAAGCAGAAAAATTAAAAAAAGATGCACTGCTGCTGCAGGAGGCGGGTTGTTTTGCCATTGTGCTGGAAAAAATTCCTGCACTGCTGGCAGAAGAAGTTTCAAAAAGCCTGCAAATTCCCACTATCGGAATCGGTGCCGGCGGCGGTTGCGATGGACAGGTGCTGGTAATGCACGATATGCTCGGTATCAATACAGAATTTAAACCCCGTTTTTTAAGACAATACCTAAACATGGGTGAACAGGTAACCGGCGCTGTACAACATTATATTGCTGATATAAAAAGTGGAGATTTCCCTAATGAAAAAGAACAATACTGACCTAAAAAAGATCCCGATAGTTTGACGCATCTCAGCTAATTTTGCCGCTTACTAAAAATCAAAGTATGAAGTTTGTTTTTACGTTATTCATAAGTTTTACCTTTTTTACCGGGAATGCACAGGATATTTTGGAGCTCGACCCACTAAGCATTACCGCTTCCCGCAGTCCCCAAAAAATTTCAGAAACCGGCAGATCTATTACAATTATTGAAAGCAAACTTATACAGCATCTGCCTGTTTATTCCCTCGATGATCTTTTAAAATATACTTCCTCTGTAGAAATTCAACAACGTGGCCCGGCTGGTGCACAGGCTGATATCATCATAAGAGGGGGCACTTTTCAACAGGTATTGGTGCTGTTGGATGGCATCAAAATAAACGATCCCATAACAGGGCACTTTTCTGCCTATATGCCCATAGCAATGTCGCAAATAGAAAGAATAGAAATTCTAAAAGGTCCTGCCGCAGCTATTTACGGCTCTGAGGCCGTGGGTGGCATTATCAATATTATTAGCAAAACATTTGCAAACTTTGTAAAAGAAAAAACGCTAACGGCCAACGCTGGTATTGCTGCCGGAGAATATGGCTTCCTGGCAACACAGGCTGGTTTTCGTAAAACCGGAGGGAAAATTAATTTTTCTGTAGCTGCGCAGTCAACAGAAGCAGATGGACAACCGCTGAGAGGAAACGAAAAAGGATATTTTAAAAATCAAATTGTATCTGCCAATTCCGCATTTGCATTAGATGAAAACTGGAAACTGATGCTTCACAGCAGCTACGATAGTCGTGACTTTGCCGCACAAAATTTTTATACAACGTTTGTAAGCGATACCGCTACAGAAAAAGTAAACACATGGTGGAATCATGCCAAATTAAAATACAGCAAAGGAAAATCATCCCACGAAATTGACATTGCTTACAAACAAAGCACCGATAATTATTTATACAATCCACGCTCCATTGCCAACAACAATAAATCTGGCAGCATCAGTGTTCAATATGTGCACGCCAAAAATGTTTCTGCCAATTTGAAGTACAACTTTGGAATGTTGGGTGAGCAAAAACTCATTCGGTCAAACGACAGGGGCAATCACAGCAATAATCATATTGCCGGGTTTGGGTCTCTTTTTTATAAAGTCAAAAAGTTTTCTCTTAATCCAGGTTTGAGGCTGGTTTATGATGAAAATTATGGCACGGCATTGCTACCCCAGGCCAATGTTGCTTATCGCATCAACAAGATTGTTTTAAAAGCCAATGCCGGGCGTGCCATTCGCAGTGCAGATTTTACAGAACGTTACAATAATTACAACAAAACCCTTGTAACAGGTGGCAGTATAGGCAACCCTGATCTTACCACAGAAAAATCCTGGAGCTATGAAATGGGAGCAGATATGTTGCTGCAACATTTTAAATTTTCTGCAGTAGGATTTTACCGCAACCAGGATAATGTGATTGACTTTGTGAGAACTCCATATGCCGATATGCCCCGCAAAAATAACCTCGTGGCTACAGGCACTTATGCCCTGGCAAAAAATATAAAAGAAGTAAATACATCAGGAATAGAATTGGAAGTTAACTATCGCCGCTCGTTTAAAAAAGATCAGCAATTTTACATGAATGCCTCTGCCACATTTATGAACTCAAAAAGTTCAGACGCTGTTCCTTCCTTTTATATTATTTCTCATGCAAAAACCCTGCTGCAGCAATCAATTATATACACTTATAAAAAAGTAAATGTTGCACTTACGAGTATATACAAAGTAAGAAATGAACAACAATCGGCGGGCATTAAAGCAGTGATAACAAAAAACTACTGGCTCGTAAATGCTAAAGTAGATTACCGCTATAAAATAGCAACTGCATTTATTGCAGTAAACAATATTGGCAATATTCAATACAGCGATTTACTGGGTAGTAAAATGCCCGGAAGCTGGACCACAGCAGGTTTAGCCATTCAACTATAATTATCAATCGTATGATAAACTTCTCATTCTAAAACATTCAAATATGCAAACTATTTTAAAAGAACTTGGCATTAATCAAACCAACCAGGGCGTATCCACCGGATTAACCTGGATCAAATCCAAAGGCGCAAAAATTACATCCTACTCACCTGTAGATGGCAATGCGATTGCATCTATCGTAGGGGCAGATAGAAAAAGTTATGATGCTCTTGTAGAAAAGGCACAGGAAGCATTTTTGGAATGGCGGCAATGGCCGGCGCCAAAAAGAGGTGAGATTGTAAGGCAAATCGGAAATGAATTAAGACTAAATAAAGAAGCTCTTGGTAAACTGGTGAGTTATGAAATGGGCAAGAGCCTGCAGGAAGGAATGGGTGAAGTGCAGGAGATGATAGACATCTGCGATTTTGCTGTGGGCCTTAGCCGCCAGTTGCACGGGTTAACCATGCACAGCGAAAGACCCGGCCACCGAATGTATGAGCAATACCATCCGCTGGGTATTGTGGGTATTATTTCTGCCTTTAATTTCCCCGTTGCGGTGTGGAGCTGGAACACTATGTTAGCAATGGTTTGCGGCAATGTGTGCATCTGGAAACCAAGTGAAAAAACACCTCTTTGCGGCATAGCCTGTCAAAAAATTATACAAAAAGTTTTTAAACAAAATCGTGTGCCCGAAGGCGTTAGTTGCCTGCTTACCGGCGGCCGGGAAACGGGCGAGTGGCTAAGTGATGATACAAGAATTGCCCTGGTATCTGCAACGGGCAGCACCCGCATGGGCAAAGCAGTGGGTGCGGCTGTAGGGCAGCGCCTGGGAAGAAGTTTACTGGAACTCGGTGGTAACAATGCCATCATCATCAGCAAAGAAGCCGATTTAAATATTGCATTGGTGGCTGCCGTATTTGGAGCAGTGGGCACTGCAGGACAGCGTTGCACTTCTACCCGCAGGCTAATCATTCATGATAAAATTTATAACAAAGTAAAAGACCTGTTGGTGAATGCATACAGCCAGCTTAAGATTGGCAACCCACTTTTGGAAAAAAATCATGTGGGCCCGTTGATTGATATAGCTGCGGTAAATATGTACCTGCAGGCTATTGAAAAATGTAAAGCAGAAGGTGGAAATTTTATAGTAGAAGGCGCTGTGCTCAAGGGCAAAGGTTATGAAAGTGGCTGTTATGTGAAACCATGTATAGCCGAAGCAAAAAACAGTTTTGAAATAGTGCAGCACGAAACTTTTGCTCCCATTCTATATATTATGAAATATAAAACTATTGAGGAAGCTCTTGCTCTGCAAAATGGCGTACCACAGGGACTTTCTTCGGCCATCATTACCAACAACCTGCGGGAAGCAGAAAGTTTCTTATCACAGGCAGGCAGCGACTGCGGCATAGCCAACGTTAATATCGGAACCTCTGGAGCCGAGATTGGTGGCGCCTTTGGCGGAGAAAAAGAAACCGGCGGTGGGCGTGAAAGTGGCAGTGATGCCTGGAAGGTTTATATGCGCAGGCAAACAAATACCATCAACTACACCGATAAACTGCCATTGGCGCAGGGCATCAGGTTTGACCTATAAAATTTAGCCAAATAATTATAAATGGCGAAGGCGACTTATTAAAACAGGTTATTTTCGCAATCAAACATAAATTGTAAGCCTAATGATTAAATATTTAAAACTACTGGTAGCTGCATTATTGCTTACCGGTACTTCATTTGCACAGGGTACCGCTGTAAAAGAAAAAGCACCTGTTCCTAAAAACTGGCACTTGCTCGATCAAAGTACCAGTGGTTTCCCGGGCATCAGCCTGGATAAAGCCTATGCTTTTGTACAATCAAAAAATCTTAAAAGTAAAAAAATCATCGTTGCAGTAATTGATAGTGGCATTGATACCCTGCACGAAGATTTAAAACCGGTGTTGTGGAGAAATCCAAAAGAAATTCCCGGCAATGGTATTGATGATGATAAAAACGGTTACATAGATGACATTTATGGCTGGAACTTTATAGGTGGTAAAGATGGCCGCAATGTAAAAACAGACAGCTATGAAGGTGCCCGTGTGTACCACGCATTAAAAGGCAAGTGGGAAGGAAAAGAAATTGATTCTGCTGCTTTGTCCGTTTCTGAAAGAAAAGAATACGAAACTTTTTTGGTTGCCAAAGAAAAAACGGTTGGCGAAGTAAACCCACAGGAAATGGCTTATATCAAACAGTTGCATCCCAAGTTGGTATTAGCCGATTCTTTAATGAGAAAAGAAATAGGAAAAGAAGAATACAATGGCAATGATCTGAAAGCTTTTTCTCCAAAAAGTGCCGAAGCAAAAATGATCAAATCCTTTATCCTGAATATTTCCAAAGCAAACGAGAACTATGAAATTACCAACCAGCAACTGCTGGATGAATTAGGCGGAGAATTGCGTAAAGCAGATGCAGCAACTACTGCACCTATCCCCTACCGTAAGGATATTGTAGGTGATGATGAAACAAATATAAACGACCGCTTTTATGGTAATAATGATGTAATGGCCAATACTCCTTTTCATGGAACTCATTGCAGTGGTATCATAGCTGCTGTAAGAAATAACGAAAAGGGCATGGATGGTGTAGCTGATAATGTAAGTATTATGATGGTTCGTGCAGTACCGGATGGTGATGAGCATGACAAGGACATTGCACTGGCCATTCGTTATGCAGTAGATAATGGTGCTAAAATTATCAGCATGAGTTTTGGTAAAGATTTTTCTCCGGAGAAACGCTGGGTAGATGATGCTTACCGCTACGCAGAAAGCAAAGGCGTATTGCTGGTGCAGGCTGCAGGTAATGCCCACAAAGATGTGGATGCTGAAGGCAGTTTCCCTAACCCCGTTTATGCTGATGGAAAAGGAAAAGCAAGCAACGTAATAAATGTAGGCGCCAGTGGTAATGAACAAAACGGTGGTTTTACTGCTTCGTTCAGCAACTATGGAAAAAAGAATGTAGATGTATTTGCACCAGGTGTAGGCATCTACTCTACTATCCCCGGAGGCAATACTTATGGCAATGCAAGTGGCACCAGTATGGCATGCCCGCTGGTAGCCGGTGTAGCAGCATTTATTATGCAATACTATCCTGACCTTAGCCCGCAGCAGGTGAAAATGGCTATTGAAAAAACAGCCCAGGCTCCCAAAGAAAAAGTAAAAAAACCAGGTACCGACGAAATAGTAGATCTAAGCGAACTGGCCAGAACCGGTGGTATCATCAACGCATACGAAGCAATAAAATATGCCGGTACAATAAAGGCTGATCCTGTGAAAAATCAAAGGCTGCCAAAATCTACCATCAAAAAAAATAAAGCAGGTTAATAAAAATAACCACTTAAATAAAATCAAGCCGTTCTGTAAAAGGGAACGGCTTATTTTTGCTTAAAATTTTTTTTATGCCAAAACCAATCAATGGAACTTTTCCTCCCTATTTTTCTACTTATACCAATAAAGTAAAAGAAGACAATGTAAGGGATGCGTTTAAAAACCAGGAGGATCTTATCAATATTTTTTTTGAAAGTATCCCTGAAGAAAAAGCTGATTATGCTTATGCGCCCGGCAAATGGACCTTAAAAGAAATGCTGCAACATATGATAGATGCAGAAAGAATCTTTGCTTATCGTGCAGTTTGCATTGCCCGAAAAGAAAGCCAGAGCCTGCCCGGCTTTGATGAAAACGAATACGCCCAAAACAGTCTTGCAAATGCCCGCAACTGGCATAGCCTGGTAGAAGAATTAAAAGCTGTAAGGCAAAGCACAGCAATTTTATTTGAAAGTTTTACCGAAGAAATATTGAACCAATCCGGATTTTCCAATAACAGCCCTGTTACGGTAAATGCACTGGGTTTTATTACTGTTGGTCATGTAAATCATCATGTGGATGTAATTAAAGAGCGGTACTTAAAATAGTAATATCTGAATTTGATTTATAAACGATCTTTTTACATTTAAGAATTTCGCCTGCACCAAACTGATGTTTCAGGCTACTATTGGCACTAAATTCCAAAGTAATTTTCAGGGTAGAATCTGGATTACGACAAAGACTATAGATGGATTTTTATCTTTTTTATCATGCAGTTATTATTCCGGTTTAAATAATTTATCCATCGTTACTTCATTATCCACTTCGCCCAGGTAATATGCATTTTGAATAGCAGGAAAAGTTGTAAGCAAGGTGGTAAATATTGTTTTTTTTGTTTGCGTAGCCTGGCTGAAAACAGATTTTTTCATCCGCAGTTGTGCTGCATAACTTTTGGTGATGGCGAAATTTTCTCTGGTAAATTTAGCTTCACATAAATTAATGGTTTGGTCTGCCCTGTCAATGATCATATCTACCTGTGCTCCGGGTAGTGCATCATTGCCTTTAAAAAGCCATGAACTGGTAGTACTGTAAATGCCACTTATACCCAGGGCTCTTTTTATTTGGTTGATATGCAACATACAAATATTTTCAAACGCATAACCACTCCAGGCTGTAAAGCTGCTTTTGTTAGACAACAGTTGCCAGGTACCTTTGCCTCCCCCTTTATTTGCTTTTATAAATTTTAGATAAAAAAGAGAATACAGATCGGTGAGTTTATAAATGGCTGTTTTCTTTTTGTTGATTAGTGGCTCGTAAAAAGATATAAAATCACAGTCAACCAGTTCTTCCAGCGCCCTGGACAGCGATGCTTCACTGATCCGTGTTTTGCCAGCTATATCCTGCCTGGTCATTCCCTGCGGTTTGGATGCCAGTGTTTCTATTATATAAATATGGTTGTCGGCATTTTTAAAAAGGGAGTGATAGAGTTGTACATATTCTCCCTGCAATAATCCCTTTGGCGAAAAACAAATATCATCTATCAGTTGTGTGGCACTTTTACCTTTTACTATTTCTTTCAGGTAAAATGGTATGCCACCCATAACCATATATAACTCTACAACCTGGTATGGGGTTAATTTGGCTCCCAGAGAACTTATAAAAAGGGAGGTTTCCTGTAAATTAAATGGCATCAGTTTTATGCGCTGTGTTACCCTGTTGTGCAGGCCGCCACGTGCATTGATCAGCTTCTTTTTTATCCACGACGAGGCAGAGCCGCAGGCGATAAGCAAAATATTGTTCATGGAAGAAACATGCCGGTTCCAGAAAAATTCGAGGGCAGAAACAAATCCCGATTTGGGCGTATCGGCCCAGGGCATTTCATCTATAAATACTACATGCTTCTGTTTCTTTTTAGGTAGTTTATCCAGGTAGGCTGCCAGGTAGCTGAAAGCCTCCTGCCAGGTTGAAGGTGGATGTTTTAGTTTTTTAATTTTAGTACGCTTTACATACTCATCATAAAAATTAACCAGTTGCTGTTCTGTTGTACCTGCTTTGATTCCTGTAAAATCAAATACGATATTATTTTTTAAATGCTGGCGTATCAGAAATGTTTTACCAACCCTTCGCCTGCCATAAACCGCTAAAAAATCGGGCTGGCCGGGCACCAGCATATTGTTTAGTTTTTCAATTTCGTATTCCCGTCCTATGAGCGCATTCATTTTTTTGATCGGTATTATTGTTGGAGAAATCGATATAAATATAGCACATTTCTCCAGATATATAAATTCATTTTTGGAGAAATCCACTAACTTATGCGGCAGGGCATGCGCTTTATTTCCATTGATCCCTTCCATCGTTTCTGCAGCCACCATTGCATTGATGATGGCTTCTTCTGTTGCCTGCACGGTTGCATTAAATAATGGATTAATGAAATCATTGGGAAGTTCATCCAGTTTTGTAAATGTTTCTCTTTGAAAAGCATTTGGATTAGCTGTAGAAAAAACTATGAAGATATCGCCAGAACTGTTTTCTCCACGTCCACCAACAATACCAATTCCTAGAGGAACCCTTGCTGCAATTCTTTTTAACTGGTGCGGTAATAAAGGCGCATCAGTGGCAACAACAACGATGATAGAACCCTGGCCAGGCTCATAGGAAGGCGCTACTTTAAATTCATAATTCATCGTATCTTTTAATTCTCTGCCAACAGGCACACCGGCAATAGTGAAATTATATTTGCCACCAAAATTTGATTGTACCAACACCCCAACCGTATAAGCAGTGTCTTTTATTTTTACTACTCTTGATGCCGTTCCGGTTCCTCCTTTAAATCCCAGGCACATCATACCGGTGCCGCCACCAATATTACCCTCTTTTAAATAACCCGGCTTTGCACTGTCCAATGCTTCATATGCATTTTCTTCTTTTACATGAAAACCATAAATGTCATTTAAAAATCCATCATAGGTTTCTGCCACCACAGGATAGGTGTACCAAAAATCTTCTTTATACCAACCCGTTTTTTACATACCATTTAAGCACTGCATCCCTTACCACACCCACACTGTTGGTATTGGTTATCATGATGGGACCTTCTAAAAAACCTGATTCTGTTATCCAGGTAGTGCCTGTCATTTCACCATTACCATTTAACGAATACCAATTGGCATACACAGGATTATTGTTTCTGCCTCTCGGCAAGATGGCGGTAACACCGGTTCTTACCGGGCCCTTTCCCCGTATATTTTTTCCACTGCCGGAAATGAGGGTGCTGTAACCTACTTCAATCCCTTTCACATCAGTGATAGCATTAAACTTTCCCGGGGTTCCATCAAAAGGAATTCCAATATCTCTTGCACGGGGCTTTTGTGCATAGATGGATAACTGAATAAAAAATAAAAAAAATGCGATTGTTGCTAATTTCATAATTCTATTTTATAATTTACAAATAACTCAGCCACCATTTTTCTTTATGACTCGTTTTGTATTTGTCATACCATTTACACAAAGGATATAAAGCAATAACCACAGCAAGCCAAACGCCGTAAGTAACGGCCAGCCCAAAACCTTCGCCGGGAACAGTAAACATAAATGGTAAATTCTGCATAGAGTCGATGGCCTGTTGCAGTGTATGGCCTTTTACAAAAAAAACAATAGCCGCAAGCAGGTGTATCAGGTAAAGATGCAGGATGTAATAGAAAAAAGCAGTTCTGCCAAATACGACCATCACATTGGTAAAACCGTTTTTTATTTTTTCCATAAAAGCCAGCAGCAACAGAGCCGGCCCGATGGTCATGCACAGGTATAATAAAGAAGGCGGGTATTTATTTGCTTTTATAAATGAAAGAAAACTGTAAAAGTTATTTTTTTGAGCAGTCCATGCTACAGGATCTCCATAGATATTAATGAAGCGGACTACAACAAAAAATAAAATAATTATTAGCCCAAAACGGACTATTATTTTTCTCCGTTGATCTACAGAAAACTTTGGCGAAAAGAAAATACCAAAACAATATCCGAGCATCATTACACCTGTCCATGAAAGAAAAGGATATGCAATTACAATAAAATGCCCCTGCACAAATTCATATCCTGCAAACTGTCCGTGATGTAAAAGATCCCACCAGAATCCTGCCTTAAAACCCGGTGCAGCCTCCGGGATATCCAACAGGTTATGAGCAAAAACAATGATCAGTCCGAGGACTAATATAAGCCGGTATGGCAGGCGAATGAGCAATCCCAGTATCAACATACTGATGCCAATGGCCCAGATTACCTGCAGGGGAATGAAATTATAAAACGGGTTAAATGTCCATGCTAATGAAATAATGGCAATCTCTACAAATATTAACCACAAGCCACGCTTAATTAAAAAGCCACTCAATTCTTTTTTTGTTTTGCGAAGACTTTGCAGGTAAATGGATGTACCCGACAAAAAAACAAAAATGGGAGCACAGAAATGTGTGATCCACCTTGTGAAAAATAAAATTGGAGTTGTGCTGGCCAAATTTAACGGATCATCAATGTTGGAGCTGATGTGAAAATAATCCCTTGTATGATCGAGCGCCATTAATACCATTGCTATGCCCCGCAGAATATCTATGGATTCAATTCGTTTTTGATTGCCATTTAAGCTTTGGATCATAACAGTTTTGATTATAATAATTGTACCAGGGATTTTTATCAGCGTTACAGTATCCTGCATTATATCACTGATATAACAAGAGAGGCAGACTAAGTTGGCTTTACATGGAGTGGATAAGCAGTGGAAAAATAATAAACTAAGATAAAATTATTTTTATTATTTGAAAGCAAATTTTTACTGAAGCAAACAAAACCGTTACTGCTGTTTAATTTACAACACTGTTTACTTCTATCCAATAACCGTCAGGATCCTGCAAATAAATTTGTTGAATACCATCAGCCCTTTTGGTAACAGTGTTTACAAGGCCTGGCCAGTTAGAATATTCAATTTTATTTTCATTTAGTAATTTAATGAACCGGTCAAATTGGTTAGTGGATAAAGCAAGATGAACGGCTTTATTTATCTTAACCTCTTCTTTTAAAATAGAAATTAAGTGCAGCTCCTTTCCTTCTCCTAAAGAAATCCAGCGAATACCAGCCATCTCTGTGCGGTTGGTAATTTCTTTTAGTTGAAATACATTTTTATAAAAATCTGCAGAGCGGTTTACATCTTTTACCGAAAGAGCCAGGTGGTTAAAAGAAAAATTAAAGCCGGCATTTTCCTGTGCCTGCACCAATATTGCACATGAAATGGCAATGCAGAGTAATATTATTTTTTTCATCTTATAAACTTTTTATAAAAAAATGATTGTTTTTATTTTACCATAAGAGGTAACCTTTATGGTTACCTCTTATGGTAAATATTATTTTGAATCCTTATTGTAAATCTCCCGTATGCACAGGTATTTTCCGTTTTGCTTTTCAAATACGGCGATGTATTTCCCACTGCCGGTTACTTTACCTGCAGCATCTTTATACATCGTTTTTCCCACTTCGGTTGCAACATCTCCTTGTGCATACACATCCAGTGTTTCAAAAGCAATGGATGAAAAATTGGCAGGAGCAGCAAAATCCATCTCCTGCTTTTTTTGTATGGCAGCTTTTCCATTCAGCATTGGCTCACCATCCGGCATGCTCACTGCATCATCTGCATACATGGCCATTAACGCATTGATGTCTTTTGCATTCATAGCAGTCGCCCATGCGTTTTCCAGGTCCGTAATTTCTGAACGGATTTTTGTAAGGTCAGGCTTTGCGGTTTCTGTTGAAACTGTAGTAGCTGCAGTTTCCTGTTTTGCTGTTTCCTGGCAGGAAGCAAAAAGAAAAATACCTGCCAAAAAAATAGAAAGCATTGTAGATCTTTTCATGTTGTTTTGTTTAGTTGTTAATAATAAGAACCATTTTAAATTTTTTAACTGGCTTTGTATTCATACATATTATTTTGTTGCAACTATTTACTCCTTACTGCTTCCCAAATTTGTATGTTATTATCCTTCCCAATTTCTGTATAAACCAATTTTACTGACCCATCGCTTTGTGGTATAAATAAATAAGAACTGGCAGCATGGCCATAATGTTCAAATGTATTTTTTCCGTTGTACAACAAAGGATAACCTCCGTTAATACTTTCTGCACTCTTTATCCATAACAAATTATCCTTTTTGTAAAATGTTTCTTTTTGCTCTTTGTTTTTGGCGTTGATATAATCTCCTGCAAGGCGGTCTATAGCCGCACTCTCAGCAGGTAATTTATCCAGCATGGTAACATTAAACCCTACCCTTTTTTCTCCGTTTGTTCCATCCTTTATATCCAGTATACGCCTTTTTGCTGTAGGCGAAGCTGCGGATGAATCTGTAGCAATATTTTTATCCCCGGTAAAGTATAATTGTGTTATCAGGCTTTGGTATCCTTCGGCAGAAAACATCATATGATAATGCGCCGGCCGCACAATGCCGGCACTTACCTCGTAGGGAACCGGTATAATCGTATTGAAACTGTAATGCCCATTTTCATCTGAAAAAGCTTTTGCCCTGTATTTAAAATCGGGGGAATCATTATCATAAACCCCTTCAGCATCGCAATGCCAAATTTCTACACAGGCATTTTTCAGTGCAGTTTTACAATCTTTGTGCTTTATTTGCCCGCTTAGTACTACCCATTGCCCTTTTGCATTTGCAATACGCATATCCCTTGTAATGGGCGCATCAGGCCTGTAAAACGGCCCCAGGATATCCGTAGTTGTTTCACAATCGCCTTCAAAGTTTTTGCCATTAAAACGGATAAAACCGCTGGCACTTACAGCCACTGCACATATTGCTGTGTTCTTTATAAAGTTTCTGCGTTGCATAAATTATATTTAAGAAATGAATATTAAAGTTCTCCGTTTGAGTTTTGTATTTTTAAAATGGGATTTATTTTGGTTTGTACACTTCCAATTCTATTTCAATCATAAACTCCGGCAAGGCCAGTTCCTTTACACCCAGCCACGAACCTGTTGGAAATTGCTTTTTGTAAATTCCATTTCTATAGAATGATTGTTTTAAAAACTCAGGCATATTGGTGGTAAATACATTTTCCACCACTACATCATCAAAAGTGCATCCATAGTGTTTTAAAACTTTATCTAAATCAGCATAACAGTTTTTCATTTGTTGCAATAGATCCCCTGTTGCGGTAGGATTACCCGCATCATCCATACTTACAGCTCCGGAAATTTTTATATCATTCCCCAGTTTTACTGCATGAGAATAACCAAAAGCCTTTTCGGTTTCGGGGCGAAGACTAAAATATTCAGGTATTTCTTTTGAAGCAGGTTTTGCTTGCAGTTGCTCTTTGCATCCTGATGACAGCAGCATTGTAATACCAATAAGGTATAAACTGCACACTGAAATAAATTTATTTTTCATTATTGTTGGCTTTAGTATTAAAACAAATTTGCTGATAAATTTTTTATGCATCCTGTGCTATCATTTAATTTTTACATCCCTATTATCAAGATCAATCACCCTTTCTACCTGCTTGTTAATATTTAAAAACTGTAATAGCAACCATGCCAATGCAATCATAACAGCAAAAGATAACAGCGAAATTTGCCAATTAAAATTGGCCTTTATAGGACCTATTAGAGCGGCCAGCGCAATACGTCCAAGGTTGGAAATAGTCATATAAAGTGTAAACTGGCTTGCAGAAACTTTCTTCCAGCAACATTGCATGGCAATAGCAAAAATTCCAATACAGGCAAAAGTGTACAGCACATTATAAATCATC
>Ga0105046_10011025_pt1 | contig 14054 bp, 12 predicted proteins | sample MAT03_FD_78385 | JGI IMG/M metagenome (GOLD analysis project Ga0105046, IMG submission 78385) | Freshwater microbial communities from Lake Fryxell liftoff mats and glacier meltwater in Antarctica - MAT-03 (megahit assembly) | ecosystem: Environmental > Aquatic > Freshwater > Ice > Liftoff... | reverse complement strand
TTCGGATCAGCGCTGTGGCCGACGGCGAGCGGCGATAGACCCGACAGCCGCCAATCCGGCCAGCATCAGAGCCACAGTGCCAGGCTCGGGAATCGCTGTAACAACGACGTTGTCCAGGCCGATGTAGTTGAACCCAGAGACTCCTGTGAAGCTCAGTGTCGAGGTCGTACCAGTGGCCACGAAGGAGCCTGTCCTTTGTTCCCACTTGTTTTTGCCGGCGGGAGTTGGATCAAACAGCGTCGTTGCCGTAAGGATGGGCGCAGTACCAACAGCCAGCAAAGTTGTCGCTTGACCGGTGTTCAGCAGCGCAGTGTTCGTTGAACCCAGCCAGAAGCTGATGTCGTATTGCAATCCTACGATCGTCGTAAAGGACTGCTGAACACCACCGTAAGGACCTGAAGACAGACCTGTCAAGTCCATGAACCGATTGCCCTCTTGTGGGCTCAACTCCCATGCAGTGAATGCGTTGCTGCTGACGGTATTCGTCTGCAGCCAGTCCACTGTTGCGTCGATGACTGTCCAGCCAGTGACAGCCGTAGACCCGATTGGAAGAGTGGTGCCACCATCGCTCAAGCGGGGGTTGGGGATGGTCCCCAGCTCAAAACTGCCATTGACCAACACGTTGGCACTGGCGAGACCAGCAACAGAAACTGCTGCCACGGCGACAGCCGTTTTGACGAATTTGTTCAAGATAGTCATGAATTTCTTCCCTGGTGCTTGGAAACCGTTGTCGATGGGTGAATGATTCCGGCATGGCGGCTCTGTGTCAAGCCAGCGCGCCCCCCGAGTCAAGGGGTCAAACAGACATCAAATGGGGGGGGTGGCGGCTCAGTACGCCTTTCGTAGAGAAAAAACCCAATCACTCCCGTCCATGCACCAATATGGGGCGGATGATCAAATCTTGTTGCACTCGAAATTGTTGAGTCACCAGCGCTAAATCACAGCCGACTCAAACAGCGGCTGTTTGCTCGCCAAGCGGGCGGGATCGAGAGCCAGCACGTTCGGAGCGCGTTCCTTGTCCAGGAAGGAGCGAGTTGCTGCCGATGCCACTGAGCAGCCCTCAGCCTGGCCTGCCGCAACCAGTTCGGCCAGAGCGCAACCGACGGCAGGCGCCTGTTGCATGCCATGACCAGAAAACCCGCAGGCGGTGTAGAGGTTGCTCCACCCTGGCAAACGACCGACCAGCCCGTTTTGGTCGAACAGGTTCATCTCGTAGTAGCCGGCCCAGGCTGAGCGCAATCTCAGGGCTGCAAATTCGGGGATTCGCCTGGCCAGCGCCGGCCACAGCGACTCCTCAAAACAGCTCAAATCCACCTCGTGCAAAGGGGGCTCGTCTGGATCGCCAAATCTGGGCGGCGCGCCACAGATGTAGCCGCTGCCTTCGGGTCTGAACCAAAGGCCGCTGGGGTCGATCACCAGTGGGCAATCCACCAATCTGGCTGGCGAGTCGAACACAAAGACATCGCGTTTTCGCGGCACTACAGGCAGATCGACACCCAGCTTCATACTCAGTTGGCCGCTCCAGGCACCCGCGCAGATCACCAGGGCATCGGCCTCCAGCGTTTGGCCACAGGCGCTCTTGACGGCGCGGACGCGATCACCTTGGGTCTGGAAATGCTGCACGTCAGCGGTGACGAAACGGGCGCCGCAGTGTCTGGCTTTGCGTCTGAAGGCCGCCGCAAGTGCGGGGCCGTCAAACCATCCCTCGCCTTGTCTGCCCCAGCTGCCCAAGGCCAGATCATCAGCATTGAGCCAGGGAAACTTCAGCCGCATCGCCTCGGGATCCAGCAGCAAAACATCTGCGCCACTTGCTTGCTGGGTGGCCTGACGTTGGCGCAACGTCGCCTCGCCGCCGGCAGTTGCCAAAAACAGATAGCCAGACTCGACCAGAGATATCTGCACGGACTGGCCTGGCACTGCGAGTTCCCCGTCAATGCGGCGCAGAAAGTCCATGCTCCAAGCAGACAAAGCGATGTTCACCGGCTGCGAAAACTGCTGCCGGATCGAGCTGGCCGACAGGCTGCTGGAGGCGCGCAAATACAGCGGGTCTCGCTCGATGACGGTCACGGCCGCGTTGTGGTCACGGGCCAGAAAGCAGGCGGTTGCTGCGCCCATCACACCACCGCCAACGATCACGACCTGCAATTGCATGGGCGGAGTGTAAGGAGCTGGCCTGCACGAACGGTGCACGCATTGGGTGTGCCGCGCGCGGCTTGTGCCCCGCCAGTGGCGAGCCCCGTCTTGGCCCGTCGGCGCCCTCACAGCGCTCCGTGGCGGGCTCGCTGCCCTGCCACAATTGAGCCATGAGCACCGTTTTGCGCCTGACCCGCCCCGACGACTGGCACCTGCACCTGCGCGACGGTGCCGCCTTGGCGGCCGTTTTGCCCTACACCGTGCGGCAGTTCGGCCGCGCGATCGTGATGCCGAACCTCAGGCCGCCTGTGACGACTGCAGAGATGGCCATGGCTTACCGGGACCGCATCCGTGCGCTGTTGCCGCCGGACAGCGTTTTCGAGCCATTGATGGTGTTGTACCTGACCGACATGACTTCGCCTGACGACATCGCGCGTGCCAAAGCTGCGGGGGTGGTCGCGCTCAAGCTTTACCCGGCAGGCGCCACCACCCACAGTGAAGCCGGGGTCACCGACGTCCGCAAGACCTACCCGGCGCTGGAGGCGATGCAGCGCGAGGGCCTGCTGCTGCTGGTGCACGGAGAAGTGACAGACCCGGACATCGACATCTTCGACCGCGAAGCGGTGTTCATCGAGCGCGTGATGGTGCCGCTGCGCCGGGACTTCCCGGCGCTGAAGGTCGTGTTCGAGCACATCACAACGGCTGAGGCCGCCGACTATGTCAGCGCTGCCGACGCAGACACGGCGGCCACGATCACGGCCCACCACCTGCTTTACAACCGCAACGCCTTGTTCACGGGTGGCTTGAGGCCGCACTACTACTGCTTGCCGGTGCTGAAGAAAGAGCGGCACCGGCAGGCGCTGGTCAAGGCCGCCACCTCGGGCAGCGCCAAGTTCTTTCTGGGCACCGACAGTGCGCCGCATGCTGCGGTGTTGAAAGAGCAATCGGTCTGTGGCGCTGGCTGCTTCACTGCTCCTGCTGCGCTGGAGTTTTATGCAGAAGCCTTCGAGGCTGCTGGCGCGCTGGACAAGCTGGAGCAGTTCGCCAGTTTTGCAGGCGCCGATTTTTATGGTCTGCCGCGCCACAGCGAACAAATCACCTTGCTCAAGCAGCCTTGGGTGTTGCCCGAGTCAATGGCCTTTGGCGACGCCACCATCAAGCCATTGCGGGCAGGCGAAACGCTGAGTTGGAAACTGGCCTGATGCGGTGCCGCCAAGCCCGCTTGTTGGGCTGCCTCTGCGCCATTGGCCTGGGCGCATGGGGCGCACGGGGTAAACGGGGTACGCGGGATACCGGCAAGGGCACGCCGCAAAGAACTTGAAAGAAGGGCTGCAGTGGCTACAGAAAAAGTGATGTTGTTGATCGACGCCGACAACGTGTCGGTCGATGTGATGCAGCAGGCCGTGCGCCTGGTCTTGCAACAACATGGCGCCTTGCATGTGCGCAGAGCGTACTGCACCGCCGAGTCCGCGCTCAAGCACCAGGCTGTTTTCAAACATCTGGGCATCAAGCCGATGGTCAACCTGGCGACCGGCAAGAACAGCACCGACATTGCGCTGGCCGTGGATGCGATGTCTCTGGTTTGGACCGAGCGCCCGGACGTGGTGGTCATCGCTTCTTCTGATTCGGACTTTGCGCCTCTGGTGCAGGGGCTGCGCGAGCGGGGTTGCGTGGTCCGTGGTATCGGTCAGAGTGGCAAGACGGGTGACGAGACCCAAGACTTCTATGACGATTTCACTGTGCTGGCCCATCGCAAGGCGGCGCCTGCGCCAGTCAGAGCTGGGCGTTCGGGGCCCCGATCGATCGGCAGCACTGGCGCAACGGCTGCCGCGCAGGGTGGCGGCAGGGCCCGCGCCCGCCCCGGCGTGGCGCCACCAGCGGCTGCCAGCGCAGTGCCTATCGCTGATGCTGCCAGGGTTGCTGCCAAGGTTGTTGCCAAGGTTGCTGACATAGTTGCTGACAAAGTTACTGTTGAGGTCGTGCCTGATGGGCCAGAAGCTGAGCCCTTTGCGCCCTTTGAGCCCTTTGAGCCCTCCAAGCGCGCTGAGTCCGCTGGCAGTCCGGCTGAAGATGACAAGGCCACCCCTGCCAAGACAGCATCGCGCAAGCCACGTGCACGCAAAGCTGCTTCCAAGCCGGCAGCGAGAAGCGCAGTCGAGACGGCAGGGCAAGACAAGGACACAGCCAAGGAAACAGCCAAGGACACTGCCAAGGACACTGCCAAGAACACAGCTGAGGATGCGCCCAGAAAAGCATCCAAGGAAACAGCCAAAGAACCAGCCAAAGAACCAGCCAAAGAACCAGCTGTAGGCACCGCCAGGCGCAAGGCCAGATCGACTGCAAGCCCAGCAACCAAGAAGGCAACGCGCCAGGCCGCCCAGGCCAAGGCCAAGCCCTCCAAAACTGCTGCTGAAGCTGCGGCAGCAGCAAAAGTCGAAGAGCGGCCGCCGGCCGCTGCGCCACCCGTTGCGCCGCCACCGGCCATGCCCGACGCCGCCACAGCATTACCGCCAGCAGCGGCCCAGGCTGCGCCTCGGCCCTTGCCCACTGCAGAAGCCGTGTTGGGCTGCCTGCCTGAGCTGAAAGCGGGCCGCTCGATGGCCCTCAACGTGGCCGTGCAAAGGCTGCGTGAGGCCCAGCTGCTGGGCAAGAACACCTCTTCAGCCAAACTGTTTGGCCATTTGTCTCAGCGCTTCGAGCTGGTGCCAGCCAATAACCCATCGCAAGTCAGGCTGCGCAGCTGAGTCATGGAGCAGCCCCAGAGCCGCAGCTTCGCGTCAGGCCCCTGGCAAAACCCCACAGCCACAGGGCTTGCTTGAAACTGCGGGCCGCGCCCTAACATCTTGCCCTGTCTGCTCATCCCTCTACCGGCTCGCCCCGGTCTTCGCCACCATGAAACGAATTTCGCTTTTTCTTGTCACCAACCTTGCCGTGATGCTGGTGCTGGGTCTCGCGGTGAATATCCTGGGGTTGAATCGCTTTATCACCGCCAACGGGCTCAATTTGACCCAGTTGCTGGGTTTTGCCTTGGTCTTCGGTTTTGGCGGCGCCATCATCTCGCTGTTGATCAGTAAGCCGATGGCCAAGTGGTCTTCCAAGGCCCAGGTCATCAACGACTCCAACGACCCCACCCACCGCTGGATCGTCAGCACGGTGGCGGGTTTCGCCAAGAAGGCCAACATCGGCATGCCCGAAGTGGCGATCTTTGAAGGTGCGCCCAACGCCTTTGCCACGGGTGCTTTCAAGAATTCGGCGCTGGTGGCGGTGTCGACCGGCTTGCTGCAGACCATGAACCGCGAAGAGGTCGAAGCGGTGATCGGCCATGAGGTGGCACACATCGCCAACGGCGACATGGTCACGATGACGCTGATCCAGGGCGTGATGAACACCTTCGTGGTCTTCCTTTCACGCCTGATTGGCTACTTCGTCGACAAGGTCGTGCTGCGCAACACCAGTGACGGGCCCGGCATCGGTTACTACATCACGACGATCGTGCTCGATATCGTGCTGGGTGTGCTGGCGGCCGTGATCGTGGCCTGGTTCTCACGCCAGCGCGAATATCGTGCCGACGCAGGTGCTGCAGCCTTGATGGGCCGCAAGCAGCCGATGATCAACGCGCTGGCGCGTCTGGGTGGGCAAGACCCTGGTGAGCTGCCCAAGAGCGTGGCTGCGATGGGCATCAGCGCCAAGCCCAGCGGCTTCATGGCCCTGCTGTCCAGCCACCCGCCGATCGAAGATCGTATCCGCGTGCTGCAGTCGGCGCCCTGAGCGTCGGGCCGCGTTCTGCGGCTTGAAGAGCAAAGCGAAAGAGGCCCTTCCTGGGCCTCTTTTGCGCTTCAGGCGACGCGCCGGTGCCACTTTGTGCTGCGCGCTCTTGTTGCACGCGGGTGCTGCACGCTTGTGCTGCACTTTTGGGGCGGTCCTGCAGGTCCCGGATCATGCTTTGCTGCGTGGCACCCTGCCCATCAGATAAAACTCCTCGTTCGGCCGCATGCCCGCCAGGTTGGCGATGCGGTTGCTGAGGCCGAAAAAGGCCGTGATGGCGCCGATGTCCCAGATGTCTTCGTCGTCAAAGCCGTGCGCCTTCAATGCTTCCAGGTCGCTGGTTTCGATCGTGTGCGAGGCCTGGCAGACCTTGATTGCAAAGTTCAACATCGCCCCTTGCCGCGGCGTGATGTCGGCCTTCAGCGGGTTGACGGCCACCTGGTCAGCCAGCAGCGGCTTCTTCTCATAGACGCGCAGGATCGCGCCATGCGCCACCACGCAATACAGGCAGTGGTTGATGGCGCTGGTGGCCACGATGATCATCTCGCGCTCGCCCTTGCTCAGCGAGCCAGTCTCTTTCAACAGCAAAGCGTCGTGATAGGCGATGAAGGCACGCCACTCGGCGGGTCTGTGTGCCAATGCCAGGAAGACATTGGGCACGAAGCCGGCCTTTTGCTGCACTTCAAGAATGCGCTCGCGCATGTCCGGCGGCAGATCCACCAGTTCCGGGACTGGAAAGCGTGAGATGGGCGGAGTCGAAGAGGATTGTTCAGCGCTGTGCATGGGCTTGAGCCTTGGGTGATGCCGTGGGAATTGCCGTAGGTATCGGCGTGAGTATCGGGGTGAGTATCGGCGTGAGTATCAGCGTGGTCGAAACGAATGAAGCTGGATCAAGCAGCAATCGGCGGGTGCATCAGCCCGTCGAAAACTGTGTGGCGTGCAAGCGAGCATAGACCCCACCCTTGGCCAGCAACTCTGCATGGGTGCCTGCCTCCACCATGCGGCCGCTTTGCAGGGCCACCACGCGGTCAGCATGTTCGATGGTGGACAAGCGGTGCGCGATCACGAGCGTCGTACGGCCCTGCATCAGCTTGTCCAACGCATCCTGCACTGCACGCTCCGACTCGCTGTCCAGCGCCGAAGTGGCCTCGTCCAGGATCAGCACAGGTGCATCTTTGATGATCGCTCGGGCAATCGCCAAGCGTTGCCGCTGGCCGCCAGACAGCTCGCTGCCGTTGTGGCCAATCAGGGTGTCCATGCCTTGGGGCAGAGCATCCACAAACTCCAGCAGGTGCGCAGCTTTCAGCGCATCGCGGATTGCTTCGCGACTGATCCGGGCGCCCAGGCTGACGTTGTAGGCCACCGAGTCGTTGAAGAGCACCACATCCTGGCTGACCAGCGCCAATTGACGCCGCAGCGCCAGCAAATCCCAGTCGGCCAGCGCCACGCCATCCAGCCTGATCTGCCCGCTGCTGGCCTCGATGAAGCGGGGCAGCAGGTTGACCAGTGTGGACTTGCCCGCGCCCGAGGGCCCCACCAAGGCCACCGTCTCGCCTGCACTCACGTGCAGGGAGAAGTGGTCCAGTGCGGGGGCGGAGTCTTCTCGGTAACGCAGGCTGACCGTGTCAAAGACGATGTCGCCGCGGGCCCGTGTGGGCTGGGTCGTCGTGGCTTCAGCGCTGGCGCCGTGGCTGCCGCCTTGCTCCACCTCGCCGTGGTCGATCAGGTTCAAGCCGCGCTCAACCGCAGCCAGCCCGCGGGTCAGCGGCGCAACCACGTCCGACAGGTGCTTGGCAGGCGCCACCAGTTGCAGCATCGCCGTCACAAAGGCCACAAACTCGCCGACCGTGGTGGCGCCGCTGCGCCCTTGTGCCATCGCAATCATGATGACGACCGATAACGCGCAGGCCGAGAGAATCTGCGTCACGGGGGTCATGCTGCCACCGGCCACCACCGCCTTGAGCATCAGGCGCCGCACTGCATCTGCCTTGCCGACAAAGCGCTGTTGTTGTGCCGGCTGCGCGCCGAACAGGCGCACGATGCGCCAGGTCAGCATGTTCTCCTCGACCACGTAGGCCAACTCGTCGGTGGCCTGCTGGCCCTGTATTGTCAGCTGATGCAGCCGCCGCCCCAGCATGCGCATGATGACCGCCACGGCCGGAAACAGCAGGCCGACGATCAATGTCAACTGCCAGTTCAAAGTCAGCAGATAGATCAGCAAGGCGATCAGGATCAGCGAGTCACGCACCAGCGTCAGCAGCGAGCCGGCCAGCAAGCCCATGCCGGTTTGTGCTTCGAAGACCAGCGTGTTGGTCATCGCACTGGCGCTGTGTTGGCTCAACAATGAGGGCGCACACTTTTGCAGCCAGTCAAAGAGCCTCTTGCGCACGGCCAGCAGCGCGCGCTGCGCGGTCCAGGCCAGCCCGTACTGGGCCACGAAGCCAGCCAGGCTGCGCACCACGAACAAGCCGATGATGGCCACCGGTACCATCCACAGCGGCAAGCCATCGGGCTTGAAGCCTCTGTCCAGCAACAGCCGCAGCAGTTCGGCAATCATCGGTTCGGTGGCGGCAGTGACGACGGCGGCCAAGCCGGCCGCGATCAGCCCCATGCGGCTGGCCCGCACATAGGGCCATAACCGGGCCAGCCGCTTCAAAAGGTTGGGCATGGGTCGGGATTATCGCGGCGCCCCGCCGTGGAGCCTGTGGTGGTGCCTGCTGTCGTGCCTTGCAGCGGCCTTGCAGTTGCTCGTTGCCTTTGCTCCTCTTTTGCCTGGGCCTTCTGCAGCCACCACTTGGGGCGTTCGTGAACCCGCTGCCTACAATCGACCCTGGCTTGACTTGGATTGACATGTTTTCAGATTCTTCTTTCTCCAGGTTTGCGCGAAGGTCGCTCGCACGCCGCAATTTTCTCGGCAAGCTGCTGGTCGGTGGCCCCGGCGCCGTGGCTGCGGTCACTGGGACGGGCGCCGCTGGCCTGTGGTCCGGCGCAGCCCGGGCTGCCGACTTCAGGGTCGAGATCACGGGCGTGGGGGCGACTCAGTTGCCGGTGGTGGTGTCGAGCTTTCGTGATGAAGAGACCGCTGGCTTGCCGGTCTCTGCGGTCATCCGTGCCGATCTTGAACGCAGTGGCCTGTTTCGACTGATCAACGTCGACTTGCCGATGAACGAGCGCAGCATCGTCGACCTGGCGCCGTGGCGCGCGCGTGGCGTGGATGCGCTGGTAGCGGGTTCGGTCACCAAGCTGGCCGATGGCCGCCTGGATGTGCGCTACAAGCTATGGGATGCTGTGCGCAGCGAAGAGCTGCTGGGCCAGAGCAAGGTCGTGCAAAGCGCCGACCTGCGGCTGGCTGCGCACCGCGTGGCTGACGAGATCTACCGTTCATTGATTGGCGAGCGTGGCGTGTTCTCGACCCGTATCGCTTTTGTCGTCAAGTCCGGGCAGCGCCACACCCTGCACGTCACCGATGCTGACGGTGAAGGTGGGCAGATCGCGCTGTCCAGCGGTGAGCCGATCATTTCGCCGGCCTGGTCGCCAGATGGCAAGCAATTGGCCTATGTGTCTTTCGAGGACCAGAAGGCAGTGGTGTGGGTGCAGAACCTGGGCACAGGCGCACGCCAGCGGGTCGCCAATTTCCGGGGCTCCAACAGCGCGCCTGCATGGTCACCCGACGGCCAACGTCTGGCAGTGGCCTTGTCTCAGGAAGGGCAGACCCAGCTGTACATGGTCACGCCCACAGGCGGTGCGCCGCAGCGCTTGACGCGCAGCAGCGGCATCGACACTGAGCCGGTGTTTTCACCTGACGGCAAGAGACTGTATTTCGTCAGCGACCGCGGGGGTGGGCCGCAGATCTACCGCATGCCTGCTGCGGGGGGTGCGGCGGAGCGCATCACTTTCAACGGCAACTACAACATCAGCCCTGCGATCAGCCCCGATGGCAAGCTGCTGGCTTGTGTGACGCGGCAGAACTCGGCTTACCGTGTGGTGACGCAGGATCTTGAAAACGGAACCTTCATGGCCCTGACCGACACTCAGGATGATGAAAGCCCCAGTTTTGCACCCAACGGCCGCATGCTGGTTTATGCCACGCGGGTGCGCGGCACCGATGTGCTGATGACCAGCACGCTGGACGGCAAGATCAAGACACGATTGCTGAGCAGCGGGGCGCAGATGCGCGAGCCGGCCTGGGGGCCGTTCGGTCGCTGATCCCATCCAGGTGGATCCGGCCTTGCCAGGCTGGGTTCATCATCGATTTGAATTTGACACCCTGAAAGGAAAACCATGGCCATCACAGCAGCAAAGAGGATTTTCACCAGCCCGCAGGCTCACCTGAACCCAGGGCACTCGAAGCCCGGACGCGCAGGGCTCGGCCTTGCCTTGCTGGCGGCCACGCTGCTGCTGGCAGCCTGTGAGACCAGCACCCGTCTCGACACCCCGGGTGCCCTGGCGCCCGTCGAAACCCGAACGCCCGTGGTGAGCGGCAACGCCGCAGCTGCAGCCAATGCCGGCGCAGGCACCGCGGCCACGGCGGCCGCGACCACATCCCCGTCGACTTTGGCTGGCACCAACCTGGCTGCCGCCAACGCAACTTCAGCCGCCGCTGCTGCTGCGCAGACCACCGCCAACGCGCAGCGCGTCGTTTACTTCGACTTTGACAGCTTCGTCATCCGTGACGACTTCAGAGGCATGCTGGACGCCCACGCCAAGCTGCTGAGTCAGGGGGCCAACAAGCGCATGGTGATCGAAGGCCACACCGACGAAAGAGGTGGCCGTGAGTACAACCTGGCTTTGGGGCAGAGGCGTGCTGAAGCGGTGCTGCGCTCGCTGGCGCTGCTGGGCGTCAACGATTCCAGGCTGGAGGCAGTCAGCTTTGGGCAGGAACGTCCGGCGGCCCAGGGCTCCGACGAGGCCAGCTATGCAATGAACCGTCGCGCCGAACTGAAGGATCGTTGAGGTGCGGGCTCCCAGCGTTGTGCGTGCCTTGGCTGCGGGTTTGGTGCTTGCCTGCTTGTTCCCGGTGCGACCTGCCCATGCGCTCTTTGGTGATGAAGAGGCGCGCAAAGCCATCATCGATCTGCGCGCCCGAGTGGCGCAGGTCGATGACGCCCAGCGCGCCAGGCACGCAGAAGCGATGGCGGCACAGACCAGGCTGAGTGAACAGCTGGGCGAGCGCATGACCGAGCAGCTGGGCGTGTTGCGTCGCAGTTTGCTGGAGTTGAACAATCAGCTCGAGGCTTTGCGTGCAGAAAACGCCCAACTGCGCGGCAGGAACGAAGAGACGCGGCACGTACTGGGTGACCTGCAAAAGAGTCAACAAGACGTTGGACAGACGCTGGACGATCGATTGCGCAAGCTCGAACCGGTGAAGACCACTGTCGAAGGGCGCGAGGTGCTGGTCGCGCCCGAAGAACGACGGGCATTTGACGAAGCCATGGTGGCCATCAGGGGAGGCGACTTCGAGCGCTCGGTGCAGATGCTGTCCGGCTTTCAGCGCCGCTACCCGGCCAGCCCCTTGATCGACACAGCGCGTTTCTGGCTGGGCAACGCCTATTACGGCAAGCGTGACTACGGCTCCGCCATCGCCAGTTTCCGCGATTTTGTCGCCGATGCGCCGTCGCACCCCAGGGCCCCTGAAGCGATGTTGGCGATGGCCAACAGCCAGGCCGAGACCAAGGATGCCAAGGCCACGCGCAAGACCCTGGAAGACCTGATCAAGGCGTATCCCAAGTCTGAAGCGGCACAGGCCGGTCGCCAGCGTTTGGCAGCACTGAAGTAGAGCTGCACCAATCTGCATTTGCTCTGCAAATGCTGCAACCCTTGCCGGTGGCGCTGCAGCAACGCAGTGCGACCTAGAATTTGGCGATGCAGGAAAGTGAACTCGTGGGCTTGACGGCTCAGGTGCTGTGGGCAGCCTTTGGCTTGTCCTTGCTTTTTGGCGCCATCGCACAACGCACCCATTTCTGCACCATGGGTGCGGTAGCCGACATCGTCAACATCGGCGACTGGACTCGCATGCGCATGTGGGTCATGGCGATGGGTGTGGCGGTGCTCGGCTTCAATGCGATGGTCGCAGCAGGTTGGGTGCAAGCCGGCAACAGCGTTTATGGCAGCGCGCGGCTGGTCTGGCTGTCCAACCTGGTCGGTGGCTTGATGTTCGGCTTTGGCATGGTGCTGGCGTCGGGCTGCGGCAGCAAGACACTGGTGCGCATTGGTGGCGGCAGTCTCAAAAGCCTGGTGGTGTTCATGGTGCTGGGGCTGGCCGCCTACGCCACCTTGCGTGGCATCACTGGCGTGGTGCGGGTGCAGACTCTGGATACCGTGGCGTTGAACCTGCAGTCTTCGCAGGATCTGCCCTCGCTTCTGGCCCTTTGGGGCGGCTGGGACAGGAACGCGCTGGCGCTGCCGCTGGGCTTGACCATCGGGGGCGCCATGTTGGCTTTTGCGCTTTGGCGACCGGAAGGCCGCAGTGGCGAGGTGTTGTTGGCGGGGCTGGGTCTGGGGGCGTTGATCGTTGGCGTCTGGTGGGTCTCCGGGCGCTTGGGTTATGTCGCAGAACATCCGCTGACCCTCGAAGAGACCTTCCTGGCCACCAACACCCAGCGCATGGAATCCCTGACTTTTGTGGCACCCATGGCCTACACGCTGGATTGGCTGATCCTGTTCAGCGACAAGAGCAAATTGCTCTCGTTGGGCATCGTCAGCACGCTGGGCGTCGTGCTGGGCTCGGCCGTTGTGGCGCTGGCCAACCGCAGTTTCAGATGGGAGGGTTTTGCGGGTAACGAAGACACCGCCAACCACCTGGTCGGTGCTGTGCTGATGGGTGTGGGCGGGGTCACGGCAATGGGCTGCACCGTGGGGCAGGGCATGACGGGTGTGTCGACGCTGGCGGTGGGCAGTTTCATTGCGCTGGCAGGCATTCTGGCCGGCGGTGTGATGGGTGTGCGGTGGCAGGTCTGGCGCCTGGAGCGCCAGTTGTGAACGTTGCGCAGCCTGTTTGCCTCGATGATCTGCGCCCGCAGGAGGTGGCGATGCAGACCTCGCCAGCCGATGCAGATCTGGAGCGCCGCTTCGGCGGTTTGCGCAGGTTGTACGGGGATCAGGCTTACCTGCGGCTCAGACGCGGCAAGGCAGCGGTGGTCGGCGTCGGCGGCGTCGGCTCGTGGGCTGCCGAGGCGCTGGCCCGCTGCGGTCTGGCCAGCCTGGTGCTGATCGATCTGGACCATGTGGCCGAGTCCAACATCAACCGCCAGGTTCAGGCCCTGAGCTCGACCCTGGGGCAGGCCAAGGTGCAGGCATTGAAAGAGCGCATTCTGGACCTGCATCCAGGCTGCACAGTGCATGCTGTCGAAGCCTTTGTAGAGCCAGAAAGCTGGCCCGCCATGTTGCCCATCGACGTCGACGTGGTGATCGACGCTTGTGACCAGGTGCGCGCCAAGTTAGCGCTGGCCAGTTGGTCCGGACAGTCCCGGGTGCCGGTGGTCTGCGTCGGTGCTGCAGGGGGCAAACGGCAGCCGCAAGCTGTCGAGGTGCAAGACCTCGCCAGCGTCACCCACGACCCCTTGCTGGCCAGCCTGCGGCAGCGTTGGCGCAAGGCGGGTGACGGAGCCCGTCGAGGGCCGATGGGCTTGGCTTGCGTGTTCTCGCGCGAGGCGGTGCAAGAAGCCCGCCGGTGTGAGGGGGCAGCGACTGCCAGCGACGGCAGCCTGAATTGCCATGGGTATGGATCCAGCGTCACCGTCACAGCCACCTTCGGCATGGTGGCTGCTGCTGAGGCCCTGCGCACTTGGATCGAACCGGGTGAGCCCGCTTGATGTCGTCCGGAGCCAACGTCCGGAGCCAGCAACGAAGCGGGCTATACTCTGAGGCTGTTCAAAATTTGCAGCTTTTTTGCAGATCATTTGCAGATCATTTGCAGGTTTGGTGGTCGATTCCAGCCCTGCAGCAAAGGCATTTGATCGTCAGTGGCGGCTACGCGATGGGTTGTGAAGTTACTTCCCAGCCGAGTTGCGTTGCACATGGGTCGTTAGCTCAGTTGGTAGAGCAGCGGACTTTTAGTCCGTGGGTCGCGTGTTCGAGTCACGCACGACCCACCATATGCCTCTGGCCGATTCTTGGCAGGCCCAGCTCCCTGCCGACAGCCTGGGACAATGCCGCAC
>Ga0105046_10011024_pt1 | contig 14057 bp, 12 predicted proteins | sample MAT03_FD_78385 | JGI IMG/M metagenome (GOLD analysis project Ga0105046, IMG submission 78385) | Freshwater microbial communities from Lake Fryxell liftoff mats and glacier meltwater in Antarctica - MAT-03 (megahit assembly) | ecosystem: Environmental > Aquatic > Freshwater > Ice > Liftoff... | reverse complement strand
TCTCCTTCCGGCGAAAATAGCTGCCATCCCACGAGGCGGTCAGCGGATAATAGCTCACGGGAGTCACGTCCGAGGTGGACCCGGATCGCAGCGTCTGGTTGAAGTGCTTGTAGTCGAAACCAAGGCTCAGCGAGTGAAAAAAATTGTCCGTCCCGGGCAGGGTCGCGAGCGCCCGCAGACCGATGATTTCGCCCTTCCCAAGCACCGCGGCGCTGCCGAGCGTGGAGACATCGCTGTCCTGTTTCGTGCCGGAGACCAGCACGCTGAGCCAGTCGGGATCGGTGAAGCGCCAGATGTAGAAGCCCGACAGCACATTCACCTCACTGATGTCCTCTGGCGAGATTTGCATGCTCAGCCCGACGCTGTGGCCGCGCTGCCACAGGTTCCCGTAGCTCAGCGAGGCGTTCGCCCGCAGCGGGGTCGTATTGACGGTCCGGCGGTTGTTGAGTTCGAAGCGCCCATGCACCGGCAGCTTGTCCTTCACCTGCAAGTCGATGTCGAAGACACCCGGCTCGCCGGTCGGCGTGAGCTTCGGCTCCACCTTCCGGTCGGCGAGCTGGTTCAGCGCGACGACCTCCCGCGTGACGTCGTTGAAATTCAGCACTTTTCCTTCCGCCAGCGAGCGCGCCTGCTCCTTGATCCGGCTCGGCAGAAAATACTGCGCACCCGTGACGCGCAACGCGCCCACCCGTCCCTCGACCGCCTGGAGCCGCACGATTCCACCCTGGCCCGTCTGCACGGGGACGACGACCTGCGTCGTCTTGTAGCCCTTGTCCTGATACACCTTCTGCAACGCTTCCGCCGCCTTCGTCACATCGGCAAAGGTCCGCCCCGGGCCGAGGAACGGATACACCGCCTCCTCGACCTCGATGCGTGGCAGCGTCTTCGCTCCCGCCACCCGGAATTCCCGGATGAAAAGTGTCGGCTCCTTATCCGCGACCGCGGCCGATTCGGCTGCCCCGGCTGCGACACCCGTTGGCCCGTTCGCAGCCGCCGCACCCCGCGCCACCGGTACAGTCCACAGCCCGGCAAATGTTGCCGCGAGAACAGCCTGTAGCGGCGATTGAAAATGGAACGACCTGAGCATCATCGTGGGCTGCTGGTGAAGCCGCCGCGTTCTTCTCATCTCCCCACCAATCCGGGCAAGGCGCGGATTGTTACTTTCGTGTGACGACCATTTGCGCCGGACCCGCGCCGCCGGATTCCACCTCTGTTCAGACGCCGAAACCGCTGTCACTGAATCGTAACGTAACGTCTTGGTGGACTGCCGCCGGGCATCCGCCATTCGGGTGAAGACTGCCTTGATTGTCGGGCTCACGAGATGCGTTCTCCCTGTGCGATTCTACTCACCCAGGCGGTAGCCGAACCCCCGCACGGTCCGGACCTGTCTGGCAGCGGGCCCGAGTTTCACCCGCAGCCGTCGTAGCTGCGTGTCCACCGTCCGGAGGGAGACTTCACTGTCGGCCCCCCAGGCCAGTTCGATGAGACGTTCCCGGGAAACGACCCGTCCTTCCTCGCGGATCAGCACGGACAGAATCCGGAAATCCAGCGCGCTGACGGTGATGGGCACCCCGTCGAGCAACACCTCGCGGGCGGATGGATCGAGCACGAATCGGCCAATCCCGAAACGCTCCGCCTGGCGCGGCAGCACGGGGCACCGCGAAAGGATCGCCTTTACCCGCAGCGCGAGTTCACGCGTGCTGAAGGGCTTTGTGATGTAGTCATCCGCGCCCAGCTCCAGCGCGACGATGCGATCGATCTCACCCGAGTTCCCGGAAATTGCCACCACCGGCAACCGGCTCGTCTCCGGCGTCGAGCGCAGCGTGCGCAGGAAATCCATGCCGGCCATCCCGGGAATCCTGGTGTCGAAAATCACCAGCGCCGGTTTCAGTTCCCGCACCTTGGCGAAAGCCTCCTCCGCCGTGGTGGCCCCCAGCACTTCAAATCCTGCGCTCTCAAGACTGGCACGGATCACGGAAGCGGCCTTGGCGTCGTCGTCCGCCAGGAGAATCCTGGATCGGTTGTCTCCTTTCATCATTCCGCAGATCATTCTCGGAAGCCGGACACGTTGACTGGTGCCACCGGGCTGATTTCCCAAACGCAGCCGACGTTCCACCGCACCTCCGTGCTATCGAGGCACAGTGCCGGGCCGGTCGGGAGTTCAGTACACATGGCCCCCTCCTTCCCATGCCTGTGTGACGGTTACATTGCCGTAAGTTGACGATCTGGTGACATTTCAACCGTCCGTGCCGGTGTCGGTCGATTCCGTTCCCTCGGCTTCCTCCCGGCGCTACGGCGTCCGCTCGATGATGAAGAAGGCGCGATCGGTGATTCCCGGAGCGAGTGCGATCTCGGCGGTGCATTCGTTGCGCAGCGTCCAGGCTTCCGAGACGACATTTGCAATGGGCCAGGTGGATCGCGGCGCGAGCAGGTCGGTGCTGTAGCGGATGCGGCGCGTCGCGTCGGCGCGGGCGTCGAAGTAGCGGAGGCGCACGCGGCTTCCAATCCGCGCGATCGAACGCGCTTCGAGCACGTCGGGCACGATGGAAAAGCGCACGTCCATTTTCGTCACATTGCCCTGCTGATCCGCGACGCTGGCGAAGACGTGGCCGTCGCCGAGCGTGGGGATCGGTGGCGACAGTGCGATCGTGAAGACCCCCGGTGCGGCTGAAGCGGCCAGGTCGCTGAGTTCGGCCCCGGCGGCGCGGCCATTCACGGGGAAGTCGGCCTTCACGGACAGCGTGCCTCCGTTCACGCCCGTGTAGGCGTCGGCGAGGCCGATGCGGATTTCGGTAAAGGGACCGGCGTTGATGTTCGGGCGCGGCGACGAAACTGCGAGCGTCGGACGGTTCTCATCGAGGAACCAGCCGAGCGCGCCGTCCTGCGCGCTGGTGAGTTCGCCGGTATTGATCGGACAGCCGAGATCGACCCAGCGGGCGAAAGTGATCTTTTCATCCTCGGTGAGCGGGGGAACGCCGCTGCCGGCGGGCGGCATCTCGGTGCCGGTGTAGTCGAGATCGGCGGCGTTGCGATCCGCGCCGGCGGGGAGTGTCGCGGGATTGCCGGGGACAGTCTCGGTCGGGTGATCGGAGTTCAGCCAGCCATCGAGTCGGCGGCCGAAAATTTTCCAGATGAGCAGCGAGCGGCGGCTCTGAAACATGCGCACGTAACGGCTCGCGTTCGTCTGCCGCCAGGTGCGGTTGCCGATCACGGGCGGGTAGCCCCAGTTCGCCGCGGAATCGAGCGCGAGCCGCGCGTAATCGCCGGGCGTCGGCGGGTGGCCGTTCGTGCCGCTGACGATGGCGCGATCGTCCAGCACGAGATTGCCGGCGGCGGTGGCGGTGTTGTGGCATGGCATGCAGCTCCGCGTGAGCACGGGCCGGATGTCGCGTAAAAATTCCACATTCACCGTGCCCGCGGGCCGGTACACGACAGTGGGCTGGCCGCTCGCGTTCTTCGACAGCAGGGGCGTGCTGGCGGTGAGATCGACGGCGGTGAATCCCGCCTGTCCCGCCGCTGTCTGCGAAAATGCGAGCGGCTGCTGGCTGTGCGCGTGACAGCCGCCGCAATCGACGCGCATTTCGCCGGGCCGGACCTGATGCCACGTCTGCGCCATGTTCAGCACGAGGCCGTCGCGGTCGATCGTCTGGAAGGTGAACGGCGTGTCGGCGGGGATTTTCGCGAGGAAGCTCGTGTCGGGATTGCCCTCGGGATCGGTCATGCCCGGTTTGCGCAGGGGGATCTCGCCGAGGATGCGCAGGCGCTCATTGGCGTGGCTGTAGAAGCGCGTGCCTTCATGCGGTCCGTAGCTGCGATGGCTGCCCGGCTCCATCGCGAGGATGCGCACGGCGTGGATTTCGGAATTCGTGTAACGCCCGGCGTCCGCACCCTGATAGAACCAGTTCGAGCTTTGGTCGTTTTCATCCGTGTTGAAAACGTCGAGGCCGTTGAACGTGTTCGACCAAGGGATGACTTTGCCGGGGAAGGTCTCGCGCCTGTAGAAGCTGCTCGTGCCCACGAGTCCATACGGCGTTCCGCGTGGCAGTTCGGGATGCGCCGTGCCGTCGTTCGGCAGCCACGGGAGACGCACCGGTTCATCGACGCCATGCACGGCGCGATACGGCACCACCGCGCGCGGCCAGGCCTCGTTGTAGTTCGGATCGTTCCTGATGAGCACCAGCCCCTGCGGGTTCTCGACGGGATTGCCGCCGGGAATCAGATACAGGCCCGCATTGTAATAAGGCAGCGTCGTCGGGCGATTGAGGTCATTCGCCGGTCCCGGCGTCCACACCACGAGCAGATCGTTGTCTGGCGCGGCGCTGGGCTGCGTGAATTTCCCCACACGCGTGCCGCCCGCACCGACGGGCGCGGCTTCATCCTGCCCGGTGGTGAACGGCGTGAGCGAAAAAATCCCGCGCGGCTCGAAAGGAAACTTCAGCGGATATTCGTAGCCCCCACCCACGGTCTGCCGGATCGGCGGCGCATCCGTCATGAACGCCGAGTAAAACGCCGGCTGTCCCGCCGGCGGATTCACCGGCCAGCGATACAGCGCGCCAAAGCCGTTGTTGTTCAGATTGTAGTAGTCGCACACGACGAGGTCGCCGTTGCCGAGCTGCGTCATGAAATGGAACGCCTGCGGCGAATTGAACGCACTCGCGATCGGGCTCCATGCGCGCCCGTCGGGCCAGATCGCCCAGATGCCCCACAGCCGCTCATCCCGCAGTCCCTGGCTCTCGTAGCTGCTGAACATGATGCGCCCGTCCTGCAGCACCGTCGGGTGCAGCGCGCTGCCGAAACTCATCGGCGCGATCCACGTCACGTTCTTCCCATCCTCATCCATCACGAAAAGCTGGAGGCAAGGATTCGTGAAGGTCTTCGTCGGCAGGAAGCCGTTGCGATTGCTGGTGAATGCGATCTTTCCACCCGGCAGCGGACACGGCCCGAGATTCAGGATGCCGTAGCCGAGCCGGTTGTAGTTCGACGGCGGGTTTACCGGATCGGTCGGATGCCAGTTCCCCGAGGCGGTGTTCGGCGTCCATTCCTGATTCGTCAGCCGCTGCACCTGCCGCGTGCCGAGATGAATCCGGTAAATGTCACACCCCGCGTATGGCAGATCGCCACGCTGAAAATTCACCGCCGACTGCCGCACATCCGGAAAGAGCGCGTAGTAACACCACTGCGCGTCGAAGGAGAGAAACGGGTCCGTCACCGCGCCATTGCCACCCGCGACGAGCACCTCCTCGGAGCCATTGGGATGGAGCAGCATGAGGTCCGCGCCCGGATCGATGCGGCCCGGATGAAAGACCTCCGGCCAGGTCGTGTTCGTATTGTCGCCGAATCGCGGCTGGCGCACATAGACGATGTCGTAAGGCACCGCCAGCGCGTCCAGCGCGGCGGCCCATATTGCGGCGAGCGCGACAGCCAGTCGCGCAGCGAGAACCAACGAACGGGCGGGGGACGTTTTCATGGGGCTGAAGAACTGCGCGGAAACTCGTCGCGTCACGTGAGCCCCGGCAAGATGAATTTCCGGAGATGCCCGCCATCCCTGCGCGGGCTTCGACGGCCCGCGCGTGGCGTCACTTCTTCCGGCTGAAGCGCAGGAAGGACTGCAAGTGCTCCGGGTGCTCCTGCCAGTAGCTCACCAGCTTTGCCAGCGCGGCCAGCGTCTGCGGGCGCAAGTGGTGCTCGATGTCCTCGACCTCCTGCTCGATCGTCTCCGGCTCCAGTCGCATGAGGCTGAAAAGTTCCGTCAGCGTCGCGTGCCGGGCCTTGATCCTGGCGGCGACGGAGCGGCCTTCCGCGGTGAGGCTGAAGCCGCGGTACCGCTCGTAGTTCACGAAGCCGCGCGCGGCGAGCCGGCGCACCATGTTCGAGACGGTGGAGGGCTTCACATCGAGCGCCTCGGCCACGTCGGTGACACGCGCGTAGCCCTTTTGCTCCACCAGTTCGGCGATGCGCTCCAGGTGATCCTCCGTGGATTCGGAGGGTGCGGGCTTTTTTGGAGCCTTGGTGGTGCGGCGGCGCGCTTTCATCGGCTGGCCCTTAGCGCGTCGCCGGCACAAAGGCGATGGTTTTAGTCCAAGAAAAAAAGAGGGCATTGAGACAATGTTGTAGGGGCAAAACATTTCCTTTGACTCAAAACATGGGATCCTGTTCCATCCGCCCCATGTCGCACCCAATCTACAGGCCGCTGGTGGCGCTCGCCATCTGCGAGCTTTCCGTCGGAACGGCCTTCGGAGGTGAGCATCAGGCCGCCAGGCCCGCCCCGGACAAGGGCCAGTACCATCTCTTCAACCCCACGCCGCGCGATCTCATGCGCCCGATGGCGACCGACCGGCCCGACAAGACGGAAAGCGCATACACGGTGGATGCGGGGCACTTTCAGTTTGAGATGGATCTGGCGACCTACACCTCGGACCGCGACAAGTCCGGAGGCGGCGATACACGGACGCGGGCCTGGGCCATCGCACCGGTGAACCTCAAGCTCGGTCTGACAAACAATGTCGATTTGCAGGTCATCCTCGATAACTACAGCCAGGTCCGCGTGGAAGATCGCGCAGCGGGCAAGGTCGAAAGAATGTCCGGTTTTGGCGATATCACCGCGCGGCTCAAGGTGAACCTCTGGGGAAATGACGGTGGCAAGACGGCCCTCGCGGTCATGCCGTTCCTGAAGTTCCCCACCAACCAGGACGGCCTCGGCAACAACGCGGTCGAGGGCGGCGTCATCTTTCCGCTCGCCGTCGAGCTGCCACACGGCTGGGGGCTGGGTGCGCAGGCGGAGATCGATGTCCTGCGGAATGCTGACAGCCGCGGCTATCACGCGTCGTTTCTGAGCACGATTTCAATCGGACACGACATCGTAGGAAATCTGGCCGGCTACGTGGAGTTCTTCAACGAAGTCAGCACCCAGCTTGACACGCCATGGGTGGCCACGGTGGACATCGGCTTCACCTACGCCGTGACCGATGACATCCAGCTCGACGCCGGCATCAACATCGGCGTCACCAGATCCGCCCCGGACCTCAACCCCTTCGTCGGCATCTCCTGGCGCTTCTGACCAATATCCTGACCCATGATTCCATCCGCATTTTTCTCCGCCTGCCGCCGGTTCGCGAGCGCTCTTCTGCTTCTCATCACGGCGGCATCCGCCCACGCCGCGCCGAAATCGTATCCCTACAGCATCATCACCACCGTCGGCATGGTGAATGACATCGTGAAGAACGTCGCGGGCGGCAAGGCGAACGTCACCGCGATCATGGGCGCGGGCGTGGACCCGCACCTTTACAAGCCGACCCGCGATGATGTGGCCGCGATGATCCGCGCGGATGTCGTCTTCTACTCCGGCCTCATGCTCGAGGGGAAAATGGCGGACACGCTCGTCAAGGTCGCGCGCAACAAGCCGGTCTTTGCGGTGACGGAACTCATCGATGAAAAGTTCCTGCTCGAACCGCCCGACTTCGGCGGCCACGCCGATCCGCACGTGTGGATGGATCCCGGCGCATGGGCGAAATGCGTCGAGGCAGTGGGCAAAAGGCTGGCGGAATTCGATCCCGCGAATGCGGCGGCCTACCTGGCCGATGCCACGGCCTACGCGGCGAAATGCGGGGAGCTGCACGCCTACGGAAAAAAGGTGCTCGCGACCGTGCCGGAGACGAGCCGCGTGCTCATTTCGTCGCACGATGCATTCAACTACTTCGGCCGCGCCTTTGGCCTGAAGGTGATGGGCGTGCAGGGAATCAGCACCGAATCCGAGGCCGGTTTGCAGCGGATCAATTCGCTGGTGGACTTCATCGTGGCAAACGACGTGAAGGCGGTCTTCGTCGAGAGCAGCGTCTCGCCGAAGAACATCGAGGCGCTCGTCGGCGGGGTGAAATCCCGCGGCAAGGATCTGCGCATCGGCGGCGAACTCTTCTCAGATGCGATGGGCGCGGCGGGCACCTTTGAGGGCACCTATCTCGGAATGCTCGATCACAACATCACGCTGGTCGCCCGCGCGCTGGGCGGCGAAGCCCCGAAGGGCGGCAGAGAGGGGAAGCTCCACGATGGCAGGTGACCCCGCAGTCTCACCGCCGCCGCTGGCGAGCACCGGGGCCGAACATTCGCCGCTCGCGCCGCTTTCCATCCACGACCTCACGGTGGCCTACCATCGCAAGCCCGTGCTGTGGGACGTGGACCTCGACGTGCCGGGCGGGCAGCTCGTCGGCGTCGTCGGTCCGAACGGCGCGGGCAAGAGCACGCTGATCAAGGCCGTGCTGGAACTCATCCCGAAGGCCTCGGGCCGCGTGCTGATCTTCGGCCAGCCGTACTCGAAGGTCCGTTCCCGCGTCGCCTACGTGCCGCAGCGCGAGAGCGTGGACTGGGACTTCCCCGTGAGCGCGCTCGATGTCGTGACCATGGGGCGCTACGGGCGCATCGGGTGGTTCAAGCCCGTCTCGCGGAGCCACAAGGCCGCCGCGCTGGAGGCGCTCGATCGCGTGGGCATCGCGAGCCTCGCGCATCGCCAGATCAGCCAGCTTTCCGGCGGCCAGCAGCAGCGCACCTTCCTCGCCCGCGCACTCGTGCAGGATGCCGACCTGTATCTCATGGACGAGCCATTCGCCGCGGTGGATGCGGCCACCGAACGCGCCATCGTCGCGCTGCTCCACGATCTGCGCGCCGCGGGAAAGACGTGCCTCGTCGTCCATCACGACCTTCAGACCGTGCGCGAGTATTTCGATCACGTCATCCTCCTGAACATGCGCGTCGTCGCGCACGGGCCGACCGCCGGGGTGTTCAATAACGAGAACCTCCAGCGCGCCTACGGCGGCAAGCTCACCTTGCTCAGCGAGGCCGCCGACGCCGTCGCCCGCATCTCCCAGGGAAAATGAACGCGCGCCGGCTGCTCGCGATCGTGCTGTTCCTTTTCGCCTTCCTCCCGGCCGGCGTCGCGGCGGATCGCGGCAGCATCACGAACCGCACGCTCCGCTGGCCCGCGGCGGACGAGTGGATCCGTGTCATCACTCTGCGCGACTACAACACGCGTGTCGTCATCACCGGCACGGCCGTGCTCGGCATGGCTGCCGGCGTGCTCGGCTGCTTCGCGCTGCTGCGCAAGCGGGCGCTCATGGGCGATGCGCTCAGCCATGCCACGCTGCCGGGCATCGGTCTCGCCTTCATGTTTTCCGTCGCCACCGGCGGCACGGGCAAATCGCTCGCCCTGCTGCTCGCCGGAGCGACGATCAGCGGGCTGCTCGGGCTCGCGTGCATTCTCCTCATCCGCAATTTCACCCGGCTCAAGGAGGACACCGCGCTCGGCATCGTGCTCAGCGTCTTCTTCGGCGCAGGCGTCGCCGTGCTCGGTGTCGCGCAGCGCATGGGCGGCGGTCATTCGGCGGGACTCGAATCCTTCATCTACGGCAAGACCGCCTCCATGACCGCGGCCGACTCCCTGCTCATCGCCGGGGTTGCCGTCGTTGTCCTCACGACTTGCCTGCTGCTGTTCAAGGAATTCCGCCTCCTCTGCTTCGACGCCGCCTATGCCTCCGCGCAGGGCTGGCCGACGGTGCTGCTCGATGTCCTGATGATGGCGCTCATCGTGCTCGTCACCGTCGTCGGACTCCAGGCAGTGGGCCTCATCCTCGTCATCGCACTGCTGATCGTCCCCGCCGCCGCCGCGCGGTTCTGGACCGAGCGGCTCGCCTCCATGGCGATCATCGCCGGTGTGTTTGGCGCGCTCAGCGGCCTGGCGGGATCGGCGGCGAGCGCGCTGCTGCCGAATCTCCCCTCCGGCGCCATGATCGTGCTCGCGGGCAGCGCGCTGTTTGTCTTCAGCATGGCGTTTGGTTCCTCGCGCGGAGTCGTCGTCCGCTGGCTGAACCGGCGGGCCTTTGAAAACAAAGTGCGCCGCCAGCACCTGCTGCGCGCCGCCTACGAACTCATCGAGACCGCTGAACCGCGGCCGGCCGGCGAGCGATCCGCTCCGGCGATCTTCGTCACGGCGCTGCTCGCGAAACGCTCCTGGTCGGCGGGCCGGCTGCGCACCGAGATCGCCCGCGCCGGGCGCGCAGGGCTCATCACGTCGTGGCCGGCGGGCGACAAGATCAAGTTCACACCCGATGGCTTCGAGGAGGCCGCGCAGCTCGTCCGCCAGCACCGCATGTGGGAGCTTTACCTCATCACCCACGCAGACATCGCGCCCAGCCACGTGGACCGCGATGCGGACGCCATCGAGCACGTGCTCGGTCCGGAGATGATCCGCGAACTCGAATCGCTGCTCGACGCCGGGCGCGCGCTCCCCGTGCCGCTGAGCCCCCATCTCATCTCCGTCGCACCGGGCGACACCCGCAACACCTGACCCATGCTCCAGCGTGTCACCGAAAGCCTCAGCCAACTGTCGTGGGCGCTCGACGGATGGATCATCGCCGCCGCCGTGCTGTGCGCGGCCGCCAGTGCGTTGCTCGGCCCTTTCCTCGTGCTCCGTCGCATGAGCATGATGGGCGACGCCATCAGCCACGCAGTCCTTCCCGGCCTCGCCGTTGCATTTCTCGTGACTGGCAGCCGCGCGAGCCTGCCGATGTTCGTCGGCGCCGCGATCGTCGGGATCCTCACCGCGCTTTTCACCGAATGGGTGCGCGGCTACGGCAAGGTGGATGAAGGCGCGAGCATGGGCGTGGTCTTCACCGCGCTCTTCGCCCTCGGCCTGCTGCTCGTCGTGCAGGCGGCGGACAAAGTGGACCTCGATCCTGGCTGCGTGCTCTACGGCGCGATCGAGCTGACCCCTCTCGATACGACGAGCTTCGCCGGCCACGAAATCCCGCGCGTCGTGCTCACCCTCGGCAGCGTCTGTCTGCTGAATCTCATCTGCGTGACCCTTTTTTTTAAGGAACTGAAGATCAGCTCCTTCGATCCCGCGCTGGCCACCACGCTCGGAATCAACGCGCGTTTCATGCACTACCTGCTGATGACGCTCGTGGCCATCACCGCCGTCGCGTGCTTTGAAAGCGTGGGCAACATCCTCGTCGTTGCGATGCTCATCGTGCCCGCCGCCGCCGCCTACATGCTCACGGACCGGCTGTCCGTCATGGTCGTGCTCACCGTCATCCTCGGAGTGCTGGCCGCGGTGCTCGGCCATCTCAGCGCCATCGCCGTGCCTGCCGCGTTTGGCTACGAGAGCACGAATACCGCCGGCATGATCGCCCTCGTGAGCGGCTGCCTGTTTCTCCTCGCGACCCTGCTCGCTCCCCGGCACGGCATCATCAGCAAGCTCATCACCCGTGCACGGCTCTCGCGCCAGATCGCCGAGGGGACGGTGCCGGGCGAAGCCGGGAGCGACCGGCCAGCGTCGCCCTGAGGAAGCGCCGCGTTCAGCGCTTCCGCTCCGATGCCTTGAGCAGTTTTGGCTGCGGCTTCTGCTTCCAGGCGGTCACATCTTCCCGCAGGACTTCGATCGCTTTCTGCAATTGCGCATCCACCCCGCGCGGCAGATCGCCCGGCGCTGACCAGAGGACGTGGTCAGGCACCGCGCCGTTGAGTTCCATATCCTTCCCGTCGCCGAGGAGATACCAGCCGCGGAATGGCAGACGGAGCTTGCCGACATCCATGATCTCCGTGGCGCCGGTGCTGATGACTCCGCCCGCCGTCGGCACGCCGACGAGATGCCCGCGCTTCAGCGTCTTGATCGAATGGCTGAAAATCTCCGCGTTGCTGAAGTTCGGTGTCCATCACCCACACATCGCCACCCGAGATGAACGCCATCTGGAGACCGTTTGCGGTGAACGTGACATCGGTTGCACGTTCGAGCACCTGCCGCTCGACCGTCGGTGCCAGCGAGTCGCCGGCATACTGGATGTCGATGCGCGTCGGCGCTGACTTTCCATCCGGGATCCAGCGATAAAAGTCGAACTGATGGCGAAACACGGGCGTGCGGCCGTTCCGCGAAATGGCGGGAAAGACGACCGAGTCGGTCTTGAACGAAGTGAGCTGCCGATCCTTCGCGGTCGCGAGTTCGTGCTCCCAGAGATTGAATCTGCCGTCGCGCCCCGAGACGTAGTAGAAGCCGTTGCCATCCGGCTTCCACAGCGGCCAGCGGCATTCGCTGCGCTCGCCTTTGATCTGCCGGCAACTCCCGTCGCCGCGATCCAGCATCCAGATCTGCCCGGCGCGCGAGCCCTCGTAGCCTTGCCGCCACCAGACCTCGCCCTCGCGGGGAAAAAAGCACGCTCTTCCCATCCGGCGACACGGAGCCTTCCGCCGCGTAATCATCCAGCAACACCTGCTCCGCCTTGCGCGCCGTCACATCCAGCCGCGCCAGCCGTGCGGCGTGTTTCCAAAAATGATCGCGCGTGATGCTGACCAGCAGCCCTGTCCCGTCTGGAAACCACTCCTCGATTTTCCAACCCTCCGAGGCTCTTGCAAAACCTACACGGTCACCGACGTGCGTCGTCATCGCTCAGAGGAGTGATGGCATCCCGCCCGGTTACTGCTGAGGTTTTGCAAGAGCCTCCTCCGTATGCCACGTGAGTTGTCGCGGATCACCGCCGGCCGCGGGCATCACGTACACCTGCTTCGAGCCCTCGCGGTCGCTGATGAACGCGATCTGCTTCCCATCCGGCGAAAATGCGGGCGACGATTCCGTCGCCGGATGCTGCGTGAGCCGCCGCGCCGCGCCGCCTTTCACCGGCACGCTCCAGATGTCGCCGCGCCACGCAAGGGCGAGCGTCGTGCCATCCGGTGAAAGCGCGGGATCCTGTGCGAGCCGGAGCGTTTCGGCTGCTCCCGCCATCGACTGGAGGACGTATGCGACGAGCAGTGCGGGCAGCAGCAGGCCGGAGGGAAATGGGGGAATCATTAGTGCCGACGCTAGCCAGATCCGCCCGCGCGAGGGAACCGTTTCGTTTAACGTCTCATTCCTTCGGCGTAGCTATGGTCGGCTTCATCACCATGATCTGCACATCGTTCTTCTGCTTCGCGCCGGGCGTGCTGCGGCCATTGGCGATGAATTGATCGAGGAGGTTCCTCAGGCGCGCGACCACCTCGGGGTGCTCGGCCTGGACGTTGTTGGTTTCGCCGATGTCAGTGCCCAGGTCGTAGAGTTGCACCTCGGGCAGACCTTGCGCCTTGGCGTCGGCGTCACCGGGTTTTCCCCAGCCACCGCTGCCGGGGCAGAGTTCGAGCTTCCAGTTCGCCTGCCGCACGGCGAAGCGTCCGTTGATGCTGTGATGGACGATGGCTTCGCGCACCGGGGCGATCGGATTGCCCATCAGCGCGGGCAGGATGCTCACGCTGTCCTCGCCGGCGTTATCGGGGAGTTTCGCGCCGAGAATGTCAGCGCACGTCGCCATGAGATCGGTGTGGCAAATCGCCTGCGCGCACTGCGAGCCGGCCTGCGCGCGTCCCGGCCAGCGCACGAGGAAGGGCACGCGATGGCCGCCGTCCCAGATGTCCGCCTTGTGGCCGCGAAATTGTGCGCTCGGATAATGCCCGGCCTTGGCCAACTCCGGCAGCTTTGCCGCGGGCGAGCAGCCGTTGTCGCTGGTGGCGATGACTAATGTGTTGCTGGCGATGCCCGCCTTCTCGGTCGCCGCGAGCACTTCGCCGATGGCCCAGTCGGTTTCCATCACGTAGTCGGCGTATGCATTGATGCCACTTTTGCCCTGCCATTCCGGCGACGGCACGATGGGCGTGTGCGGGGAGTTGAGCGCGAGGCAGAGGAAAAATGGACCGCCTGCCTTGCCGCGTTCGGTGATGTGATCCGCCGCACGCCGAGTGAGCTTCGGCAGCATGTCCACCGCCTCGACGTGTTCGATGACGCGGTCGTTCTCGAACAGCGATTTGATCGAACGCGCGTGGTGGATGCCGAAGTAATAGTCGAACCCGCGCGTGACCGGGCCATCCGCCGTGCGGGTGCCGATGGCGGCGACATTGCGGCCGGCTTCTGCGTCGGCGGCATTCTTCCCTGACTTGCGGTCCTTGTTCTCCTTCGCGTCGCCAATGTCAGCCAGGGTGAATCCAAGATGCCATTTCCCAATGCACGCCGTGTGATAGCCGTGCTGCTTCAGCAACGCCGGCAAAGTGAGCCG
>Ga0105046_10011022_pt1 | contig 14058 bp, 9 predicted proteins | sample MAT03_FD_78385 | JGI IMG/M metagenome (GOLD analysis project Ga0105046, IMG submission 78385) | Freshwater microbial communities from Lake Fryxell liftoff mats and glacier meltwater in Antarctica - MAT-03 (megahit assembly) | ecosystem: Environmental > Aquatic > Freshwater > Ice > Liftoff... | reverse complement strand
CGGCGGTGGAAGGTTTTTTTGAGGTGGGGAAAATGGCAGGTGAACAGCTCGCAGCGCGCTTCTGGTCCCGCCTGGGCGTGTTCCGATTGCTGGTGAGGCCTGAGTAGCGGGATTCTAGGCCTTTGGGCGGAGAAGCATTCGGAACCCGGTGAGGCAGAGTGCGATGAGTCCGGCGGCGAGGAAGAGAATGTAGAAAGGCCGTAAATCAGGCCCGAGCCATGAACCCTGATGGAGCGAAAGGAGCAGTTTCAGGCGGTCCTCACCGAAGTCGAACCATGTCCTTCCGATCTGATAAGCGATGCCCGTGATCGCTGAGAGGATGAGGGGAAGGGCAAAGGCGACGGCGAGCGCACGATGGAATTTTCGCACGGGAGCTTTCGAGTTCTTGCTGGTGAACCACATCCAGAGTCCCGAAAAAATCAGAAATAAGAGTGCGCTACCGGTGATGAGCACGTAGATGACCGAGCCGTGCTCTCCGAGCCATTCGCCAACGTGCAGGTGCAGAATCTTTTCTCCGGTTTCCTTCGACATGGAAAACCACGCGCGCCCGATCCGATAGATGAGTCCGGTAATGGCGCTGAGGAGCAGCAGCGGAAGCACCCATGGCGAAAGTTGGCGGTGCAGAATGCGGAGTCTGGCTTGGAGTGACATGGCGGACGAATGGTTGGTATTCTGGCTTGGCCCGTCTGGCAAACGGTGAGGCGGCGCGAGGAATAATGGAGTGACGATTTCCGTCAGCAAGGCTATTTCGGGGTGGGCGAGCGCCAGTCTTGCGCGATGAGCCATTGCGTTTATATCCTGCCATCCATGCCGCAATCGTGGCGGCAACAAGAACGGAAACTTCATGCGCATCGCACTCGTCGCCGAACATCTAGATCCCGCCCTGGGCGGGCTGGAACAGTGGACGTGGCAGTTTGCACACGCGTTGCGGGCAGCGGGACATGAGGCGGAGATTGTGGCGTTTGGAGCGGCGTCGTGCGTGGCGGAGGCCGGTTTCCGCGTGCACATCGTGGAGCGGGGAAAATCGTTTGCGGCGTCCGCCGACGCGTTGGGACGTGCTGCCGGAGCGGGCGGATTCGACGTGGTGCATGACATGGGCGTGGGAAATTTCGGGACGTTGTTTCATCCGCATGGCGGGTGCGGACTGGCAGCGCGTGAGATGAACCGGTTGCGTATTCCGGCGTGGCGCAGGATGACTCTTTGGAAAGAGCGGCGTTATCGCGAGCAGGATGAAATGGAGCGGCGGCGCATGGATTCTGGAATGCCTGTGGTGTGCGTGTCGAAGATGGTCCGTCGGCATTTCCAGGAAAACTACGGAACGTCCGGTGATCGGCTTCCGGTGATTTACAACGGGGTGGACTTGGCTCGCTGGTCGCCGACGCGATGTGCAGTGGAGAGGGCGAGGTGGCGGGAGCGACTTGGAATTGGAAAAAAGTTTCTGCTGCTGATGGTCGCGCACAATTTGCGTCTGAAAAATGCGGAGACCGCGATAGATGTCGCGCATCAGCTTCCCGAGGCCCGACTCGTCATCGCGGGCAGCAGAAAACCCGAACGGGCAATGCTCCATGCGAAAAAGCGTGGGGTGGATGTCAAGTTCCTTGGTCCGGTAGAGGATACGCTGCCGCTGTATGCAGCCGCCGACGCGTGCATCCATCCGACGTGGTATGATCCGTGCAGCCTGGTGACGCTGGAAGCGCTGGCTTGCGGGTTGCCGTTGATCACGACGACATCGAATGGTGTATCGGAATTAATGCAGCACGGCCGGGAGGGGTTCGTTTTTGAAAATCCGCAGGACGTTCGTGGCATGGTCGGGAGCGTGCGAACGATGATAGAACCTGCGCAACATGCCGGGATGCGGGTGGCAGCGAGGACGTGTGCCGAAGCTCACTCGCTGGAAGCGCAAACCGCCGCGTTTCTTGCGCTGTACGGCAGGTTGTTGAACAAGCCATGAAGCCGCGCATCTCCGTTTGCATCGATTGTTTCAACTATGGTCGGTATTTGGCGAAAGCCGTGGAGTCCGTGCTTCGGCAGACGTTTCAGGATTTTGAGATCCTTATTTTCGACGATACCTCGCGGGATGATTCGTTTGAGATCGCACAGCAGTTGGCTCTGCGGGATTCGCGCATCCGTGTGTTTCGGAATGCGCAGAATCTGGGAATGGTGGGGAATCGCAATGCGTGTCTCGGGCAAGCACGCGGGGAGTATGTGAAGTTTGTTCATGCGGACGATTTTCTGGCGGCGGACGATGCGCTGTCGAAACTCGCGGCGGTGCTGGACGCGCATCCCCAAATCAGCCTGGTCGCTTCGGCGTGGGTATCGGTTAACGCGTCCATGGAGGCTTTGGAAACATCCCGCCGCCGACTGGCACCGGGGCATCAAGCAGGGCGTCCCTTGATCCGGCGATGTCTCCGGGAGATGCGGAATCTACCGGGGCCGCCGAGTGCGGTGATGTTTAGGCGTGCCGCGGTGGCGGGTGGATTTAACACGGCGTATTCACATGCGGCGGATTTGGAGATGTGGTTCCGGCTTTTGGAGATGGGGGATTTTCATTGGATTGACGAGCCGCTCTGCGCGTACCGCTGGCATGATTTACAAATGACGGAGCGCGAAAAAGCGACGCCCGCCGCGGCGGAGGATTGGCATCGATTGATCGGAGAATGGCTTGTGAAGCCGTTTGTGGAGATTGACGATTGTGAAAAGTGGATGCTCCGCGCGATCGGTGAGAACGATTTGCATCGTCAGTGCCGGAAGCTGCGGCTGGACACTTCGGCGAAACCGCGTGTGTTGGCCGGGAGCTTCCGGTGGCTGCTTCGACAGAAACGTTTGCTTGAACGTTTGTTGGCATCGAAACGATAAATTCGGACCGGTTCGGGTTGCCGGTGCGGCTCGGCAAGGGTAGAAGTCACGGCGTGAACCACGATTTTTCAGCACCCGAGAACTTTCTCAACCGCGAATTGAGTTGGTTGGAATTTAACCAGCGCGTTCTGGAGGAAGCGCAGGACGCGTCGCAGCCCTTGCTAGAGCGCGTGAAGTTTCTCAGTATCTTCAGCTCGAATCTGGATGAGTTTTTCGAAATCCGCGTCGCGGGGATCAAGCAGCTCATTTCCAGCGATTCCAACGATTGCGCGGCAGACGGAATCATGCCGTTGGACCTGCTTCGTCAGATTCAAGAAAAAGCCCACAAGCTGGTGGATACGCAATACGCGTTGTGGTGCAAGGAAATCAAACCGGCGCTTGCGAAAGAGAACATCCATATTCTGGAAGTGGAGGAGTTGTCTGCGGAGCAAACGGTGTGGGCGCGGGATTATTTTCGCAACGAACTGTATCCGGTGCTCACACCGCTCAGTATTGATGCGAGCCATCCCTTTCCGCAGGTGCTCAACAAGAGTCACAATCTCATCGTGCGCACCCGGAAGGCCGGCGAAGAAGAGTCGGTCTATTCGATAGTTCAGATTCCGCGCAATGCACCGCGATTAGTGCCTGTGCCGCAGAGCGAGGGAGATAAAGCACGCTTTTGCTACGTCTATCTCAGTTCGCTCATCAGGCATTACGTCGGGGAGCTTTTTCCTGGTCTTGAGCTCGAATGTGTTCACGGTTTTCGCGTTACGCGCAACAGCGACTTGTACATTGATGAAGAGGAGGCGGAGAACCTTCTGCGGACGATTGAGCAGGAGTTGCGCAAGGCGAACCGCGGGTTGGCTGTGCGATTGGAGCTGAACCAAGGATGCCCGCAGGATGTGCAGGACTACCTTATGGCGAGGTTTCAGGTTTCTCAGGATGATATTTTTCACCTGGAGTATCCCATTTCCATGACCTACCTCATGGCGCTGCTCAGCAATGAGGCGTTTGCGAAGCTCAAGGACCGCCCGTTTTATCCGGCACACGATCCCAAGCTGCCTGAGGACTGCGATTTGTGGCATCATCTGCGCGAGCACGACGTGTTGCTGCATCATCCGTATGAGTCGTTCGATAGCATCGTGGATCTTTTGGAAAGCGCGTCCACGGACCCGCAGGTGATGGCGATCAAGATGACGCTTTATCGGACAAGCGGTGATTCTCCATTGATTGCCGCGCTTGCGAAAGCCGCTCGCGACGGCAAGCAGGTGACGGCGATGGTGGAAATCAAGGCGCGTTTCGATGAGGCCGCGAACATCCAATGGGGCCGCCGGCTCGAGGAGGCCGGGGTGCATGTGGTGTATGGCTTGGTGGGACTGAAGACTCATTGCAAAATGATGCTCATCGTGAGGCGAGATGAGGACCGGTTGCGGCAATATGTGCATTTGGGAACGGGCAACTATCATCCCAAGACCGCGCGGCTTTACACCGATCTCAGCTTGCTCACTACGCACGAGGAAATCACGCACGACGTGGCGGCGTTGTTCAACAGCCTGACTGGGCCCGCTGATTATCCGGGTTCGCGACTACTGCTCGTGGCGCCGTTTGATATGGCGGAGCGGTTCAGGAAAATGATTGAGCGCGAACGCGACCACGCGTTGGCGGGGAAAAAGGCGCGGATCATCATCAAGATCAATTCCCTCGTGGACGAAGCGATCATCAAGTCGCTGTACGAGGCGTCGGCGGCGGGAGTGCAGATCGATCTCATCGTGCGCGGGATCTGCTGTTTGCGTCCTGGCGTGCCCGGCGTGAGTGAAAACATCCGCGTGGTTTCGATTGTCGGACGTTTTCTTGAACACAGCCGGGTGTTCTATTTTTCCAATGCCGGGGAACCGGTGGTGTACCTCGGGAGTTCCGATTGGATGCCGCGCAATTTTTACCGCCGTGTGGAGGTGGCTTTTCCGATTCTGGATCCGGTGCTGCGGGCTGAGATCGTGGAAACGCTGCTGCCAGCGTACCTCAACGACCGGGCCAAGGCGCGCGAGCTTCAGCCGGACGGCTCGTACAAGCGGCTGAAACCGCGCAAAGGGACCAAGTTGTTTCAGGCGCAGTTTTCCTTCCGCGAATCGGCCCGCCGCCAGACCGCGACCCAGCAGAAAAAGCCCAGGCCGCGGCTGATCCCGATCAAGTCGGCGGCGGGCGCGAAGGCGAAGTGAGAGAGGTCGCGGTATTCCGGGTGGATTCACAACCTTCCGTGAACGGTTTCCAGGCTTTCGGCGTCCCAGTTACTCTCCATTGACCACATGGCATTCCACGCATACAAACCGCCAGTGCATTTTCGTCTCCTCATCCTCCTGGTAATCCTTGGTGACGCTTTCCCCGGGCGGGCTCAGGAACCCACCCCGCCCCCTGCCGCCGTTCCTGCGAACTCCAGTGAAATGGTGGACCGCCTTGAGTTTCCCAATGTGGACGTCAAGACTTTGCTCGACTACTATGGGCGGCTTGCCGGAAAGCACGTCATCTACGACAACACGGTGCAGGGACAGGTGAACATCGTAATCATGACGCAGCTCACCAAGGACGAGGCGATGCAGATCATCGAGACGTGCCTGCTGCTGAACGGATTCACGCTGATTCCCGGCGAGGACAACATCATCAAGGCCATCGGCCTGACCAAAAATCCGCGTGTCGCCGGTGTGCCGATCATTTCCGACGAAATGGAAATCCCGGACAACGACACGGTGGTCACCTACCTGTTTAAACTGCGTTATGCGGATGCCACAGAACTTCAGCAAGTGCTCTCCCAATACATCGCGCCGTCGCTCTACACTTCCGTAGTGGCGCTGCCGAAGTCCCAGGCCCTGCTGATCACCGAGAGCAGTCCGGTGTTGCGCGGGGTGGTGCGGGTGATTCGCGAAATCGACATGCCGCCAGCCGAAGTGGTGAGTGAATTTATTAAACTCGAGCGCGCCGACGCGAAGGATGTCCTGGAAAAACTGGAGAAGATTTTTGACAAACAACCTACGGCTGGAGGTGCTCCGGGCGCACCGGTTGGAGCGGTTCCCCGGCCGCGAATTGCCCCGAATGTTCCTGGAGATATTGATGTTCCCAATCCTTCGGTGACGATTGAAGGCGGCAGCACGACGCTCACGGAGGACGCCATTATTGTTGGAAAAATCAAACTGACGGCTGATATCCGGACGAACCGGATCCACGTTGTCACACGCCCGGTTAATCTGGCTTTTGTGCGCAGACTCATCAACGAGTTCGACAGCGACATCAAGTTTGGTGAACCCACCACACGCGTATTGAAGTACGTCTCCGCCGGCGATGTGCTGGAGGTGGTGGTCAAGGCCATTGCGGAGAAAGGCGATACCAATACGGAAGTGCCCTCGACCAATGCTCCCGGAGCCTCGAATAACGCCAATGCCTCGACGTCCAGCAGTTTTGGCGGAGGTTCCAGCGGCGGCCTGGGCGGCAATTCAAACGGCGGGTTTAGTGTTTCCGAAGGGCTCGCGACGGAAACCAAGGACACCACGCCGAAGGCTATCACCGTGGGAAACACCAAAATCATCGCCGACCTGCGCAATAACGCGATCATTGTCCTCGGTAACGAGGAGGCGAAACAAAAGATTTTCCAAGTGCTCGACCAACTCGACACACGTGCCCCGCAGGTTCTGCTCAAAACCGTCATTGGTGAACTCTCCCTCGATAACAGCAAGGACCTTGGCTTCAGCTACTTCCTCGGCAATGCCGATGTCAACGGGCGCCGCCTTGCCAATGACGGCACAGACCCCGGCACCGACCCGGGAACGAATCCCGTCCCTGACACCAGGACCCAGGGAAGCCGCAGCGGTATCGGGTTCGGCAGCGACAAACTTCCTTTCCTCGATATCAACCGCATTCTCAACGCCCGCAATCTCAGCAATGTGACGCCGTTTCTCATCGGGGGTGCTCCCGGACTCAGCGCGTATCTTGCAGCCGGCGATTCCCTCGGCATGGTGGTCAATGCGCTGGAAAAAACCGGGCGCTTCCGTGTGACGCAGAGCCCCGTGGTTTTCACAAGCAACAATAAGAAAGCCATTATCGCGTCGGGTGAAGAAATTGCGGTCCCGACTCAGACACTCTCCAACGTGAATAACAACGGTAACAGGGACAACGTCGCATCGGTCAGTTCCTCGGTGCAGTTCAAACAGGTTGCGTTGCAACTCGAAGTGGTGCCGCTGATCAATTCCGACAAGGAAGTCGCGCTCGATATTTTGCAAAAACTCGACTCGCTCACCGGAGCGTCCACGGAGGTCGGAGGAAGCAGTATTCCCACCATCGCGACGCGCTACATCAAAACGAACGTCTCGGTGCCCAGCGGAACGACGATTGCCCTTGGCGGATTGGTGCGCACCGATTCCAGAAAATCGGAGAGCGGCATTCCGGGTCTCAGCCGGATTCCGGTGCTTGGTTATCTTTTCAAAAGCAAAAGCAATCAGGGCCGCCGTTCTGAGCTGATCATCCTCATGAAACCTGAAGTGGTCACCGCGCCCGAGGAATTGATCGACCTGACAGATCGCGAACAGCAAAAACTTGAAATCGAACCCGACCTCGAATCCACGCTGGATGCGAATGCTGGCAGTCGCGTCAAGAAGCCGGAAATTCCAAAAGAGCAGCGCGTAAAAATCCGGTGACGCCTTAGTCATTGGAAACCAGCCATTAGACCTTCGCCCGTGACCCCGCTTCGCCAGTCTCTCGTCCAGCTTCTCGTCGCATCCGGTTGTCCGGGCGATGAAGCGCCGACCCTTGCTGCGAAGCAGAACAATGGTCAGTCGTGGACGAACGAAGTGCTCGACTCCGGCAAGGTGGACGAGGTCCGGTTTACTGCCGAACTGGGGCGCCTGTTTAAAACGCAGGTCGAACAGGCGGAGGTCACCAACGTGGATCGTGCCTGCCTCGGACTGCTTCCTAGCCGGTTCGTTTTTAAACATCACATCCTGCCGGTCTCGCAAACTGAGACGAGTATCACGCTCGCGACGTACGACGTTTTCAACAGCAGCGCACGCCGGTTGGCGCAGCAGATCCTGACGAAAAAGCTCGTCTGGGTGCTCATTCCGCGCAGCCAGCTTCTCCGCACGATCAAGGCGCTTTACGGCGTAGGTGCGGAGACGTTTGAGGAGATTCTGCAATCCAGCACCACGCTGGAGGCCATCGACGAGTCGAGCAAATCCACGGACCTCGACGCCGACGATCCAGAAGCAAGCGTCGTCAAGTTCGTCAACCAGATCATCCGCGAAGCCATTCACGAACGGGCTACCGACATCCACGTCGAGCCGCTCGAAAACGATCTGCGCATCCGCTACCGCATCGACGGTATCTTGCACGAAGTGGCGGTGCCGCCCCAATTGCGGTTGCTGCAAAGTGCGATTATTTCGCGGCTCAAGGTGATGGCACAAATGGACATCGCGGAGCGCCGCCTGCCGCAGGACGGGCGCATCAATCTTTCGCAGGGCACCGACGCCATTGACGTCCGCGTTTCGACGGTTCCGACGGTGAATGGCGAAAGCGTGTCGCTGCGATTGCTTACACGCGCGGCAGCGCAGTTTGATTTCGACCGGCTCGATCTTTCTGTGGCGCAGGAAAAAATCGTGCGCATGCTGTTGGCGTATCCGAATGGAATTATTCTCGTCACCGGCCCCACCGGTTCGGGCAAGAGCACTTCGCTATACTCGTTTCTGAGCGCCATCAACACGGTGCAACGCCGCATTTTAACCATCGAAGAACCGGTTGAGTACCGGCTGCCCGGCGTGATGCAGATCGACGTAAAACCCGAGATCGGACTCACGTTTGCAGCCGGACTGCGCCACATCCTGCGTCAGGATCCAAACGTCGTGATGGTCGGGGAGATTCGCGATTTCGAGACTGCGGAAATTGCGATCCGCGCCGCCATGACCGGTCACCTGGTGTTTTCGACGCTGCACACCAACGACGCTGTCGGCGGCATTACGCGTCTTCTCGACATGGGGATCGAACCCTTTCTGCTTGCGAGCGTGGTTCGCGCGTTCATCGCTCAACGACTCGTTCGCACCATTTGCACGCAGTGCGCGGCTCCGGCGGAGTATCCGCAGGATTACCTCAAGCAGATCGAGGCTCCGCTCAACCAGACTTTCTATCGCGGGACAGGTTGTGAACATTGCCGTCAGACGGGGTATCGTGGGCGTGCTGCGATTTTGGAATTCTGCGCAGTCAGCGAAAAGCTGCACCGCCTCATCGTCTCGAAAGCAACGGGCGGCGATCTCAAAGCCCAGGCGGTCCGCGACGGCATGCTCTCACTCCGTCAAGACGGTTGGCGCCGCGTCATTGCACGTCAGACGACCGTGGAGGAAGTGGTCCGCGCCACGCAGGCCGATGAAGCACTTGCGGAGATGGATAGCTAATCAGGAACGGAAAAACGTTTACCTACTTTTCGACGGGACGCTTGATGAAAATGCCCCGTGTCCTCGCGCCGGTGTCGAAGCTCAGGAACTGATAGCGCGGTGCGATTTGCGCTTGGATTTTATCGAAGAGCCCCTGTTCTGCGCCCATGGTTCCGGGCCACAAAATGTAATCCACCTGGTGGGCATCCAGAAACTCCAGCGGGTTCGGATGTTCGCCCCGGAAGATTTCCCGCACACGATCCCAGCGAAAAACGATATCCGTCTGGTATCCGCGCCAGAGTTGCTCATGTGAAGCCCAGCCGAACACTGCCTTGTGGCCGGTGAACAAGGTGATTGCGCCGGTATTACAAAACGCCTGTTTTTCCTCCGGATCGCATGGCTCCAAGATCACGCCCGTAGGTTGCCTGGAAAGGTAGGCCATGATGGAGGCATTCACCGTGGCGTTGAGCGGTTCGCGCCGTTCTTTCTTGCCCTGGCGATCCGCGACTTCCGGCGGGATGCCCATTTGTCGCATCCATTCTGCCCCGTCGAGAAGACCCACTCCGCCATAGCTGCGGGAATAGCGGAGTTCATCTTTCCACTTCAAACCCAGCGGAACGACATACGCGAGAATCGCGAGCAACACCCCTGCGGTTCCGATGCGAATGATCGCCGGACGTTTTGCAGCTCCGAGATTTAGCGGGGCCAGAAGCATCAGTGCGAGCGCCGCGACCCACGGCCACCATTTCAGCGTCGTGTTAAAACGCTCGAACCTTCCTGAGTAGATATCGTTCACGTTCAGCATCTCGATGAGCAGAAGGAAAAATGCGACAATGATCGGTAAACACAGAAATTCGCGATGCCGTTTGTCTGCCGCAAAGCATGCAAGAACAAGCAGTCCCAGCGTCGGCCAGAATTGCATGAGGTAAGACATTGGTGGTGCATGTTGACCGGCCCCGACGATATCCACGCTCATTCCGCCACCGATATTCATCGTGAGAAAGTACGCGAAGAACGGATAAAACAACGCCGACACTCCGACGAAAGAAGCGGCAAGCGTTTTCCAATCCGAACGCCCGCGATAGATCCAGATGAATCCGATAAACGCCATGACGAGCAGGGTTTGAAGCGGAAACGACCAGGTATTGACGGCTATACAGACCGGGATGGTTCCCGCCAGAATTCCCCACGCCCAGCGATTGGTGCGGTCCCTGATGAGGATGGCAAAAGCCGCGAGCGCGAGCAGCAGCACGACGTAACCGCCCATCGGCGCGTGATAATCGCCGAGCTGCACGACGTAAGAAAAAATCTCCATCGGCATCTCCAGCACAAGCTCCCGGCGTGCGCCATCTATCGGAGCTTCGCCGTAGGTGAATTTGCGGAGTGCGATGCCCAGCGGTTTGAGTTCCGCGTCTCCATCGGCATCGGTGGCTCCGATGAACCGCATCGACGAGTGGAGCTTGTTGTTTTTCACCAGTAACGGCGTGAAAAAACAGGCTCCCGTCCCGCCCATGAGCAGTGCGGAGACGACGAGGATCTGATGCCATTTCTTCGGGGTAAACGCCCGCACCACATCCCGTGCCGGTGCCGTCACGCAACCCACCAGGACGCAATAGCCGAGATTGTAGGCCACGCCGCAGGGCTGCGAGAGGACGCGTCCGAGCAAAGCCGCCGCGTAGTGCTGGAACATGTAGTACTGCGTTAACAGATAGGGGTGCAGCCATGGATCCGCCGCAGGCAACTTGCTGCCCGCCATGTACCCCGCGACGAAGTTGAGGTCCGCAAGTTTCTCGGAGGAAGGATTGATGTCCGGCAGATGATAGCGCCACATCAGCGCGTAGAGGCAGCCAAACAAAAAGCCGGCCTCACCCCAAGCGTGGCCACGCAAGGTGGCCCGCTTTTTCCACAACACCCAGACGGACGCCACCGTCGAGATCGGCAGCAACCATCCCAGCGAGCCCAGTCCGATGTAATGCTCTAAACAGAAGAACACCGCGCACAACAGCACGATGGCCGCCGACTTCGCCGTGCCGTAGGGCAGTTTGGAAAAATGCGCCGCCACGACGCCGATCCCCGCCAGATTGAGCAGCAGCAGGGTGATGAGCAGCAGATTAAAAAGATGTGTCATGGGGATGGTCTGCTGGCGATGCGCTTACGAAAACTTTACGTCTTTGCCCGGCTCCATCTCGTAATCGAGCGCCCAGCGCTGCAACGTGTTGGGTTTGATGACCTCCTCCACGAATTTGATGTGGATCGGGTCGTCGCGATAGATGGCGAGCTTGTCCATGGAGTCCACTTCGACGGCCAGGAAAAATTCCCAGTCGTTGGTCGCATCGACACGTTTGCCGCAGCGCACGCTCAAAGCCTCCGGGATTTTCAAAAGTTGAATGCGCGTGTTCATCATCATTTCCTCCAACTTTTCTGGGGTGACCTCGGGCTTGAGTTTGAACAAAACAACGTGATGAATCATGCGGACTGTCTAAAGGCTGGAACCCCGCTATCCAAGACTGAAAAAAACAAAGTGACACCCTGCGGGTTCAGCTTGTTAATACGCCATTCTTTCTATGAGTAAAAAACTGAACCTGCTCCTGCCGCTGTGCGTCGTCCTTTTCACCCTGGCCATCACGAGCTGCGATAAAATTAAGAGTTTCACCGAAAAGAAACCCGCGCCCGAGGCCGAGCCCAAGCTGGAAGTGGCGGCCACGCCGATCCCGACGCCCACACCCGAATCGACTCCGGAAGCCGTCGCCATCGATACCCACGCGGAAGTCGTCGTGCTGTGTTACCACCGTATCGAAGGCAAAGCGGGCGGAGCGCTTTCCATCGAACCTGCGGAGTTCGAACGCCAGATGCAAGCGCTCAAGGATGCGGGGATTGTCGTCATCTCCATGCAGGATTTTCTCGCATGGCGACGCGGTGAAAAAACCATTCCGCCCAAGAGCGTGGTCATCACCATCGACGACGGCTACGTGTCGTCCTACAGCGTGGGTTGGCCGATCCTTAAAAAGTACGGTTACCCGTTCACGATGTACGTCTATTTGAAGTACATCAACATGGGCGGCAAATCGATCACGTGGTCGCAGCTTGAGGAAATGCGGGACGCTGGAGTGGACATCGGATGTCACACCGTTTCGCATCAGGACCTGCGGCGGAAACCCTCGAGCGCCGGAGCCATGACCTACGAAGAATGGCTTGCCGATGAAATCGTGCGTTCCAAACAGGTGCTGGAGGATAAGCTGGGCATCCGCGTGGATACCATCGCGTATCCGTTCGGATTGCATAACGACAAAATTCACGCGGCGGTGAAAGCTGCCGGATACGAAGCGGCGTTCACGACCTACGGACAACGTCTCGGGCACACGACGGCGGCAATGTCCCTCGGGCGTTACGATGTGACGACCAAGGACGCTCAAGGACGCAGCAGTTTTGAAATCGCCGCAAGTTTCCAGGGCATGATGGCACCCGGCGCGACCGAAAACGTCATTGGACAGGATGCAGCCGCCACGATGATCACCCAACCCATGCAGGGCGACACGGTCAATGATCCGCGTCCAGTGATCAAAGCCAACCTCGCCAGCATGGGCGCACTTGAAGCAGGGAGCTTGGAAATGCGGGTGAGCGGCCTGGGCAAGGTCGATGCAAACTACGACGCTGCGAGCAAAAACATCGAATTCAAACCCAGCCAGTCACTGCGTCCCGGCAACTGCACCGTCATCGTCACCGGCAAACAAGGTGCGAAAAAAGTGGAAGCCCGCTGGAGCTTCACCGTGGCTCCGTAGGCAAGTGCCGGTGTTTTTTTGCGGAGCCAGCGGCTGAGCCGGACACGCGAGGCCGCGCGTCCCTGCCTCTGAACGCTATTAACACGCTTGCGTCGCAGGGATGAACCGCTGCCTCTGCTGGTCTTCGATGTAGCGGATTCAGCCTGCCTTCGACGGCGAACACGCTCTTGATTTAGATCTGCGCGTAGCTATCGGCCATGCGTGGAAGATGTCGCTCCTGACGGCGCTTGGCTACAGCATCTGTTCGATGAACTCGCGGCCGTCGAACATTTTAAAATCTTCGAGTTTTTCACCGGTGCCGATGAAGCGCGTGGGGATGCCGAGTTCGTTCTGGATAGCGATAACCACGCCGCCTTTGCCGCTGCCGTCGAGCTTCGTGACAATCACGCCGCTGAGTCCGGCAGCTTGATGAAATTCCTTGGCCTGCTGCAGGGCGTTGCTTCCCGTGGTGGCATCGACGACGAGCAGCGATTCGTGCGGTGCGGTGTCGTCGTGCTTTTGCAGGGTGCGTTTTACTTTGTTTAACTCACCCATGAGATTCGTCTTGGTGTGGAGACGTCCTGCGGTGTCGCAGATGAGAAATTCCACGTTCTTTTTCTCCGCAGCGACATAGGCGTCGTAGCACAGCGCGGCGGGATCCGCGTTGTACTGGCCGCGGATCATTTCCACGCCGATGCGATCGGCCCAGATGCCGAGTTGCTCGATGGCTGCGGCGCGGAAAGTGTCCGCCGCGACGAGCATGACGGAGTGGCGCTTCAACCGAAGCAGGTGGGCGAGCTTCGCGGTGGACGTGGTTTTTCCCGTGCCGTTCACGCCGACGACCATGATCACCTTGGGTTTGCTTGGAAACGGGCGCAGCACCAACGGATCGAGCGGGAGGACCTTGCGGATTTCCTCGCGGGTGACCTCGATGATGTCGTTGGAGTTGACATTGGGAAGTTGCTGCAACGCGGCAAGGATGCGTGTGCTCAGCGGCACGCCGAGATCGGAGCGGACCAGCGCCTCCTCAAGCTCGTCCCAGTCCACCGGTTTGCCGGTAAATT
>Ga0105046_10011020_pt1 | contig 14058 bp, 11 predicted proteins | sample MAT03_FD_78385 | JGI IMG/M metagenome (GOLD analysis project Ga0105046, IMG submission 78385) | Freshwater microbial communities from Lake Fryxell liftoff mats and glacier meltwater in Antarctica - MAT-03 (megahit assembly) | ecosystem: Environmental > Aquatic > Freshwater > Ice > Liftoff... | reverse complement strand
TCGTTCCGGGCAGATCGACGATCAGGTTGCCCGTCTCGGTGGGCGGCGGAATGCGCAAGTTAGCGGTGTCAAAGCGGATATTCTTCGCGGGAACACCTGCTTCGCGGAGAGCGGTCTGCACCTCACGCGCGATGTTTTTTTCATGGCCGGTGACGCCCTCGACGGCGAGGAAGCGCATGAGACGAGCGACAGCGACGGCGGTGTTGAGAGTTGGCATCGAGAAGTTATAGGTCGCCAGATCGAAAGTGCTATCGTTTCCTTTTCGCAGAATAGCGAACGCCAGAAATATACACGATTCGTTCATCTTCGTGAACTTCGTAAATAACGGAGAGGGGCAATACGATCAAAACACGCTCAAACGGCCCCCGGGACTCGCCACATTCGCTGGGGCCTTTGGCCAGCAATACATCGATCTCCAGCATTGCCTCATTGATCGGGCTCACTGCACTGCCTTTTTCCATCAACTTTAAGACGATCGAGGCGATTCCCTGTTGCAACGCCTTGTGATTCCAGATAACACGAAATGAGTTCACTGGGCGTTTCCTTTGTAATCGGCAACAAGTTTGTCGACGAAGGCAATGGCTTCTTCCGTCGTGTACCCACCGGGCTCAGACATCGCTTGGCGTCGCTCTTCGACATCATTACTAAACTGCTCGCGCGCCCACGCATACAGCAGAGTCATGTACACTTCATCGGGCAGAAAATGCCCCACGACTTTGCCGGTGTCGTCTTGGATCTCGAGGTGCTCGTCTAGACCATTCAGCTTTGCCCGAAGCTCGGGGTCAAGTTTGATCGCGCTCATGGAACCAATCTCCGTCTGGCCTTGTTGGTTAAGCAGAAATCTTACCACACAAGTTTCTTCAATCCAAGTCAATCCGACCACGTCAACTCGATCCAAGTAAGCCTCCGATTGAAACTCACTCCGCTCGAGTTGACGTGTGTCGATCGACGCTTACGACCCCTGACGTTCCGGCCGCAGCGAGCGGACTTCGACGCCGGCTCGCCACATCTCGCTCTCGGCTACTTCTTTCAGTTCTTTTTCCAGTTGTTGCCGGTAGTCGGCCTTGCCACACGAATCAAGAACACGCTTCGTCTCGGCACCGGTTTCGACCGACTTGTACAGCGCCTCGAAGGTCGGCTTGCTGGCGTCGCGGAACTTCTTGAACCAGTCGAGCGCGCCGCGCTGGGCCGTCGTCGAACAGTTGGCGTACATCCAGTCCATGCCCTTCTCGGCGATGAGGGGGTACAAACTCTGGGTCGCTTCCTCGACCGTCTCGTTGAACGCCTCGGAGGGGCTATGGCCATGCTCGCGGAGCACTTCGTACTGAGCGAGCCACAGGCCGTAGATGGCGCCCATGAGCACGCCGCGCTCACCGGTCAGATCGCTGACGACTTCCTTCTTGAATGTTGTTTCAAACAGGTAACCGGAGCCGATGGCGATCCCCAGCGCGAGCGCCCGGTCGCGTGCCTTACCGGTGGCGTCCTGGTGAATGGCGAAGCTGGAGTTGATGCCGCGGCCTTCCAGGAAATGCCGGCGAACCGTGGTGCCCGATCCCTTCGGGGCCACGAGGATGACGTCGATATCCTTGGGCGGAATGACGCCGGTCTGATCGCTGAACACGATGCTGAAGCCGTGCGAGAAGTAGAGCGCCTTGCCGGCCGTGAGTAGCGGCTTGAGTCGCGGCCACATTTCTTTTTGGCCTGCATCGGAGAGCAGATACTGAATGATCGTGCCCATCTTGGCCGCCTCTTCGACGTCGAAGAGCGTCTCGCCCGGCTTCCAGCCGTCGGCGACGGCCGCGTCGTAGGCCTTGCCGCCCGGACGTTGGCCGACGATCACCTTCACGCCATTGTCGCGCATGTTTAGCGACTGGCCCTTGCCTTGTACGCCGTAGCCGAGGACGGTGACGACTTCGTTGCCGAGGATCTGCTTGATCCGCTCCGGCGGGTAGTCCGAGCGTTCCACGCAGGATTCGACGGTGTCGCCAATTTTGATTTCGCGCATTGGGATGCCTCACTACTTGAATGGGATGACCTGTAAGATCAAGATAGAAACGAGATCGCTTCGAGTCAAGAATCTTGACATCGAAATATCTGGCCATAGTTTGATCGTTATGAAGAACGGTAAACCAAGCGATGTCGTCGACGAGATGAACCAGGCGTGGAAGCGCGAACGGCCCGACCTGGACCCATCGGCTCTCGGCGTCGTGGGGCGTGTGATCGTGTTGGCTCAGCACCTGGAACGAAGTGTCGATTCCGCCCTGACGCCCTTCGGGCTGAGTCTGGGTCAATTCGACATCCTGGCCACGTTGCGGCGGCAGGGTCCGGAAGGCAAGATGACGCCCACGAATTTGATGAAGAGCGTGCTGCTGTCGTCCGGCGGCATGACGAATCGTATTGACCGCCTGGAGCAAAACGGATTGATCCGCCGCGAAGAAGACCCCGCTGACCGCCGTGGGGTAGTGGTAGGATTGACGAAGAAGGGTTGTGAATTAATCGACCGAGCGACGGAGGCTCGCTTCTCGGAAGCGATGGAATCTCTCCCACCACTGAAGCGTGAAGAGATGAAGAACCTGGCGGAATATCTGCGCCGCTGGTTGTTGACGTTTGAGTAAAAAGTTGGGGGAGGCGTGAGGCGCCTCCCCCCAGATTCCAAGCAAACTCTTCGCTCAATACCGCCAGATGAAGTCAATGCCGAGCCGGAAATTATTGAGGTACTTGGTGCCCAGTAGCGGGAACTCGGCAGCGAGACCGAACTGAATCGCTTCGGAGATCTTGTAGCGGGCGCCCACGGCGAAACTCAGGAAGTCCGTGCCGGCGACTGCGGCCCCGACGTTCGCGAAATCGAAGCCTTCGAAGGCTTGAAAGCTCGCATTCCCGTTTCGAGTGTAGTGAAACCAGTTCATTTCGATGAGCGGATAGATGCGATTCCAGTTCGCGACGTCGAAGTCGATGTGGATCGAGTTATAGAAGAAATTGCTCCGCTGATCGTTGGTGCTGAACGACAGGCCGAAGGTGTCCATGACATTGAACGTGCCCCAGCTGGTTTTGCCGAATCGCTGCGCGACGCTGGCGTACGGCACCAGCGAGAGCTTTCCCGTGTCCTGATAGATCTGCGAAGACCCGGTCGGCAGCTGGAAGATCAACCCGCCGGCGAAGAGGGTGCCGGTTTGTTCGTCGCGGTAGAACGTGTACTTGGGTCCAAGCCAGATTTCGGCGAAGCCTGTCTCGCTGCTGAGCACGGAATTCGAGCCGGGATTGATGACCGCGCCACCCAGCTTGTGGACGACGATCGAGAGCCGTTGCGTGATGGCGAGCCGGCCTTGTAGGCCGAAGTACTCGATGTTCCCGCCGCGATAGAGGTACTGGTTGCTGGGGATCGATTGATAGAAGAAGAGCGGCCGGAGTTCGGTCAACGCTCGCGGGTCTTCGAACAAGAACGGGTTGGTGACCGGCGAGATCATGTCGTCAAAGCAGTGGTCGCTTTCGAAGTTGCCCCAGTTTGAACCGGGGGCGTTATCTATCATCTCGCCCATTTTTTCGCCAAACTGGCTTTCACGGCGCGAGACCGGCGTGGCTCGGTAGCGAGCCTGGGACGGCGCGTCGTCGCGGATGCCCCAGTTGTAGCGTTCTTCCGGCGAGCGTAGCAATTCGGCCGTCGGCTCCGGCTCGTAGCGAACTTCCGAGATAGGCCCCAGGCGGGCGGCCGGGGAATAGTCGCCGATGAGGGGATCGGGCTTCGCGGCGCGGACCGTGGGCTTCTGCGATGCCGCGGCAGCTGTTGACATGGGCATGCCCAGGCTGGCGGATTGCGCGAACAGTTGCCCCGGCATCACCAGGAAACCGAGACTGAAGACGATCAAGCAGCGATTTCTCATGCGCGTACCCTCCATGGCGTTCCTGCCGAACGAAACGTCCGGACGCCTCACCCGACCGGCATCCTACCGTGCGGGACCGATATATCATCTCTTTTCGGACTTCCAAGCACAGACTCGGTAACTCTCTCGCTCCGCAAAAGCAGTCGGACAGTTGGTACGATGGTAAATCCGGCAGAGTTGAAGGACTGAACGTGCCGAGTGGGAGGGTTGTAACGCCTGCGGGGACTTTTCGTTGCCATGAGCGCCCTCGGAAAGACTTGGCAGGTCGATACAAATAACCCATAATCGGTAATCGATGTATTTGCCCGAACCGGCACATTCTTCGCCATCGCCCAAGGGGTTGGTTGTGCGTAAATTCCTTGTCGCCAGTCAGAAAGGCGGAGTCGGTAAAACTACCGCTTCCGTCAATTTGGCCAGTGCGATTGCTCTTTCAGGTGGTCGAGTGCTGCTCGTCGACGCCGACCCGCTGGGCGGCGTCGCGGCAGCCTTGAACTTGGCTGCGCACCGACCCGCGCCTGGCTTACGCTCGCTTGGCATCAACAGCCAGGCCCCGTTATGGAAGGATGTCGTCCCGGGTCTGGACGTGGCATCGCCCTACGGCGAAGGCGCCGCGCCTGCCCATACTTTGGATGAATTTCTCTTTCTCATCCAGAACGAAATGGCTTTTGAACGTTATGCCTGGGTCATCTTCGATTCGCCGCCCGTGATCGGCGGCATGCAGTTGCGAAACCTGGTGCAGGGTTGCGACGAGATGATCCTCGTCATTCGCGCGGAACCGATGGCCTTCCGCACGGTGCCGACGTTCCTGCAACTGGTGAAGATGGTGCAAGATCAGGGCGGCCCGATCCAAATGCGGGGCCTGCTCCTCACCCTGCCGCCCAATGAGCCCCTGGGCGGACCCTGGGAAGCGGAACTGCGTCGCGTCTTCGCCCGATCCATGTTGCCGCAGGCCATCCCCTTTGATCCGGAGATTGCTCGCGCCACACTACTCGGCAAGCCCGTCGTCGTCGCCAATCCCCAGGCCTCGTCGTCAAAGCAATTCTCCGCGTTGGCGCATCACTTGGGTCTCATCGCCAGTCACGAAAATGAGATGATCGACCTCTTCCGCGAGGTCCCGGTTGTCGCACAGCCTAAAGTTCCCAGCGCTCCCCCGATCAAGATCCCCGAGGTCCCAACCCCCCGCGAAGTTCGCGAGATGCTGGGCGCCCCGATTTCCGAGATCATCGCCTCGCTGGAAAGCATGAGCGGCATCTTCCCCTTTGCCGCCCTGAATTCGCTTCCCTCCAAACCCATGCCGCCGATGACGGGCGAAGCACCGCTCTCTCCCCAGAGCATTGTCGCTTCACTCGGCGGGAAGGAACCAATCGTGAAACTTTGGGACACCGTTGCCTCGCCCGACCGCAGCCCCGCTCGCGGCCACACCGGCGACATCACCGGACTCGCTATATCCCCCGACGGCAAGCATTTGGCCACGTCTAGCTGGGATAAGACCGTCAAGATCTGGAACCTCGAAACAGCGGAGGACATCCTCACGCTGAAGGGGCATGGCGGCGTCGTCAGCGCTGTCGCGTTCGCACGCAACGGCGAGACCATCGCCACCGGAAGCTGGGATAAGACCGTCCGCCTCTGGCGCGCGGCCGACGGTCAGAATTTGAACACGCTGCAAGGGCACACGGGCGTCGTCACCGCGGTGACGTTCTCGGCCGACAGCGGCACGCTGGCCAGCTCGGGCTGGGATAAAACAGTCCGCGTTTGGCGTGCGGGCGACGGCGAATCGCTGGCCGTCTTACAGGGCCACCAGCGCATGGTTACTTCGGTGGCCATCAGTCCGGACGGGCTCTTGATCGCTTCCGGAAGTTGGGACAAAACCGTTCGCATCTGGGCGAAGGAAGGCGGCCCGCAACTCACCACGCTCAAAGGTCACGGCGGCGACGTCACCTGCGTTTGCTTCAGTCCCACGGGCAAGATTGTCGCTTCGGGCGGGCTCGATCACACGATCCGTTTGTGGGATCTGGAAACGAGCAAGGAGATTGTTTCGCTACGAGCGCATACGGGGGAAGTGACTTCGATCGCGTTTTCACCGGACGGTCGACTGATCGCCAGTGTTAGCTGGGACCGCACCGTTCGCCTGTGGGAAGCGGCCACCGGTCACCTGAGTGCAACCTTGACGGGCCACGCCAACGTCGTTACTTCCGTGCAGTTTTCACCAGATGGCACAAAGGTCGCCTCGGCCAGCCTCGATCGAACCGTAAAATTTTGGGATGTCGGCACCGGCAAAGAGGCGGCGACGCTGCGAGTCCAGACGAGCAACGACGCCAAGACGGTTGCATCATCGTTCAACCCGCGCGAAACCCCCGCTCCGCTCATGGCGGAAGAATTGCTTACGCAGCCCACCGGCGACATCCCGTTTGCCAAGCCGCATCAATCCATGCGATCGTGGGCGAACCCGCCGTTGATTCCCGGACCGAAGCCGGCAACCAACCCGCCGCCGGAAAATGTTGATGACGACGATTTCGTACGCACCTGGGCGACCCCTCCCGAGTCTCCCGTCCTGCCTCCTGAGGTGCAGCCGCCAACGATCGCCAATACTTCGTTCGTGGCGGCTTCGAGCAAAATCGAACGCGTGGCCGCGCCGAACGTGACGCCTGCCCCCGGCTTCCGCGACCCCATGGCGGCTTCGCGACAGCGTGTGCCCCAACCCGAATCAAGGGGCGGCGCCTTCAATGGCCTGGCCTATAGCCCGGATGGCCACCTGTTGGCGGCAACACGCGGCGATGCCACTGTCTTGATTTGGGAAGCGAATACGGGCATCCTCCAGCAACCGCTTCGCGGTCATACCAGTGAAGTCCACGGCCTGGCGTTCTCGCCCGATGGCCGCCGGCTTGCGACCGCCGGCGCCGACATGACGGCCCGCGTTTGGGATGTCGCCACCGGCAGCGAATTGCACCAACTATCAGGCCATCTGTCGCAAGTGACCGCCGCCATCTTCTCACCCGATGGGCGTTGGCTCGCCACCAGCAGTTGGGACAAGACGATCAAACTTTGGGACTGGTCCGCCGGCCGCGAGATCCTGACGTTGACCGGCCACACCGACGGCATTGCCGCCATCGCCTTCGCGCCTTCGGGGCTCATGTTGGCTTCGGGGAGCGAAGATGGCACCGTGCGCGTCTGGAATCTTGAAACCGGCGAAGAGAATCTCGTCCTCCGCGGGCACTCGCGGGAAGTCTGCTGCGTCTCGTTCTCCCCGGATGGCGAATCGCTCGCCTCGTCAGGCGGCGACGGCACCGTGAAGATCTGGGACGCCGCCACGGGTGAAGAGTGGTTCAACCTGGCCGCCCACAACCGGCTGGCCGCGGCTGTTGCCTTCGCGCCCGAAGGTTCGCTTCTCGCCACCGGCGGCTGGGATCAATCCATCAAAATCTGGAATGCCATCACCGGCCAGTTGCAACACACCCTGATGGGCCACAAGGCGGAGGTTACCGGCCTGGCCTTCGCGCCGCCCAGCGGCAAGTACCTCGCCTCGACCGCCTGGGACCGGACGATCCGCTTCTGGGATCCGTTCACGGGCGAGGAGACGGGGCAGTTGACGGAACAGGGTATCCAGATGCGCCCGACAACCAACCCTCGCACCACGCCGATGCCGATGCCGCGACCGGTCATCACCGCACAGGTCGTCAGCGCCGCCAAGGAAGCCGTTCGCGAGGTCGTCGCTCCGTACATCCCGCGCGTCCCCGTCGCTCCTCCGCCGCCGCCGCCGATGGCCGCGCCGATCCTGCCTCGCGAACCGGTCTTGATGGAAACACGCAACGGCCAACATGAACCGCGTTCCGAGAAACTCATTCTCGCTTCCGCCGGCCATGATGGCTCCATCGCTCTCTGGGATCCGTCCACCGGTTCGCGGTTGGCGACGCTCAAGGGCCATGACCGCGACGTCTTTACCGTGGCGTTCAGCCCCGAGGGGAACTTCCTGGCCAGCGGCGGGCTCGATGGCGCCGTTCGCCTGTGGGAAGTCGCTTCCAGCAAGGAACGCTTCGCCTTCTCGGGTCATGCGGGCGATGTCACGGCCGTGGCGTTTAACCGCGACGGGCGGACAATCGCCTCCGGCAGCACCGACATGTGCGTGCGTCTCTGGGACATCCCAACCGGTAGTTGCAAGGCGGTCCTCCCCAACCACCGGGGCGCCGTCAGCGCGCTGGCGTTCTCGCCCGATGGCAAGCTCCTGGCCACGGGCAGTTGGGACAAGACCATTAAGGTTTGGGAAGTAGAAGGGGCTCGCGAACGCTTCACCCTTCGCGGCCACGACAAGACAGTCTCATCGCTGGCGTTCTCGCCCGATGGCCACTGGTTGCTCTCCGGAAGCTGGGATCGCACCGCCAAGTTGTGGGATGCGACTGCCGGCACGCAGATCACGGTGCTGGCCGATCACGCGTTGGCCGTCAGCGCCGTCGCCTTCCTGCCGGATGGCCGCCGGGCCGTCACCTCGAGTTGGGACAAGACCGCCAAGGTCTGGGATCTAACAACGCGCCTGGTCATCCGCGTGATGGCCGGCCATACCGAATCAGTCCGTGGCATCTCCATCACGGCCGACGGCGCCTCCCTGGCCACCGCCAGCCACGACGGCACCATCGGCATCTGGGATCTAATGTGGAGCCGCGAACGAGTCGCCCTGCAACATGCCGGAAAGGTCCACTCGGTCGCCTACGCCCCCCACGCAGTCCAGGCCCCAAAAGCGGAACCTGCCGTGAAGATCTGACGATGTATTGAGAGTGTGACGAGCTCGTTATTCTTCTGGCGCAAATGTGTAGAGTCAGAAGAATCCGAGCATCGTTCCGGCCGTGGCGGATTCAGGCGAGCGATCGTTGCATTCGCGATACCGGCCGTTTACCATGAAGAGCACTCGCAATGCCTCGATCTCGCGATCAACGGAGTTTGTCATGTCCAGTGCTGGCACTACCACGATTGCCATGCAGGGCCTGCTTGACCGGGTTGCGCAGGGCGACGAGAGAGCCAAGAAGGATCTGATCAACCTGGCTTATGAGCGCCTCCTGATCATCGCTCGCAAGCTGCTCGGCTCGTTCGTCACCGTGCGGCTCGAAGAGGAGACGGCCGGCGTATTAGCGGAGGCTTACCTTCGACTACATCGTTCGCTCGACGAGGTGAAGCCGGAATCGGTCCGCCAGTTCATGGGTCTCGCGGCCCTGAAGATCCGCCAGGTCTTACTCGACAAAATACGTGAACTGCGCGGCGGCCGGGGCAAGGTGAAACGGTCGGAACGCGTTAGCCTGCAAGCCGGCGGCGACTCGCAACCGGGCTTCGACGTCGCCGACCCCGATTACAACGACGTGCGTCAGGACCGGGCGATCGATCTGCTCGAGGCCATCAGCATGTTGCCCGACGAGGAACGCGAGGCCGTCGAACTCCTCTATTTGAGCGGATACTTACAGCCGGAGGCGGGCGTGATCCTGGGCGTTCACGAGGACACAGTGAAACGCCGCTGGACGAAGGCCCGCATGAAACTCGCGGATAAGTTGTCCCCCTTTGCCTGAGCGATACAATCGAGGGGAAACTTATTCGAAAGGATGCTCGGCATGGAGTATGTAATTTTCGGGCTCTTGGGTTTTGCCGTCGGCGTGCTCGGCATGTACTTCCTGCTGATCTCGAAAGCAGGCGGTAAGTTGCGTTACGACCTGGGCATGAAGGTAGCGGCCCGGTCCGCGACCGACCCGGCCTTCGCGGCAAGAGTCGATCAACTCTTCGCCCCCCCTCCCCCGCCCAAGCCCTCGGCCGAGCCGGTGCGCCTGTTAGGTGTGCTCCAGCGTGAATCGCGTTTACTCGATTTCCTGATGGAGAATATCTCAGCTTATACGAATGATCAAATCGGCGCCTCCGTGCGCGAGATTCACGCCAAGGCGGTGGCGGCCATCAAGAAGCATGTCGTGCTTGAACCCGTGCTCGGGCAGGACGAAGGATCGATCGTAACAGTTCCCGCCGGTTTTGATCCTTCGGCGATCAAGCTCGTGGGACAGGTCAGCGGACAACCGCCGTTCAAGGGCACACTGGTGCATCCCGGCTGGCGCGCCAAGTCGGTCGATCTGCCGAAGGCGCCTGAAGGCGCGGATGAGTTCGTTCTGATGCCGGCGGAAGTTGAGATGGCTTGAGTTTGACGGGCTGTGTAGTCGCGATCCCTTTCAGACCGAGTCGCCTCATGATCGACAACAACAATTCGGGCGTCTCTCCCCCGGTGCTCGATACGGAGCAGCAGCGCGTTCGCATCATCATCGAACATATGCCGGTGATGCTGTGTGCCCTGGATAACCAGAGTCGCTTCGTCTTTTGGAACCGCGAATGCGAACGGGTCACCGGCTATTCGTCCGAAGATATTTTGTCGCATCCCGACGCCATGGCCTTGCTCTACCCCGATCCGGATTATCGTCAGACGGTGATCGAACGGCGGGCCCATTTTGCCGGATTCTACCGCGATTGGGAAATTACGCTCCGCTGTAAGAACGGGGAGCAGCGAACGATTTCCTGGTCGAACCTGAGTCGCGAATGCCCGATCCCGGGCTGGACTTCCTGGGCGATCGGGATCGATGTGACGGACAAACACCGGCAAGAGGAAGAGCGCCAGCGTCTCTCAACCCAATTGATGTATGCCCAGAAACTTGAGAGCCTCGGCGTGCTGGCCGGCGGAATCGCCCATGATTTCAACAACTTGCTGGTCAGCATGCTGGGCCACGCCAGCCTGGCGCTCGAGGACCTTCCCGAGAACTCAACCGCCCACGAAAGCATCGGCCATATCGAAACTGCCGCGATGCGCGCCGCGGACTTATGCAAGCAGATGCTCGCCTATTCCGGCAAGGGCCGTTTCGTGGTCCAGAGGTTGAATCTCAGCGAACTGATCGAAGAGATGTCGCACCTGTTGCAAGTCACACTTTCCAAAAAAATCGTGCTTCGGCTCAACTTGATGAAGGATCTGCCAGCGATCGAGGCGGACTCGACACAGATACGTCAGGTGATCATGAACCTCATCTCCAACGCGTCAGAGGCAGCGGGCGAAAAAAGCGGCTTCATCACCATTACCACGGGGTTGTTGACAGTCGACCGTGAATATCTCGCGACCACGTTTCTCGATGATTCCCTCATCGAGGGCCGCTACACGTTCCTGGAGATTTCCGATACTGGCGCCGGCATGGATGAGGCGACACGCAATCGAGTTTTCGAACCATTCTTCACCACCAAGGCGGCGGGACGCGGGCTTGGACTGGCCGCCGTCCTCGGCATCGTCCGCGGCCATAAAGGCGCCATCAAGCTCTATAGCGAACCGATGCACGGCACGACCGTCAAGATCATGCTTCCCTCGATCTCCGAGCCGGCGGAGAAAGTCGCCGAACGGAAGACGCCTGCAAGCCCCGTCAAGACCGGCACTATTCTCGTTGTCGATGACGAAGAAGGCGTCCGCACGTTCGCCCAGCGCGCCCTCCAACGCCAAGGGTTCAAGGTGCTCGTCGCCAAGGACGGCCGCGAAGGGGTTGACGTCTACCGCCTCTTCCAGGACGAAATCGTGCTCGTATTGCTTGACATGACCATGCCCAACCTGAATGGTGAAGATGCCTTCCGCGAAATGCGCACGATTCGCGAGGATGTCCGCGTCATCCTCTCCAGCGGCTACAACGAGCAAGAAGCCACCAACCGCTTCATCGGCAAACGGTTGGCCGGCTTCATTCAGAAGCCCTATCGCCCTACCGATCTCTTTGAACTCATCGACCGAATCTTGCAACAACCAGCCACTCCCGCGGGATAAATCATGCCGCACTCTTCTCTCGCCTTTCCAGCGCTCGATCCGACATCGATCTTCGAGCATTTCCGCGGCAGCTACGGCACCGAGCTGTTAACCGCCGCCGTTGGCGAATTCCGTCTCTTCGAGAAGCTGCGCGCTGGGCCTCGTTCGGAACCCGATTTACGCCGCGAACTCGGTCTCGAAGATCGACCGGCGGTTGTCCTCTTCACCGCCATGCGAGCCATGGGCCTGCTGCATCGCGATGCCGATCAGCGGCTAGTGCTTTCGCCCCTCGCGCGGGACCATCTTCTCGAAGGCGCACCGTTCGATGTCAGCGCCTACGTCGGCCTGGCGGCCGATGCTCCTGGCGTGAAGGAGATGATCGCACGTCTGAAATCGAACAAGCCGGCCGGGGCGGCCGAGGAGAAAGGCGCCGCGTTCATTTACCGTGAAGGCTTGGAATCGGCCATGGAGCACGAGGCCGACGCCCGACGCTTGACGCTCGCTTTGGCCGGGCGGGCCAAGAACGTCGCGCCGCACCTGGCGCGGGTCGCCCCTTTAGAAGGCGTCACGACGTTGCTCGATGTCGGCGGGGGCACTGGCCTCTACTCGATCGCCTGCTTGCAGCGGCATCCGCGTTTGCGGGCGATCGTCTGGGATCGTCCAGAAGTCTTGAAGATCGCACACGAATTCGCGAGCGCCCACGGCGTGGCCGATCGGCTCGAAACCAGGCCGGGCGACATGTTCGCCGACGCTGTTCCATCGGCCGACGCGATTCTTTTATCGAACATCTTGCACGATTGGGACGTGCCGCAAAATCGCCAACTCATCAAGCGACTGGCGACAACGCTGCCCGCGAACGGACGGCTGCTTATTCACGACGTGTTCCTGAACGACGCCCTCGACGGTCCGCTGCCCCTCGCCCTCTATTCCGCCGCCCTGTTCACCCTCACCGAAGGCCGGGCCTACAGTGCCGTGGAATATCGCACTTGGTTGACCGAAGCGGGCTTGACGTCGGGGCCGGTGACGCCGACGCTGATTCATTGTGGAGTGTTGACGGGATTTAAAGGAGACTACACATGATGCGACGATTCTCGTTCCTACTTCTGCTGCTCGCTCCGGCGTTCGCGCATGCCCAAGACCCCGCGATGCATCCGGGGTTCGACGCCGCGAAACTCAAGAGCATCACGGAACTGCTCGACAAAGCCGTTGCCGATGGCGACATCCACGGCGCGGTGGCGCTTGTGCATCGCGATGGCAAGTTGGCCCTGGCGGCCGTCACCTCGCGCCCCGAGCAACCGTTGAAGCGGGACAGCATCTTCCGCATCGCCTCGATGACCAAGCCGATCACCAGCGTGGCGGCCATGATCCTTGTCGATGACGGCAAGCTCAAGCTCGACGATCCAATCTCGAAGTACATCCCTGAATTCAAGGACATCCGCGTCTACGCCGCTTCGAAAGAAGGCGAGAAGGACCCCACCGTCCCGGCCGAGCGGCCGATCACGGTTCATCATCTGCTGACCCACACGTCGGGTCTCGTCTATCGGCTTGCGGCCCCCAAGCCCCTCGCCGAGAAGTTCGTCGCGGCCGGCATTCATGACGGCATTTCGACGTACGATGGCAAACTCGCCGACAACGTCAAGAAGATCGCAAGCCTGCCGCTCTGGTTCCAACCCGGCACGGCCTGGCACTACGGCCTGAATACCGATGTGCTCGGGCGCGTCGTCGAAGTCGCTTCCGGCATGGAGATCGATGCATTTATGAAACAGCGGATCTTTGATCCCCTCGGCATGAAGGACACCTCGTTCTACCCGCCGGAAGACAAGATCGCCCGCATGGCGCCGGTCTACTCGCTCGGCGGCGACAAGAAGATCGCCGCACTCAAAGAAGGCAACATCACGGTCGGCAATCTCGTCTGGTCGGGGAGTTTTCACCTGAAGGGACCGCGCACCTACTTCTCGCCCGGCGGCGGACTGGTCTCGACCGCTGACGATTACAGCCGTTTCATGCAGATGATGCTGAACGGCGGCACGCTCGACGGCAAGAAGATCTTGAGCCCCGAGAGCGTGAAGAAAATGACGACCAACCAGATCGGCGACATTGCCAAGAACCCCGGCGTGCATGGCAACCAGTTCGGCTACGGTTTCGGCATCGTCTCCGAGAAAAGCAAGGACGCCGCGACGCCCGGATCCTACACCTGGGGCGGCTTTTATCTCACCTACTTCTGGGTCGACACCGAGAAGAAAATAACAGCCGTGCTCATGACACAACTGTACCCGAACGACCATCTGAAGTTTCGCGAGAAGTTCAAGGAAAGCGTTTACGCAGCGGTGAAGTGAAGAAGACAAGGCCATGAAATGCACGGATGCAATAGAGTCTCCAGCGGGTTGATTCTCGAAGACC
>Ga0105046_10011019_pt1 | contig 14058 bp, 10 predicted proteins | sample MAT03_FD_78385 | JGI IMG/M metagenome (GOLD analysis project Ga0105046, IMG submission 78385) | Freshwater microbial communities from Lake Fryxell liftoff mats and glacier meltwater in Antarctica - MAT-03 (megahit assembly) | ecosystem: Environmental > Aquatic > Freshwater > Ice > Liftoff... | reverse complement strand
CCGGAGACGGCGACGTCGAGGCGGGGAATCGACCCAGGGGCCGGCAGGGGATCGGGGAAGAGGCCCGGCACGGCGTACCCCGTGGCGACGTCCGAGGCCGTCAGGCCCCAGGCGTTCTCCCCGAATCCGGGGAGTTTCTGGGGATTCTCGATCGCCTTCTGGCGGTGCATCCCGACGTGGCGGCGGGAGTTCTCCCACCAGTCGACGCGGGGACGGTTGGCCACCTCGAAGGCCGCCGGGTTGTCGGTGCCCATCGCGCTGTAGTCGATCCAGCAGTGAGCGAAGAAGGACGTGAACAACGCCCCGGACCACGGGAACCAGACCATCGGCCCCGAATCCCCGTAGTTCCCGATCTGGCGACGCATGCGGTAGTAGGTGATGGGGTCGACCCGGTGGGCATCGACCGGGGCGCACGCCGCAAGAAAGGTGACCAGCCGGTGCTCGTCCCCGTTGTCGATCCAGTAGAACGGCAGCAGCGCCCCCTCGCCGGTGGGGGCCGCCTTGTCCGTCGGCTTCCATCCCAGCGTGATGAACCCCTGGTCGAAGGGGTCGGCCTCCTCGCCGGCGACGAAGAACGTCCAATCGGCCGCGCCGAAGAGGGCGTCCCCCATCGTCGCCACCTCGCCCCCGAAGTACTGCGAGGCCGTCAGGATGCCCGAGAAGAGCAGCGCCGAATCGACCGTGCTGACGACGTGCTCATACGCGTCCACCGGCTGCCCCGCCGTCGCGGCATCGACGAAGTGGTAGAACATTCCCGCCTTGCGGTTCTCGGGGGTCCCCGAGAGCGACCGCAGGATCAGCGTCGCCCGCTCCTCGCCTTGCGCTCGGGTGATCCAGCCCCGCTCGACTCCGATGCAGATCCCCGAGAGCTGGAATCCCACGCCCGCGACGCTCACGGTGGGCTTGGTCAGCCGGTCCGGGACCATGCCGGTCCGGGGATCGTTGACCTTCCACAGGAAGTCGAAGGCGCTTCGGGCAACCTCGTCAAGGAACAGGTCGTCCTCGGGCGTGAAGGCGAAGGGGGGCTTGACCGTTCCGGGTGCCGGCTCGATCGTGACGTCCGATAGGTGCGGGTGATTGGAGCGGGGTCTCGGGGGGCCCTCGCGTTCGCACGCCGCACCCGCCGCGGCCACTGTCGCCGCGATCACCCCGCCAACAACTCCAGCGTTTCGAATCGGACGTCGCATCGGAGGCCTCCTCCCGGGATCACGGGGCGTTCCGGGGCCTGGGAGTCGGGCCCGAGCAGAAACCCCTTGCAAAGCGTAAACGCTTTCATTCTACTGCGTGGCATGGGCCTCGCACACAGCCTGCTTTCCAAGACTCTCCCGAGGTATGCTCCGGCCGTGCCGGTCAAGGTCGAACCCATCGAGCCCGCGCCTCCCGGCCCGGAGGACCTCAAGCGCAGCGGGCCCGCGTCGATCAAGGACGTCGCCTCCGCCGCGCATGTCTCGATCGCGACCGTCAGCCGCGTGATGAACAACCCCGGCTTGGTCTCGGCGAAGACCGCGGCCCGGGTCCAGGCGGCGATCAAGGCCCTGGGGTATGTGCCCAACCCGTTCGCGCAGGGCCTCATCACCCGCAACAGCCGCGTTCTGGGAATCGCGCTGCCGGACATCCACGGCGAGTTCTATTCCGAGCTTCTGCGTGGCGCCGACGCCGAGGCCCGCAAGCTGGGATATCACCTGCTGGTGAGTTCCGAGCACGGCGAGGGGGAGCGGCCGAGCCTGGCCTTCGGCCTGATCGACGGCCTGGCGATCATGATCACCGACGCCAACAGCTCGCTCTCGCGCCAGGCGAGCGAGTCGTCGCTGCCGACGGTGGTGCTCGACACCGACCTGCACCAGGGCGGGGTCGACAGCATCGTGATCGACAACGCCATGGGCACGCGCGAGGCGGTCGCGCACCTGCTCGAGTCCGTCGGGCCCGGCCGCTGCTTCTTCGTCGGCGGCCCCAGCGACAACTTCGACACCCAGCAGCGGGCCAAGGCCTTCAAGGACACGCTGACCGAGACGGGCACGCCCCCCAAGCTCGACCAGACCGCCTACGGGCAGTACACGCTCGAGTGGGGCCGCGAGTGGGCCGAGGTCATGCTCAAGCGCAAGGGTCTGCAGGGCGCGGGCGTCCTCGCAGGCAACGACGAGATCGCCTGCGGCGTGATGCAGGCGGCCGAGGACGCGGGCGTCCGAATCCCCGAGCAGCTCCGCGTCGTGGGCTTCGACGACACGCGCCTGGCCCAGATCGTCCGCCCTCGCCTCAGCACCGTCCGCGTCCCCATGGCCGAGGCCGGGGCCGCGGCGGTCCGCACGCTGGTGGCCCGCCTCGAGGACCGGGCGACGCCCACGGCGTGCATCCGCCTGCCGACGACGCTCGTGGTGCGCGAGAGCAGCGCGGGTCGGTAGCGGCCCGGCGATCCACCGAGCCCGATGGGACGCGGATGAACGCGGATCGGATCCGGCGGAGCCGCGACCGTCAGGGAGCGGTCCTGCCCAACGCGCACTCACGCGGTAGCCAAATTCCCCTCTCCTCAATCGTCCTGTTTCCCTCGGCATCCTCTGCGCTGAAGAGCCGAGCGTTGGGGCCGGAAACACGCGAGGGATAGAACCGCTCCCTGACGGTCGCGGCTCCGCTGGAAAGAGCTCCGCTGGAACGGTCAGTCCGCGTCCAGCGCCGCGCCGTTGGTCTCGATCACCCGCCGGTACCAGTGGGCCGAGTCCTTGGGCGTGCGCTTGAGCGTCTCGAAGTCGACGTGCACCAGGCCGAACCGCTGGCGGTATCCCTCGGCCCACTCGAAGTTGTCCATCAGCGACCAGTGGAAGTAGCCCCGCACATCGACGCCGGCCTCGCTCGCCCGCCGCAGCGCCAGCAGGTACCGCCGCGTGAAGTCGATGCGGTTGGGGTCGTGCACCTTCCCGTCCATGCTCACCCAGTCCATGCTCGACAGGCCGTTCTCGGTCACGTAGATCGGCAGCCCGTACCGCTCGTGCATGAATCGGGGGCCCCAGTGCAGGCTCTCGGGCTCGACGGGCCAGCGGAACGCGGTCGTCGGGAAGCCAATGGCGCGGGGGACGACCTCCGGCTTGCCGTCCGCCCCCGCCCGCACCGGCGTCCCCTCGTAGATGTTGACCCCGATGAAGTCGATGGGCTGGCGCATCGTCTCCATGTCACCCGCCCGGACCTCGGGCATGTCCGCCCCGTAGACGCGGTACGCATCCTCGGGATACGCCCCCCGCAGGATCGGATCGTTGTAGACCGAGTTGTTCCAGAGGTCGCGCTTCTCGATCCCGCCGAAGACCGACCGGGCCGCGCCGATGTCCGCCTCCGACCCGGTCGCCGGGTAGTGCGTCACGCACACCGGCGCCCACCCGACGATCGGCGGCGTCTTCGCGCGGGCCCTGATCACCTGCACGCCCCGCCCGTGCGCGAGCAGCGCGTGGTGCAGCGCCAGCAGCTGCTCGCTCATCGGGAGCCTCAACCCGGGGGCGTTCAGCCCGTCCCCGTGCCCGAACTTGACGAAGCACTGCGGCTCGTTGAGCGTCATCCAGTGGCGAACGCGATCCGAGAGGCGGTCCACCACCACCTTCGTGTACTCCGCGAACCACTCGACGCACTCGCGGTTGAGCCAGCCCCCCCGCAGGTAGAGCGGGTATGGATAGTCCCAATGGAAGATCGTGACGTACGGCGTGATCCCCGCCCCGAGCAGCGCGTCGACGAGGCGGTCGTAGAACGCGAGCCCCTTCTCGTTGACCGCGCCGGTCCCCTCGGGAATGACCCGCGGCCACGCGATCGAGAGGCGATAGGCCTTCGCCCCGATCGTCCCCAGCAGCCCGACGTCCTCTTGATACCTGTTGTAGTGGTCGCAGGCGACGTCGCCCGTGTGGCCCATCAGCACCTTGTCGGGCGTCCGGGCGAAGACGTCCCAGATGGACTTGCCCCGCCCGTCCTGCGTCGCGCCGCCCTCGATCTGATAGGAGGACGCCGCGGCGCCCCAGACGAAGTCCTTCGGAAACCCCATGCGGAAGACCCCTCGCTCGTCCCGGCGGCGGGCGGCGCGTGCGGAAGGGCGGCAGTGTAGGACCGGCGCCGTCGCTCTCCGGGCCGCACGAGCCCCGGACGAGCCCCGAGCGGCCTCTCGGCCCGGCGCCCTACGCGGTCAGGTTCCGCCCGAACTCCCCCGGCTCGAAGACGTGCATCCCATCGGGGTGCAGGGCGAGCGTCACCACGCTCCCGGGCGCGATCCCTTCCCGCGCCCCCACCCGCGCCACGATCTGCGGGTGCCCGGGCGTCGAGCAGAAGACGTCCATCGTGTCCCCCAGCGGCTCGACCACCTTGACGGGCATGGTCATCGTCAGGCCGTCATCCTCCCGGCCGGGCCGCGCCTCGGAGAGCGCCTGCGGCCGCACCCCCACCACCACGTCCTTCCCCGCCCACGCCCCCAGCGCCGCTCCGAACCGCCCCGGCATCCGGAGCGTGTACGGCCGCCCCGACGGGTCGTTCGATCCCTCCGCGAAGACCAGCGCCTCCCCCTCGCGCGAGAGCCGCCCCCCGAGGAAGTTCATCGGCGGCATCCCCACGAACGACGCCACGAACCGGTTCACCGGCTTGCGATAGACCGTCAGCGGCGGCGCCACCTGCTGGATCAACCCCGCCGCCATCACCACGATCCGGTCCCCCAGCGTCATCGCCTCCTCCTGGTCGTGCGTGACGTAGATGGTCGTCGTCCGCAGCCGCAGGTGCAGGGCCTTGAGCTCCGCCCGCGTGCTCACCCGCAGCTTGGCGTCGAGATTCGATAGCGGCTCGTCGAAGAGGAACGCCTTGGGCTCGCGCACGATCGCCCGCCCCAGCGCCACCCGCTGCCGCTGCCCGCCGGACAGCTGCCCGGGCTTGCGCTCCAGCAGCGTCTCGATGTTCAGGATCCTCGCCGCCTCCCGCACCCGCCGGTCGATCTCGGCCTTGGGCACCTTGCGCAACTTGAGCGCGAAGGCCATGTTCTTATACACGCTCATGTGCGGGTAGAGCGCGTAGTTCTGAAAGACCATCGCGATGTCGCGGTCCTTGGGGTGCACGTCGTTGACCACCCGGTCCCCGATCGTGATCGTCCCCGTGAAGTCCTCCTCGAGCCCCGCGATCAGCCGCAGCGTCGTCGACTTGCCGCACCCCGACGGCCCCACCAGCACCACGAACTCCCCGTCCGCGGCCTCCAGGTTGAAGTCCTTCACAGCGACGAAGCCGTCCGGGTACCGCTTGCCGACGTTCTTCAGGGAGAGTTGGGCCATGAGTTTCGCTCGTGCTCCACGCCCCCGGCGAGAGCCGTCGGCGAGCGGGAAGAGTACGGGATAGGGGCACTCCCCGGAAGGACCGACGCCGCTAGCGCATCGGGGCGTCGGGGAAGATGACTCGGACGGAGCCGTCCGGACCCGGAGGCGGGAGGACCGCGGCACGTCGACCGGCCCCACGAGACGCGGATGCCCGCGGATCAGAGGAGGAACGGGCCTGGGGGCCGGCGTTGGGCGGCACGCAGACGTACCCCCCCGGCGGGGTGGCGCCGTCGGGCTTGATGATCAGCTCGAGACCCCCTTCGATCGGCCCGAGGCTCGCCGTCACCTCTCCAAACCTCGTCCGCATCCGCTCGATCGACACGCCCCCCTCCGCCCGCGCCCACGCCAGCGGGATCCCCGCGAACAACACCACCGCGTCGTCCTCCTCCCGCTCGTACGCGAACATCGCGCGCACAGCGTTCATGTAGTCCGACCCCACCCACGTGTGCGGCATGTCCCCGATGAACCGCGGCGTCTCGGGGTCCTGAAACACCACTTCCGCCCAGTGGTTCCACCCCGACGGACGCTGGTGCTGGAAGAACCACTCCAGGCACGCCGCCGCACGCTCGGGCTGCCCCAATCGCGCGTACGCCCCCACGTGCCGCAGTTCGTACGGCGTGTACCCGTCCCACACCGCCTCGGGCTTGGCCCGATCCTGGAACCACGTCCAGTACCGGTCGAAGGTTCCCTCCAAGAGGTCGCGCGGCGCCCGCTCCCCCTCGCCCACCGGAAACAGTGCGATCGTCGTCGACGTCGAGTCGAAGTCCCCCAGCTCCACGCACCCCGGGATGTACGTCAGCCCCTTCTCCTTCGTCACCCGCCGGATCGAGTCGTACAGGCACGTCCTGAAGTCGTCGACCAACGCCGCGTACTTCCGCTCCGCCTCGGCCTCGCCGAGCGCCGCCGCGATGCTCCGCGCATCCTTCAGCCCACGCAGCACGAAGAACGTGTCCCAGTACGAGTGCATCGGCTTCGCCGAATACCCCTCGTGGCTGATCGATTCCGGCACCAGCCCGTAATACGCCCGCTTCGGCGACGCCTCGTCCGCGTACTCCGGCGTCATCCGCTGCGCCCGCAGGCTCTCGATGAACGCCACCGCCTTCACCACCCGCGGCCACTGCGTCCGCAGGAATTCCGCGTCCTTCGTGTGGTCGTAGTAGTTCCAGATCGCCCAGATCAGCTGCCCGTGGCTGTCGTGCTCGTCCACCGGGTCGGGCCCCCGATGGTCCACAACGCACGGCACCTTCCCGGTCTCGAACTGGTGCGAGCCGAACCACTCGACCCACGCCCGGACCTCCTCATCCAGGCCCAGCTCCAGCAGCGCCGCCGACGTCATCGACCCGTCTCGCGCCCACGACCGCTCGTAGCTCCGCGACCCCGGCTGGAACGCCGGCCCGTCCCGGTTGATCAGGATGTACGCCAGCTGCGAGCGGAACGTGTCCACCACGCGCTCCGCCTCCGGCGGCACGCGGAACGGCACCCGCCCCACCTTCGCGCGCCAGCGCTCGGCCGTCGCCGCGTGCAACGCCTCGACCCGCGCGACGGCGCCCTCGGCCGGGGCCGAGGCCGAGGCGAACGCCTCGGGCAAGGTGTCACCCGACTCCGCCGCGGTCGGCCGATCCGACAGATCCACCGCGATCCACCGCTCCATCGACTCGCCCGGCGCGAGGTCGAGGTCCACCCGCAACGCCCCCGACGCCAGCCCCTCCGCATCGAACGCTTGCGCCTCGCGCGGCGGCCGCCCCGCCATGATTCCGTCCACCACGCCCCCCGCCTCGAACGACGCCGCGATCAGCGGCTCGGCGTCCCAGCACGGCGTCATCCGCCGCGTCCCGTTCACCACGACCACGCCCCCCGGCCCCTGCGCGATCGACCTGAGTTTCCCGACGCCACCCTCCTTGTTCAGCCCCTGCCACGGCGGGTTCACCTGATACGGCAGGCACGCGAGCCACAGCCGCCCGACGCCCCGCTCCGCCCCCGTGTTCGTCACGCGATACCGCGCGTACAGGCTCGATGCGCCGACCTCCCCCGCCGCGAACGCCGTCACCTCCAGCCGCACGCCCTCCATCGTCCGCGTCACCGTCGGGATCGGCAGGTATCCGTCCTCCAGCGACTGCTCGTGCCGCCCGTCCTCCCACGTCAGCCGCCGCCCTCCCCATTCCACGATCGGGTGCACCGAGAAGACCCGCGGTGCCGGCTCGATCACCCCCTCCTCGTTCATCAGCGCCTCGGCCCCGTCCTCCTCGATCCCCATCACCGTCCAATAGCTCGCCTCACGCGAATAGAACTTCGGGTACATCCCGCGTCGCCCCCGCGCGGCGTCCGCAAAGAACATGTCGTTCGTCGACCGCCCGAACTCCACCGGCTCGACCTTCACCTCGGCGATCTCGAGTGGGCCTTCGGCCCGCCGCAACATCCCGAGCCGCACGAACCGCGCCGAAGCGTCGGGCAGCCGCACCATCGAGCGGGCCGCTCCCGGTGCCCGCACCTGCGGCTCCTGCCGCCACGCCTGCAGGTCGTCCGAGACTTCGATGGAAAAGACGGCTGGCGCTCCGCCCTCGCCCCACTCGATCGTGAGCCCGCCGAACTCCCGCACCGCGCCGAAGTCAATCACGGCCTCGCCGCGCCCGTGCGCGGGCCTCCAGACCGTCGCCACGTCCCCGTCGATCGCGGCCTCCGCCCCCTCGCTCTCCCCTTGGATCGTCGGCGTCCCCGTGTACGGCACCGCCGGCTTCAATGCCCTGAACTCGAGCTGGTCCAGCCAGATCGTCCCCTCCCCCCCGTTCGCCGCGGCGACCGCGATCTCGATCCCCGAGATCCGCGTCAGCGACTTCCCCCCCGACGGCCCCCACGCGAACTCGAACTTCCGCTTGGGCAGCACCACCCGGGTCCACTCGCGCGGGAACTCGAATGCCTTGCGGTTCACCCACCACACGCTCTCGCCGCTCTCGTCGAGCAGCTTGAACTCGAAGTTATTGTCCGGCGAGTCGGCCCTGACCCAGAACGAGAACTCGTAGTTCTCCGGCAGGTCCATCGGCAGGTCCCGCCCGATCAACCCGAAACCGCCCCCCGTCTCGAAACGGTAGTCCAGCCGCAGCCCGTCCCCTGCGACCCCCTCGTCTACCGACGTCGTCAGCCGCATCCCCTCGGGCGCGACTACCCGCCAGATTGAAGGATCGGAGAAGTCGTCAACAACGTCCTGCGCCCGCGCCCCGGTCGCGAGGACCAGCACGAAGAGCACACCCACGGCGGCGATCACGGGTTTCATGCGCGAGGAGACTCCGTTGAATGAAGCTTGGAAAACGCTTTCATTCTCCGCAATCCCGCCCGTCTGTCAACCTGGCGGAACCCCGCCGTCTCACCGGTCCGTCACCGGATCTCGTGGTCGCTCCCCGCCGTCCCCGCCATCACCGCCGGACGGCTCCGATCCGCCGTGTGCAGCTTGCGCGGCCGCGCCCGCGGCTCGTCCGATTCCACCGCGTCGGTCTCCATCTCCTCGTGCCGGTTCGTTCGCGTCGCCAGCCGCCGCAGCCCCTCCAGCGTCCCGCCCACCGTCGAAATCCCAAGCCCGCGATACGCCGGGCAGTTCCCCGACGCGCCGCGATAGAGCAGCCCCGCGCCGCCCACGGCCAAGATGATCCCCCGCAGCGACCGCCGGCGCAGCCCCTCCGCCACCATCGCCGTCCCGGCGATCGCCGAGATCACCCGCTCGACCTTCCCCACGTTGCACGGAGCGTCCGCCCCCCCTAGCCCCGCGGCCTTGGCCTTCAGGGAATCCGCCAACGCCCGGGCTCGCGACTGAATCATGATCCTGGCTCCTGAAGTGGTCAGACCCACACCGACCCTACAGGTCTAGCCGATCACCAAGTCCACCCGGGTGAAAAGAGTCTAAATCCCCGCCAGTTGCTCCGGGGCCGGCGCCGGCGTCGGCCGCACCAGACCCATCACCGCCGACCGCTCTTCCTTCTGCAGGTCCGTGTTGATCGCCACCCCCGCCTTCGCCCCCTCCGCCGCGGCGACGATCACGAACTGCACGTCCTTGGACGCGTCCCCCGCCAGGTACAACCCCGCCACGCTCGTCCGCTGCCGTGCATCATGCGCCACGCCCCCCGCCCGATTCATCGCGCACCCCAGCCGGAGGGGCAGGTCGCTCCGCTGCGTCTGCCCGGTGTTGAAGAAGAGCGCCGCGACCTCCAGGGGCGGCCCCGACCTGAACACCACCCGCCGCAGGGGCTCCTCGGCCCCCGGCGTGGGCTCCCCTCGCTCGGCCTCGAGGCAATCGATCGGGTCGTCCCGCAGGGCGATTCCGAAGTGCGAGAGCTCGCGACGATCCTTTGAGGTCAGCCGCCGCCCGTCCGTGCAGACAGTGATCTTGTCCGACCATGTCAGCAGGTTCAGCGCCAGCCCCACACCCGGCCGCCCCAGGCCGTACGCCGCGATCACCTTCCCGCGATATTCGTACCCGTCGCAGTACGGGCAATGATGCACCCCGAGCCCGTAGAACGCCGCGAAGTGCTTTACCGTCGGCAGCTCGTCCCGCACCCCAGTCGCGAGCAGCAACTTTCGCGACGCCAGCATCTCCCCGGACTCCAGCCGCACGTCGAACCCTTCTTTCCGGCAGTCCGCTTCCGTCACCCGCCCCGCCCGCCGCTCCACCCCGTACTTGGCCAACTCCGACCACCCCACATCCATCACCTCCCGCGGCGGCCGCCCGTCCCTGCTCATGTAGTTGTGCATCGCCCGCGCCGCATAGTTCCGAGGCTTGCCCGCGTCGATCACCACCACCCGCCGCCCGCACCGCCCGAGCACCAACCCCGCGCTCACCCCGGCCGGCCCGCCCCCCACGATGATGACGTCGTACTGGCTCACGGACGACGTTACGTTCACCAAGGCGCTCCAGCCGCTCATCCCGATCTCACCGTGTTGAACGAGCCGCGAACCGTGGGGAGCCGGAGGCCGCTCGCCGACGCTCGGAGCTCGTTCGATCCGGGCGGCATCTCACGCTGGGGGCTCTTTCAATCCGCGCGGTGCCACCAGTTGCCTCACCCCTTCACCCCGCCCATAGTTCCGCCCATGCACCCCGTCCCTCTCGCCGCCCTTCTCCTCGCCGCGACCCTCGCGGGCTGCACCGCCGCCCCGCGCGCCGCCGCCCCCGAGGCGCCCAAGCCCACTCGCATCCTCTTAGATGGCGACATCGCCGACTGGCCGGTCGAACAAGTCGCCTTCGCCGACGAGCACTACGTCTACTTCCGCTTCGCCGTCGAGGGCGAGCCCTTCACCCTCCAGGCCGCGCCGCAGACCACCGCTCTCCTCATCGACTGCGACGGCCGCGCCGACACCGGCCTCGCCAACGAGCTCGATCCCCTCGAAGTCCTCGGCGTCGACCTCGAGCTCCGCTTCTCCCCGCGCGACGCCGCCGGCAAGCCCATTCGCGGCGTCTCCCTCGCGGCCGTCGACGCCTTCGGCACTCGCACCCCCCTCAAGCCCGCCGACTTCGACCTCTCCTTCGCCCCCACCTACGCCGCCACCTGGTACGAGGGCCGCATCTCCCGCACCCCCGTCGCCCGCGGCCCCCTCCCCCTCGCCGGCATGTTCTCCGCCGGCGAACTCAAAGGCCTCGTCGCCCTCCTCGACGCCTCGGGCGAGATCGACGGCTATTCCGACCCCTTCACCCTCGACATCGACCGCGCCTGCGCCTCCGGCGAACGCCTGACGACCCTCGACATCCCCGCCAAGCCCTCCGATGCCCTCCGCGTCCTCTCCTACAACGTCGAGAATTCCGGCCCGGTCGAGCGCCCCGAGGCATTCAAGCGCCTCTTCGAGGCGATCGACCCCGACCTCATCCTCCTGCAGGAATGGGAGACCGGCGACGAGGCCGCCGTCCTAGGCTGGTTCACCGCCATGATCCCCAGCGAGACCGGCTGGCATGTCCGCAAGGCCCCGGGCACCAAGGGCAACGGCGGCGGGGTCGTCATCATCAGCGCCTACCCCATCGCCCCCGCCGGCGACGACCGCCTCCGCGTCCTCGGCGAGCCCGGCCCCGCGCCCGTCAAGGAGTACGACGTCCGCTTCGTCGCCGCCCGCGTCGACACGCCCCACGGCCGCGTCCTCGTCGGCAACACCCACCTCAAGTGCTGCGGCACTAAGGACAGCCCCGAGGACCGTCGCCGCATGGCCGAGGCCCGCGCCATCAACGCCGCCCTCCGCGCCGCAGCAGACGACCCCGCCGTGGGCCCCGCCCCCATCCGCATCCTCGCCGGCGATCTCAACCTCGTCGGCACCCGCCCCCCCCTCGACCTGGCCCGCGCCGGCCTCGACGCCGACGGCTCCGACCTCGCCGTCGCCCAGCCCCAGATCCTCGGCGAGAGCGCCTTCACCACCTGGCGCGACGCCGACACCACCTTCCTCCCCGGCCGTCTCGACTACATCCTCTACGGCGACGCCGCGGCCGAGGCCGTCAACGCCTTCGTCCTCGACACCGCCCGCCTCACCGACGAGGCCCTCGCCCGCTGCGGCCTCGACCGCGAGGACACCGCCGGTGCCAGCGACCACCGGCCCGTGGTCGTCGACCTCCGACCCAGGACGAACCCACTCGCCAAGAAGAGCCGGTAGGGAGCAGGACGCCCGACGCGCTCGAACCCCCTGGACCTTGTGCTGCTCGTACCGGGTCCCCACACGCGATGAGCACTGCGGCGTGACACCGCGAGGTGCCACGCGCGCTCTTCCCGTTCCGGGAGGCGTCAGCCTCCCGCAATCGCGTCGACCAGCACGTCGAGGTCGTCGGCGTCGGCGAGGCCGTCGTCGGTGAAGTCCACCGGCACATCCGCCCACGCCTCAATGTCGCCTTCGTCGAGGGCCATGTTCATGTTGAGGTCGAAGCAGGTCAGGTTGGCGTAGTATGAGTAGCGGACCACCTCGGGGTCGTCCCGGGTCTCGCCCGGGAATTGCGTGTCGTCGCTGCGGAGCTCCGTGAGCCCGTCGACCGCGTTGATCCGGGGCCGGACGCGGTAGAGCCGGAGCCGGTCGATGGCCACCGGCAGGCCGTCGCCGTCGAGCCTGCGGGCGACCCACACCTCGCGGCGGCACCCGGCGGGCGCGATGAGCACGTCGAAGTCGTCAGTTACGTCGTACCACCGCACCTCGGGCTCGCAGACCCGCTGCCCGCCGACGATCGTGCAGGTTTGGAACCGGGGCTCCCGGTCGATCACCATGGGGGGCGGGCGCGAGGGCGGGGGCGGACAGGAGGAGGAACGGGAGGGCGGCGGCGGGAGTCCGCATGGGGGTTCTCGGGCTTGGGGGACAGAGCCGTTGACGTCAACCTACATGTACCCGCTGAACGAGCCCATCGCAACACAATTCGCGCGAAGCCTCGCCCGATCCTCTCCGGCACGACCCCGCGGCCCGGGGCCTTGGCACCCGGTTCCGGTTCAAACCCCCCGCCCTTTCTTACGTTCCCTCCGCCTCGATCACCACCCGCAGGTACCCCGACTCCTCCCGCACGAGCCCGAGTTCCCGCAGGGCGATGAGCGCCGCCTCCTGCTCGGCCTTCTTCTTCGTCTGCCCCCAGCACGCCTCGAACCGCCGCGTCCCGATCTCAACGCAGATCTTGAAGCACTTGGCGTGGTCCGGCCCTTGCTCGTCCAGGATGCGGTACGCGGGCGTGTGCCCCAGTTCCTGCTGGGCGTACTGCTGCAGCACGCTCTTGAAGTTCTGCTGGTGCCCGCTCGACGCGGCCCGGTCCACGATCTCCGAGACCAGCGGCCGGATGAACTCCGCCGCGGCCTCGTACCCCGCGTCGAGGTACAGCGCGCCGATCACCGCCTCCAGCGCCGCCGCGGGGAGCGACGTGGGCAGCGCTCCGCCGTTCTGAATCCCCTTCCCCAGGACCAGCAGCTCCGCCAGCCCCAGCGTCGTCGCGATCGCCGAGCACGTCTCGCGCGAGACCGCCTGGGACTTGATCTTGGTCATCTCCCCCTCGCGCAGGCCGGGAAACCGCCGGAAGATCAGGTCGCACACCACCATCCCCAGCACCGCGTCCCCCAGGAACTCGAGCCGCTCGTTCGACGCCAGGCGGTTGTCCGCCGTCGAGGCGTGCGTCAGCGCGAGCGCAAGCAACTCGGGGTCGGCGAACCGACGGCCCACCATCCGCTCCGCCGCCATGCGCTGCTGCTCGTCCATGAGGGACTATCGGGGAACATCAGAGAACATCGGGGAGTCGGGAAAGAAGGGGACACGGAGAACCCCCGGTGCGACCCCCGGGGCCAGCCCGGCCGCGGGCCCCCTTGCGGGACCGGGGCCGGATCGATGCGGCGAGAGCGAACCCCCGCCAGAAGCGGAGTTTACGGCCTCGGGCCCCGTTTCGGAACCCCGTCGGCCCCGGATTCGCCCCGCGGCCGCGACTCCGGCCCCCATCCCCTTCCGTCCCCGCCGGCCACTGGCCTTTCCCGGACCGCCCGTCTATGGTTCCCTCCCCCACGGGCGGCCCGGGGGGTGTCCCACCGGTCCCGTCCGCGTCTGTTTCGAGGCCAAGCCACCATGCATTACCCACACCGCATCAGCCGCATCAAGCGCGTCCGCGCGATCGGCTTCCGCGCCCGAATGAAGACCCGCCACGGCCGCGCGATGATGAACCGCAAGCGCCGCGTCGGCCGCAGCCTCAACGTCGCCAACAAGTAAGCGCCCTCGCGCAGCCCGAGAATTCCATGTCCTCCTCGGCACCCCACAGGCGGGTGCCGTTCCTTTT
>Ga0105046_10011017_pt1 | contig 14059 bp, 12 predicted proteins | sample MAT03_FD_78385 | JGI IMG/M metagenome (GOLD analysis project Ga0105046, IMG submission 78385) | Freshwater microbial communities from Lake Fryxell liftoff mats and glacier meltwater in Antarctica - MAT-03 (megahit assembly) | ecosystem: Environmental > Aquatic > Freshwater > Ice > Liftoff... | reverse complement strand
TCGAGGAATTCAAGCCGCCGCAAGCCGAACAAGGTGCGATTCAGCTTGGCAATATTCCGCCCGAGGCGCGACAGCAGTTTATGCTCAGTCTGGACTTGCCTCGGGGCGCGAGGGTTATGTCCGCCGAAGTAAAAGGACTAGAGACGATCAAGGCATCTGCAAGCAAATCCGACTCGGAATCCATACCTCAATCATCGCCCTTGCCACAACCGATCCAAACAGTTGAGTCACAACCAAAGCCACAGGTTGACTCCGTTGCAAAAGAGCAGTTGGCGTTGGAACAAACCATTAGCCAACTTCAAACCAAACTAGAGGGTGAAGCGACACAGCACGCCAAACTAACTGCCATGATCGAGAGACTGAAATCGGAGAGTGAAAAGCAAATGGCAAGTGCAGATGCAGCCAACGGAGAAGTGCTGACGATGCTTGAAAAGCGAACAGCAGAAGTGACCGAGTTGCAATTAAAACTTAAATCGCAGCAGGAAGCCGTGGAGAAGCTGGAGTTACGGTCAAAGGAAGCAGAGCGCCAAAAGCCTCGCAAGTCGGAAGCCAAGAAAAAGGCGAACAAAAGCAAGGAAAAGAAACCTGCCTGAGAACCTTAGTTGCGCGACGCTCCGCGTCGTGATTTTATAGTACCCGTCACACTCCGTGTGACGTCCGCAGTTCAAAAAACCTTTGGTTTTCAAGCGACATCACACGGAGTGTGATGGGTACTTTCTTCGGGTTCAAAAAAATCACAGCCTCTCCGCGTCGTGATTACTGTGACGCGCAGCGTCGCACAACGAAGTGCAAATCGCGAATCCCCCTTAAGCAGCTGCAGCTACAGAATTTGCGGGCGCGATCAGGAATCCATCCTTCATATGGTACACATCGTCTGCCAAAGCGATGAGGGCTTCGCGGTGGGTAATGATGATGATGGTCATTTGCCCCTTCATGGATTGGAGCGTTTCGCGAATCTGGAGCTCACTAGCCATATCGATTTGGCTGGTCGATTCGTCCAAGATAAGGATCTCGGGCTTGCGTAAAATAGCGCGTGCAAGTGCAATGCGCTGACGTTGGCCGCCGCTGAGACGTTGCCCAGCTTGGCCGACGATAGTGTCATACCCATCGCTGAGTGATTCCATTACAAATTGATGCGCATGAGCGAGCTTTGCGGCTTCAATCGCTTCCTCGAGCGTGCTGTTAGGACTTCCATACTGGATGTTTTCAAGCACGGACCGATTAAAGAGTTCCGTGCTTTGACTTACCAAAGCAATTCGCTGACGAAGGTCTTGGGTGGACAGCTGGCGAATATCGACGCCATCCATTTGCACGCTACCAGAAATAGGATCGTAGTATCTTCCTAGCAATTGAATTAGCGTTGACTTACCACAACCATTGGGTCCAAGAATGACTACGGTTTTTCCGAATGGAATTTCCATGTCGAAGTTGTGTAGAACGGGATGGGCTTGATGGTAATGGAAACTCAAAGAGTGCAAGGAAATTTTTTGGTGACGAGCACTCATTTGGACAGGGTTTTTAGGCTGGGCCAACTCCGGCTTGGATTGGAGAATTCCATAGAGTAGATTCGCGGACATAGCTCCGCCGTAGATAGAAACGGATATTCCAGAGAGCTTTCTCAGAGGATCGCTAGCTCCTATCAATAAGCCAAAGAAAATTAGCAGGTCGGTCACGCTCAAAGGGTTCTCGCAAATACGAAGGAATCCGATGTGTGTCTGTCTATTGACTACAAGAAAGGCCCCTGCACAAACGGTGATTGAAACCATACCGATACCGACCAATTCGGTGAATGGTTTGCTGAGTCCGGTGTACAATATCATCTTCATGCTAGCTTTTCGCATGCCCTGTGTGCACTCCTGGAAACGCTGATTCTCATGCTTTTCCATCGTGAATGCTTGGACGGTAAACACGTTGCTTAGGGCTTCGAGCAAGACTTCGTGAAAGCCCGCGTTACGTCCCAAGATGGTGGATGCGATGGAGCGAATCTTGCGATTGAAGTACAATACGATTACGATCAAAAAAGGTGCGAGTACTACCGATAGCATGAGCAACCGGGGGCAGATGTAAAAAGCAGCGGCAAGACACGCAAAGACCCGAAGAGGTTCGCGGACGGCAGCACCAAATAGAGCCATGAGCCCTGCAGCCAATCCATCAGCTGCAGAAGTGATTGCAGCAAGCATTCCACTGGTGCCAAAGTTTTGATATGTCTTTTTGTCCATGTTGAGGGCCGCGTCGAAAACCTTGATGCGCAGTCCGCGGACGATATTGGTGGAAACATGACCGATCAGCAGGTCGTTTGCCAGCATCAGCATATGCTTGACGAGGGTGCTTGCAACAAGCAGTCCCATGATGCAGCAAATAGTTTGGAATGGATCTTGGGGCAGGCATTTACTTGCCCAGGCGAGATAGGTTTTGTTCCAATCTAGTATGCTCTGTTCATCGCTTATAGATTTATTGAAAGATACGATGTTCGTCGAGTCTGGCGGTCCATCCGTTTGATCGCGAACATCTGTCAAGGATTGAATTTTGGTTTGCGAGCTTTTGATTCTCTGCTCAAAAAAACTTTGCACCGATTCCCCATTGAGCGTCATACTGATGACTGGGTAGAGAGCGGTAATATTGGAGCTCCAGATGAAAGCGATTCCAACGGAGCAAAGCGTAGCCAGTACAATCGCCGGCGCATGATGCAGCGAATCGCGAATGGCAGTCCAGAAATTTTTCATTAAGTACTCGACGTCCGTGTCAAGCGAGGGGAATCAAAAAGGGACTCGAGTTACGAGTGTCATGCCGTTTTTCGCATATAGACCAGGAACTCGCCAGGGATCGACCCAGGAAAACCCACGAAAGGGCCTGTAAGTTCTACGGGTAAAAGCCCAAGTTTCGCAACCCTCTCAAAGACTTCAGTGAAACAAGTAGGAGTCCAAACCGTGCAATGGACATCCAGGTAATGGTTTTCCTTGGCGGTCCATTCAGCATAATTTAAAGCTTGTGTGTCGCTGTAATGGCGCTTTGCTTCTCCGAACGGAAGCATAGCTTTTTTGAAGTCGACGACACCAGTGTCTTCGAAGGAATCTCCTAGGAAGTCCATGATCTGGCCGGGTGTGGGAATGCTAGGTTTTTCTACATGCCAGCCGACCAATTCGCCGAAGCTCGTCACGCGTCGGTAATAGTCCATGGAGTGTTCCCGATTTGGAATCAGCAGAGCAAGCGTTCCGCCGATCTCTAAGCACTCGATAATTTCCAACAGCCAGCCGATGGGGTTGGGCACATGTTCAAATACGTGAGACGCAATGGCGTACTCAAACTTTTGATTGTTCACGCATTTAAGAAGACGTTTGCCGGGTACCCAAACACTGTCGACGTGCGGAACAACCTTGCCGACCCCGCCTGGGTTTTCGCTGGCTTTGCGTTGAATTTCTTCATTGTCAATACAATCAACATACCAGACGTCGTGCATTGATTTGTCCGTCATCGGATTAAAGTACGGAGCTATTTCAATTCCTCGTTTTTCCATACAAAGTTTGGATAGAACATAGTCGCGACGCGCGCAACCAGTCGTCTTAATCATTTCGGCAGTTGCCATCGTTAGAACTCTTAATAGAAGATGTGTTTTTGGGAAAAAATAATTAAGCAGCTTTTTTAAGGTCGGATTGCAGCCATCGGGAAATGTACTTCTCTCTACGCAACCAAGAAACGGTTTCCGACAACCCTTTTCCAAGCGACGTTGTGGGCATATAGCCGGTGGACTGTTGCGCGTGCTCAATAGACATGACTCGTCGATTGTACCCAACTGGTTTATCTGAATCGAATCTAGGATGGACTCGGTCGCTAACTGCCGCCGCGACTTCGTGCGCGATTTCCTTAATAGATGTTTCGACTCCAGAACCGAGATTGAATACGGCCCCAGCATGGTTCTCATCGCTCAACGCGATCTGCGCGATAACCGACGCGACGTCTCGGACGAACACGAAATCGCGGGTCGCGGCTCCATCCCCCCAGACACTGAAAGAGTTATGCCCCAGAGAGTCTGCAATCATGGCCTTACGAATCAATGCTGCCACAACATGCCCACGTTCGCTATCGTAGTTATCACCTGGGCCATAGAGATTCGACGGAATAACAGTTACGGTATCTATGCCCTGGGGAGGACAAAAATGATTCGCTACAAGACTCGAAGCCAATTTCGCATATCCATAGCTGCCAGTATCCCCGGACGGCACACCGACGTTAAGCATCTCTTCTCTCAAGGGTAACTCGGCGTCACCTGAGTAAGCGCATGGTGTCCCTGCCATGACCAGTCGCTTGGCTTTTCCGTTGCATGCGGCGCGGACCACATTTAGACCAAGCTTAAAATTGGTATGGAACGCTTTACCTGCACAGGATCGAAGATATCCTACACCGCCAACATCCGCGGCTAAATGGATAATCACATCTGCGTCCTTAAGCACGCGATCCGCGGTGCTTGCATCGCTCAAATCCCCGTCGTTTCGACCAAGAGCCTGTACGCTCGCGTCCACTCCTCTCAACGCGAGGAACAATGCGTTCCCTAGAAAGCCTCGTCCTCCTGTTATGCAGATTCGCATTTCGATTCTCCTTTTACATCCTTGTAAAGCTGTTCGTAAGCAAAGCCAATAGAACTCAACGAATACCGCTTAATTGCGGCTTTTCTTTGACTCGCGACATGCGAGTCTTCCGCGTTGTCCAGAAATGAATTTTGGATCTGATTCGCAAAATTCTCTGCATCTGTAACGTCCGTGCTTACGCTGCTGTAAACACTATCCTGAGACATCCGGTAAGCATACATAGATCTTGCACGTGATGTCACCACAGGGCGATCGTATGCGAGCGCATCGGCGAGGACGGCTGAGCCTGATTGACCAACCTCTTTGTAAGGCAAAATAAACAGGTCAGCTTGTTTCAGTATCGCAGCCTGTTCGCCTCCCGTCGCCAGAAAACCAGTGAACAAGACTTTGTCCTGCAATCCCTTTGACTCGATGATCCCAATCAGTTCCATCCAATAACGCGATGCACCACGATCCTTGGGGTGTCTTCCACCCGCGATGACGAGCTTAAAGTTTTCTGGGAGATGTTCCAAAGCGTTAATTGCGTCCCCGTGACCCTTGTAAGGGCTGACGAAGCCGGGGAGTACCATCCAAACATCGCCCGATTTTTTGGTGATTTGTGGCGGTGCGACACTCGACTCGATCGGCGCGATTGGAATCTGAATGATATGTACCCGCTTGCGCAGTTTTGGATACGTCGACACCAATTGCGTATACGTATCATGTGAGTGAACCACAATCGCTTTGCAACGGCAAAGCGCTTTGTAGAAGTCTTTTCGCTGAACAGTTTCACGGATGAAGTTAAGCGGATGCTTAAAAAAAGACTTGAGCTTTCGCGTTGGATTGACGTTGCTCTCTAACCATGTGTGGAGCGTAACTACAATCGGCTTTTTGATGCGCTCTGTGAAGCGAAGAAACTCATGGTTTGATCGTTGGATACTTCGTCCAAAGAAGCAGTACTCATGCTGGATATGGACAATGTCCGAATCCTGCAAGTTTATTTTTTTGACTAGATCGCCGAAATGTTTGCGTACGCCTACCTTGGATCGCAATTCAAAGTCTTCAGAAAAGTTTCGCAAATCGAAAGGTGAGATCGTAGAAAAAACAGTTAGTGCCACGCAAAGTCTCTCTGCGTATTCCGCGTTTCCGCACTCTTGTTTCCAAGGCGTGATCATAGAAACAGTTCTAAGCGTTGAAGAAGGAACGCTCTCAGTTTTTTCCAATTCTCGAGCAAGTGATTCGAGTGTTGAAAACGAAGAATCAACCAAGGAACTAAGATTATCACCCCTGAAAACGGTAGCAATAAAAGACCCTTGACCGCATTGATTCGTATTCGGTTCGCCACTCATCGAAGTTCTTCTCATCCTGTTACGCGAATTGAATTCACTCACTGACAGAACGTTTTAGCAAAAACCAATATCTGAACTCAAGACCAGTTTAATGTCGTTTCAAAAGGGCAAGTCCAGGTCGGATGGGGCATCGATTTCTAGCCATCCACGCTGAATTGGTACCGATTGACAAGCAATTCCGGACTGAATTAGCTCCCTCAGAAAACTGGTCATGTACATTTGTCGGAAACTTTTTCCGTCGTACAAAGTCTGCCGATCGAGGCCGTGGTAAATCGCTTTCACCTGGTCCCAAATCCGTTCAGAAATCTTAATTAGGCCCATGTATTGTCCCTGAATCTCGTCAAGTGAATTTGGTTTGCGGCCAAGATCAAGCACACAACCGTTGCAATCCAATTGAAGCGTTTCCGCGTCCGCGAGCGGATCGTCCATCCGAAGTTGCCAAAGCGCGAGCCATTCCGTATCGATAGTGATAGCTAGGTCTGCAGGGCAGTCCAGGAGTGACTGAAGAACTTCTTGCTTGTAGATAATGTCCGAATAACTAATGAGTGCATCGCCCGTTAGTTCCGCATCGGCACAAAATAAGCTATGGACCATGTTCGTAGAATCGAAGTCAGAATTGACAATGATGCGTGCGTGCCGCATTCGAACGTGCTTTTCCAGCACCTCCGCCCGATAGCCTGCTACGATCACGAGCGGAGACACGCCGCAAGAGCCAAGTGTGTCGATTATACGATCGATCAATGGGACGCTTCTGTACTCAACCATACACTTGGGACGGTCATCCGTCAGGGGGCGCAATCGAGTTCCTTGACCTGCAGCAAGAATAATTCCCTTCATATACAACCCTTACGTGCGTGAAGAAGCTTGGTTATTGAAGAATTCTCGAAAAAGTCTAAGATCGCTTTCGGCAAAAGGCTCGCAACGTTCGGGATGCCACATGATGCCCTGAAGGGGCTCACTGACATGCTGAACGGATTCAACAACTCCATCCTCCGCGCGTGCCCTAATTATCAGGTCGGCATGGCTTGTTCGCGTGCCCAGTTGATGGTAACTATTTACCGTACGATCGATTAACGGCCCTTGAATCCGGTGACCGGCATTGACATGACCTCGTACGGTCTCTAGCTGGACACCGAAGTAATGTTGCAGAAACTGCATGCCCCGGCACACTCCCAGCAGCGGCCGATGACATTCCCTGGCATGTTCTAACAATAAGAGTTCGGTGGCATCACGTTCGGGTGCATCGCCTCCCAATTCCACAAGGTTGTTGCCGCCTGTTAACAAGAATCCGTCTAAAGGAATTGACTCGAGAAGTCGGTTAGCAGTTTGCGGATGATTCGGGATTAGAATCGGAATAAGTCCGCAGTCTGTCAGAAAAACGGTCCAACGCTGGTCGAGTGCGTCCCGTCGCTCACCGTATTCAGTGATCAAGGCCACTCGCTGACTGACACCGATGCGAACATTCACAGACAATTTTTCTCCATTTAACTTTTTGAGTCGGCTGTGCTGGCTTGCTTGAGGGAAACGAGATTATCATGCAGCTGAACGATATTGCACGATAGGCTTGGCTCGGAGAATTTTCACCTGTCGATTCGCGCAATCCATTTCGAGAATTCCCCCGCTCTTCCATTGATCGTAGAGTTGAGTGCCTGCTCCAATCACGGCTGGAATTCCGAGTTCGCTGGCGCGAATGGCCATGTGAGAGTTCGTTCCGCCGTACATAGTGACCAAGCCACTGATTCGATGCGAAAAGATCCAGTCATATCCAGGATCGGCGCTTGGAATAAATAGGATGCTGCCCGGTAGCTGTGTTCGATCGTCATCTAGCGAACTCACGGGGGCTGTCACCCGACCGAGCGTTACGAAGTTAGGGTCCGATGGGGATAGATGAAAGCGATAGACATCCTCGGGGGTGCCGATCAATGGCGGAAGCAAGATTTGCTGAGTTCGTTCGCAACGCTCTCTCCCCTCAGCAGCGCTTCGGTGGAGCGTCGCTGAGATATCTATACCCGAGGTGTACAGTTGACGGAGGCAAGCGATATCCAGGAACGAGCAGTCCTCTACGGAAAGCTGATGCTCAGCTCCCAACTCTCGGATGAGCGTCATAGCTAAACTGAGATTGCGAGTGAAGACAAACTTGGCCTGCTCCCTGCCTTCAATAGCGCTCTTGAGAAAATGGAACAGGCTTAGGACGTTGTGTTCTAATCCATGCTGTTGAAGCAGGCTTTCGAGCTCCCCGAGTTGGCGTAGGGAAAGAGTAAATTCAGGGACATCGTGTCGAGAATGTTCGCCACGGGTCGAATCCCAGTCAAAATATTGATCGGGCGCTTCATCGTAGCGTGGTGAAGTAATGTCGTAGGTTCCTGGACGCAGGTGTCCATATTTTTCCAGGAAGGCGCTCGGACGTAGACGATCTCCGTCAACGGACATCTGCGAACTGACTGTGTCGAGCGAGGCCAGAAAGGATGCCATTTCAACGCGATCGAGAACACCGACGGTGACCATCGATCTCAAAAACTGAACTGCAATGAATGCTGCACGAGCTAATCCCGCAAATGGGAGCGTACCATAACGCTTGCAATCCTCGAGCAACCAATAAATGCGTGATAGACGATCCAGTGAACTTGACTTCATTGTCTCATATCGCAAAGTCAGTTCTTCGAGACGTTTGGTATCCTCGAGCCAAAGGCCGGATTTGCCATGTATGATACGGTTGGTCAGCCGACGCAGGGATTCCGTAATCTGTTTTTGATCTAAGTCGTTGAAGCCAAACTCGCGAAGCTTTTCCAGCCGCTCAGGAAGATCGAGCGTATAACAGGAATGAACGATTTCAAATTCAACCTTATCATGGCGACTGGGATTGGCAGCTAGCAAATCGATGTAATGATTCACTAAACGGTCTGCCAAGCCCCCTTCAATATCAGCCGGAATGAAGGAATTAAAGCTAACTCGAACGTCTATATAGGGCAAACCGTGGAAATCAACCATGAGTGGGAAGCTGCGCAGGTTACGATAACCGTAGTTGTGACGCTGGTAGGCCCAAATGCTGTCGGTGACAAGCTCCTTATAGAGCGACAGGGCGAGTGGACGTGGACGAATGCCGATAATCTCCGCTGGATTCCAGTCGGGCATGACGCCAAAGAGCGTTCGATCTCCGTGTAAGTAGGGATGACGTTGGATTCCTTGCGAAACCTTGTCCGCAATCGTTCGGAGATAGGTTGCATGTTGCTTCGGAGCCGGACTAGTTAAGTTGGCCACAGCGAGCGGCCGAACCTGCAACAAATACAATTGGCCATCACTCGCAATCGCAAACTCAACATCAATCGCTTCTGTCTGAAGAATCGACATCAATTCCAACACCAATGAGGAGATGGGCTTTAAGTGTTCCGGGACGGCTTCGGCTCGGTTGCGATAGCAATAGCAAGTCTCGAGTTCATTGGTCTGTCCGGAGGTAACGGAACTAGTAGAGCCACTTCGATCGTAATTGATCACAAGATAGGGCGCATTGCTGCTTGGATCGCAACTAAAAGCAACGCCGCTTAGTGCGACATCGTTCAAACAAGGTTGTACAAACACTTGATGATCCAGGCCGCCATCGGTGAACGATGCGATTACTTCGCCGATGGCGTGGGAGACTTCCTCTAGGCCCTGAACCTCCGCGATGGAACAATAGTGACCTGCTAGGGAACGTCCGTCACCGTCCTCATCGGCCGCGCTGCTGCGAACGATGAGTGTTTTCGATCCCCAAGGCTCTTTGAAGATTACGTTCAAAAAAGTCTGTGGAGAGCGTTGCCACTCGAAAACACTTGTCCGAACTTGAGGTAAAACTTTGCCGGCGGTCAAGAGCGGGCCAAGTGCTTCCAGAGTTTCGGCTTTACTGCCAAAGCTAACTGGCATCACAGCGTGTCCTGTGAGCTAAGTTGGGCCATCCAAATTCGAGTGGTAAATGGCACCAAAACAGCAGGCGTATTGAGGTTGTGCAAGTACTGTTCGATCGCTTCAATAACCTTGCTAAATTGTTCGCCCGCTTGTCGCTGTAGGGTTCCGTGAGAACGCCAAGCCGCAATGCACTCCTCAATCGGCTGAACATGAACTACGTCCGCCTCGAGTCGACATACTGGGCCGAAGAGCCCGGATTGATTGATGGTCTCTGTCTGATCTTCGCGTCGACTCCCGTAGTCGTACGTGCCCAGGTGCTGGACGATGATTTTTTCGATAGCGGCTTGGATAGGATCAGCCAGATTTCGGTGGTTCCACATGCACGCAAACCAACCGCGTGACTTGAGAATTCTGGCCGCTTCCAAAAGGGCTGCTGCGCGGTCACATACATTGAACGATGAGCCAAAAGTTACGAGCTCAAAAGCAGAATCGTCTTGGTTGGTATGCTCGCCCGTTGCTTCGAACCATCGGACATTGTCGAACTCGCGTGTTCGGACCATACCTCGTTCTCGCATGGCATCGTTGGGTTCAACAGCAAACACGTTCAACTCACGTGCAGCCAATGGCAGCGTCAAGTGGGCCACGCCTGCACCAACGTCACAAACGGCGTCCCCAGGACTCACGTCCGCGATGGCGACCATTGCATCGATTGCAGCTGGCGCATACTCTGGCCGCTGGGCATATGTCTTGGCAAGTTCCGTATAGTCCCACTTGGTTTTGATCATTTTCAATCCTTAAAAGTACGCACCGAATTAGGTGCAGAGTTCGTCTTCCTAACACGAAACAACACGTCCAAAATCTGCGAGCCATTGCGCATGTTTGGCCGGCGAGCTCCCAGGCTCATTGTCGATAACCACTTCGGGTGATTCAGGAGCAACGAAGGGTATGTCGTGACCTACAACATTTTTTATCTCCCCTCGGGACGACCGACTGTATAGAGCCTTTTGATCTCGTTGAAATACCGTCTCGGTTGTCGTACGCACATGGACCTCGACATAACCTGAAACGTTTTTACGTAGCCAAACACGCACGCCCGGGAACGGGGAGATCGTGGCACAGATCACGTCCAGCCCCTGGCTCGCGATGAGGCTGCCCAAACGAGCGTAGGTCCATGCGAGCCACTCGCGATCTTCCAAACTATATCTACCGGTCATTTGCAGCGCTTCTCGCAACTCGTCACCATCGAGCAAAACCACCGATTCGCCTCGAGCGATTAGGATGTCACGCAGCTCTTTAGCGATGGTCGATTTCCCAGCCCCGGCTAAACCAGTCAGCCAAAAAAATCTCGTCGTTTCCATCACAATTGCTGCCCTCCTATGCTGCCTTATGTGCCTGCCACCGGTCTGTATGGTGACCGGCTTCGGTCCCCAATCGCAAATTCGGCGTGTAGACCGGAGAAATGTTTTTCCACTCAGATTGCATCCGCTTGAGGTCCATCATCTCGTTTCGAAACTGCTGTTTGTTTCGAATGAAATCAACGAAAGACTTTGCCAGGACTCTCGATTTGCGAAGCAGTGCTAGCCGAGGAAGCTTTTTTAGTTCCAGCCGGAGATCCTCCCGGAAGCAACGTCGATCCAGCTTGGACGGCAAGAGCAAAAGGAGGGAGCGATATCTACGCAAGAGAGTCTTAAGAGGACGATTTTTTGAAGCCAAATCGTAATGCCAATTTTCGAATGCTTCTTCACAGAAAGTTTTCATGCGGAGTCGATCGATGAATCCAAGATACTTGAGCTCCATTTTGGTTTCGTCAAACTTTCGGGTGCCTGTCACCAGTGCCTCAACAGGTGCGACTTCGCCCACTCTGAGCATGTGCCAGCAACCACCCTTCACTCCCCAATACGGCTCACCGTCAAAGGTACTTTTGAGCAAACAGTCATTCCACCGTATTTTTAGCCAAGAAGCCAGGGCACGCATCGCTTCTTCTGTTCGATTATGGATATCCTCGAAGCGAATGGCTCGGCATCGGTCAGCTAGGTCCGAAGGCACTTTCATGAACTCAATCATTTGACGGAATTTCACCGTATGATAAAACCAAAAAGGGGGGACTCTCTCATCGACAAAGCCCCTGAGTTGCCAGGCATCGTATCCCTTGAGTGGGTGACGAACCGCGCTGAGTATCCGAATGTTTGGAAACCGCTCGCGAAAGTAGTCCGCTTGCCAGAAATGTGTCTGCCAAACGATGGTCGGGTTCTGTGAATTCAATGTCTGCCCTTGCGCCATGGCGTAAGCGACGTGAATCGCTTGGAGGACGAACGAATGGATTGTTTGCCCAGATGGTAACCCACAGAATGGCGTCCCCTGGGGAAAGTAGGATAGATATTCTCGAAAGAATGAAATGAACTTGGTGCGATCGGTCCCAAAACGAAGATCCCGGTTCTTTCCCCGAAACATTTCAGGAAAGAAAGTGGGCCAGTGTTCGAACAAATAGGGGAAGGCTTCGCAAATGAACTCAAGAAGTTTTTCAGGGCAGTTTCCGTGTTCGCTCGCAAGGAATTGATCCATTTGTGAACTATATAACCAAAAATAAGCATTGCACGAGAGAATGTCAGGATGCGAATCTAAAAGCGAATGCAACAATAGCGTGCCGCTTCTACCCCAATAAACGATTCCAACCGTCTGGAGGGGCTGAATGTATTGCGCTGGAATGACCATCAAAATGCTCGTTTGCTTTCTCCGCCCTTAATGCTAGCCTTCTACCTGTAGTAGCATCCTTTTTGGCAGACTATCAGCAATTCACTTCCGACGTCAATATCGGTTTCCTTGTAGCCGCTGCTGGCTGCTGGCAGACAAATTTAAAGCGGGTTCTGCATGTGTCAGCCAATCCAGAACATGGCGAACCAAAGGGTTGCGGCGATCGCTCCCAAAAAACTTAGAGTCCAAACTGCGGTTCGCCACGCTTGACCAAAAATCTTCTCGGTTCGCTCGTGCCGCGTTGCCGCCATCACCAGCGAGACCGCAACAAGGATAGGTATTAACCACAACAGATATTCAACCGATATCGCCATTTGTGTCCTCCGTTAGTCCCCTGCCCGCACGCGATTCCTCTGCCGTTACACCGAAAGTCAGCCCTCTAGATGCTGACCTTGGCATTCAAATCTCTTAACGTTTCGGTCAAATCGATTCTCGTACTGTCTGCCCAGAGACCTTCAAGATCGTAAAACTTTCGGCACTCTTCGTCGAACAAATGAATGACAACACTACCGTAGTCTAGCGCTATCCAACGGCTCTCGTCATACCCAGCCACACTCAGCCGAGTCTCGCCGCGAGCTTTGAATACGCGGTGAATCTCCTCGGCGATTGCCTGCAATTGCCGACGGCTGGTTCCCGTCGCGATCACAAAGCAATCAAAAATGCTCGTCTGTTTGGACAAATCCAATACCAGGATATCCTGGCCCTTGTTTTCTGCCGCAGCTCGTGCTGCGAGCTTTGCACATTCCACGCTGTCGGCAAGCGTTTGCTGTGAAAGTACAATCGTTGTCGTTGCCGTATCGGGTTGTGCCATTAGTCTGCCAAATGAGTAGAGGTTTACTTCGAACTTCGAAGTTTACTTGAATTCCAGGGAATTGTCACGCCAGAAGCTCGTTCGGTTCACAGGCACCCGCACCGCCGCACATTCCCTAATTGCCGTTAGCTTCTATTTTCCTCAAGAAATCGAAATGAGCCCCACAGGCGAACCGCTCGGGCCAGACGCAAAAACTGAGAGATTTTCGCAATTCCGTGACCAGACGTGTCCGGAAAGCGTTTATTTTAGTGCTTTCTCAATTACCTTTAGTTTCCTATGTTAACCAGTCGATTTGTTTCGTCCATGCGACACGATAGCATCCGTACCGTCTTCGAAGCGGCGATTCTCGATTCTCTTCATTCTGATAGAATGCTGCCATATGGGTTTTGGGACTTTTGGCTCCAATGTTGGATGGACAAGAGATGCCGGTGAAGATTGGAATTCGCGCTTGGATTGATTTTGCTTTTCGCAAGATCTTCGGCAAACCGGGAAACGAAATCTGTCTTATAAGCTTGCTCAATGCGGTGCTGCAATTGCCGCATCCTGTCGTTTCCGTCGAATACCTCAATCCGTTCGGATATAAGGACTTCGAGACCGACAAGCTTGTCTGCGTGGATGTGAAGGCGACCGACCAGCTTGGTCGGGTTTTTATTATTGAAGTCCAGATTGTGGTCCAATCGAGTTTCGCCAAGCGAGCTGTCTTTTAC
>Ga0105046_10011015_pt1 | contig 14061 bp, 8 predicted proteins | sample MAT03_FD_78385 | JGI IMG/M metagenome (GOLD analysis project Ga0105046, IMG submission 78385) | Freshwater microbial communities from Lake Fryxell liftoff mats and glacier meltwater in Antarctica - MAT-03 (megahit assembly) | ecosystem: Environmental > Aquatic > Freshwater > Ice > Liftoff... | reverse complement strand
TGTGCGACACCGAGTTCACCATCGAGCAGGGCAAGCTCTGGATGCTGCAGACCCGCGTGGGCAAGCGCACCGGCGCGGCCGCACTGCGCATGGCCGTCGAGATGACCAGGAAGCAGGGCAAGGGCTCTGCCACATGGAGCATCTCCAAGCAGGAAGCCATCATGCGCGTTGGTGCCGATCACCTCGACCAGGTGCTGCACCCGCAGTTCGCCAACAAGGTGAAGGCGCTGGCCAAGGGTCTCGCGGCCTCGCCGGGCGCCGCTGTCGGAACGGTGTACTTCACTGCTGACGATGCAGTGAGCGCCGACGGCCGTGGCGAAAAGGTCATCTTGGTCCGCAACGAGACCAGCCCCGAAGACGTGCACGGCATGATGGTTTCGCAGGGCATCCTCACCGCTCGCGGTGGCCTCGTCAGTCACGCTGCCGTTGTCGCCCGTGGTTGGGGTACGCCCGCCATCGTCGGCGCCGACGCCGTCAAGATCGATGGCAAGACCTTCCGCGTTGGTGATGTGGTCGTCAAGGAAGGCGATGTCATCAGTATCGATGGCACCACCGGCGAGGTCATGCTGGGCGCGATGACGTTGGCTGCAGCCGAGCCGCCCGCCGAGTTCCACACCATCCTCAAGTGGTCGGATGTTGTCCGCAAGGGCAAGCTGGGCGTGCGGGCGAACGCCGACACCGGCGAAGATGCCACCAACGCTCGCGAGCTGGGTGCCGAAGGTATCGGCCTGTGCCGCACCGAGCACATGTTCCTCGCTCCGGACCGTCTGCCGGTTGTTCGTCGGATGATCCTGGCCGACACGCCTGCTGAGGAAGAGGCCGCGCTGGCCGAGCTCGGCCGCGTGCAGCAGATCGACTTCGAGGAGATCCTGCTGGCGATGGACGGCCTGCCCGTCACCATTCGCCTGCTCGACCCGCCGTTGCACGAATTCTTGCCGTCGGCGGAAGAGCTGCGTATCAAGAAGGCAACCAAGGGCCTCAGCAAGACCGAAACGGCCGAGCTGAAGGCCGCCGAAGAGTGGGCTGAGCACAACCCGATGATCGGTACCCGCGGCGTGCGCCTGGGTGTCGTCAAGCCCGGCCTTTACGCGATGCAGGTGCGTGCCCTCATGGCCGCAGCCGCATCGCTGCGTAAGAAGGGGAAGAACCCCATCGTCGAAGTGATGATCCCACTCACGGTCACCCGTGAGGAACTGCACCTGGCTCGTGGCTGGGTGCAGACCGAGATCGACCGTGCCGTCAAGGGCTTGAAGAACAAGCCGCACGTCACCATCGGCACCATGATCGAGACGCCGCGCGCAGCCATTCGCGCCGACGAGATTGCCGAGGAGGCCGACTTCTTCAGCTTCGGCACCAACGACCTGACGCAGATGACGTTCGGCTTCAGCCGCGACGATGTCGAGAGCAAGATGATGCCCGCCTACCTCGAGCAGGGTCTACTGAAGCGCAACCCGTTCGAAACGATCGACGTGGGCGGTGTCGGCGAGCTCGTCAAGCTGGGTGCCGCTCGCGGCCGCTCGGTCAAGAAGGGCCTCAAGCTCGGCGTGTGCGGCGAACACGGCGGCGACCCGGAGAGCATCGCATTGTTCTACGAAGCCGGCCTCGACTACGTCAGCTGCAGTCCGTTCCGTGTTCCCATCGCTCGCCTTGCCGCAGCGCAGGCCATCATCGGCGGCTCGAAGGCAGAGACGAAGTAGCGGTCTCACGCGTGCTCCTTGGCTCCACCGATCGCAGCTCGGAATTTGTCGACCTTGATGTCGCAGCCGGCTGGTGGGTGGCACTGTTGGCCATCATCAGCGCTTTGCTGTTGGTCGATCTCCTCATCGTCCACCGTGAAAGCCACGAGGTCAAAACCCGCGAAGCGGCCATCGAGTCGGCAGTCTGGATTTCCATTGGGCTGACCTTCGGCCTGGTCGTGTGGTGGGGTTTCGGCGGCGGAGCGGCAAGTGAGTACTACTCGGGCTACCTCATCGAGAAGAGCCTCAGCATCGACAATGTCTTTGTCTGGGCGCTCATCCTCAGCTACTTCAAGGTGCCGCCGCGGTACCAGCACAGGGTGTTGTTCTGGGGCATCTTCGGAGCGCTCATCATGCGGGCGATCTTCATCTTCGCCGGCGTCGCGCTCATCGAAAGGTTCGACTGGGTGCTGTACGTGTTCGGCGCGTTCCTGCTGTTCACGGCCGGGAAGTTGGTGTTCTCGAAGTCCGACCATGTTGACCCGTCGAACAGCAAGTTCCTGAAGCTGGTGCACAAGGTGGTACCCCTCACCGACGAACTCGACGGACAGCGTCTGTTCACCCGAATCAACGGAAAGCGACTGGCCACACCACTGTTCGCGGTGCTGCTGCTGATCGAAATGACTGACGTGCTCTTCGCTGTGGATTCGGTGCCGGCAGTGCTCGCGGTCAGCCACGAGCAGTTCATCGTGTTCGCCTCGAATGCGTTCGCCATCCTCGGTCTACGCGCGCTGTACTTCTTGCTCGCGGACATGCACGCCCGATTCAGCTACCTGCAACAGGGCCTCGCAATCATCCTCGCCTTCGTCGGCATCAAGATGCTCATCCACGGCTGGTACCACATCCCCACCTGGTTGTCGCTGTTGGTGATTGCGTTGGTGCTGGTGGCATCTGTCGGTTTCTCGATACGACAGACCGGCGATGACACGATTTCGGTACCCGAAGAACCACCGCCAACCGACGAGCGCTGACCACGATTCGGGCCGCGCCGTCAGCCCGGTAGGGTGCAGCGAATGGCGATTGTCGACGAGGATCTAGAGCGGCTGCGGGCTTCGCTCGTGCTGTCCGACGTCGTTCAGCAGTACGTCGCTCTGCGGCGTGTCGGGCGGAATTGGGTGGGCCTGTGTCCGTTCCACGCCGAGCGTTCGGGCTCGTTCAACGTGCGTGACGAGACCAGTCGTTACCGCTGCTTCGGGTGCGGGGCCGCCGGCGACGTGTTCAAGTTCGTGCAGGAGATCGACCACGTCGACTTCGTGACCGCCGTCGAATCGCTGGCCTCGAAGGCCGGCATTCAGCTCAGCTACACCACGGGTGAGGCGGGCGACCGCACGCGCCAGAAGCGCAAGCAGTTGGTGGACGCGATGGGTAAAGCCGTCGACTGGTATCACGACCGATTGCTGAACAGCCCCGACGCGCGCGCTGCTCGCGACTACCTGCGCAAGCGCGGGCTGGCTGGCGAGACGGCTCGCACGTTCAAGATCGGTTGGGCGCCTGACGAGTGGGACGCGCTCAGTCGAAACCTCGGCGTTCCCGCCGAAGTGTTGCGCGACACCGGTCTCGGCTTCACCAACAAGGCCGGCCGAATGCAGGACTCGTTTCGCGGGCGTGTCCTGTTTCCGATCCTCACCGAGAACGGCGACCCGGTTGCGTTCGGCGGGCGCGTCCTGCCCGGCAGTACCGACCCGGCCAAGTACAAGAACTCGTCGGAGACCGGCATCTATGCAAAGTCGAAGACGCTGTACGGGCTGAACTGGGCGAAGGGCGACATCGTTGCCGCCGACCAGGTGATCGTGTGTGAGGGCTACACCGATGTCATCGGCTTCCACCGCGCCGGCGTCAAGCGCGCGGTAGCGACGTGCGGCACCGCATTGACCGAAGACCATGTGCGCCTGCTGAAGCGCTACGCCACACAGGTGGTTCTGGCGTTCGATGCCGATGCTGCGGGCCAGGGCGCCGCGCAGCGCTTCTACGAGTGGGAGGAGCGCTACCAGGTGCGCGTCAGCGTCGCTCGCTTCCCCGAAGGCAAGGACCCGGGCGAGTTGAGCGTCAGCGACCCTGAGGGCCTACGCCACGCAGTTGAGCAGGCGTTGCCGTTCTTGGGTTTCCGCGTCAATCGCGTGCTCAACAGTCGCAGGCTGCGCTCGCCGGAAGATCGTGCGCAGATCGCCGGCGAGGCGATGGCACTGGTGAACGAACACCCCAATGCGGAAGTCCGCAAGTTGTACGCGGGTCAGGTTGCGACACATGTCGGCATTCCACCGGCCGACTTGGTCGCGTTGGCTGCTCGCCGGGTGAAATCACCGACCGTCCGCATCGCTCCGGTTCGTCGTATCGGCGCCGCAGAGAACGCCGAGTTCGTGTGCATCGCGATGCTGCTGCAGCGGTGGGACGACATCGCGCCCTGGTTGATGGAAGAACTGTTCGCCGACGAGGTTGCGCGGCGCGCGTTCTTGGCCGTGGCGGAATCCGGCGGCGCTATCGAGGCAGCGCTCGACCTGGCGGATCCGGAAGCGCGGGAGTTCTTGGAGCGGGCGGCCGTTGCCGATGTGGATGCCGACCCGCTATTAGAGGCGCGCAACTTGATCGCTGCCGCAACCCGTCGACGGCTCGCTCGGATGGTCGTCGACATCGCCCCGGATCAGTTGCCACTCATTCGTGATACTCGACTGCAACTCGATGACATGGAGGATCCGGAGCGGGCCGATGTCGCGGCGGAGGCATTGCTAGGGTGGCTGCAACGGGAGCATGAAGGGGACGAGTGACCGACGCCGTGACCAACACGACAACTGATGCGTCTGCAGCGTCACCCCCCTACGAGGGTGTCGCAGCAGGGGAGTGGCGGGCGATGGTGGCGCGCGGTTCAGCCGCTGGTGTGTTGCATGCCGACGACATCACGCGGGTGCTGCGCCACATCGAGCTGACACCGGATGTGTTGGTCGATGTGCATGCGACGCTCGAGGGGCTGGGTATCGCCGTCGACGACGGCATGGCCGAACTGCACGACGACACGCCGCCCGTCGGTGTCGAGCGCTTGCGGTCGGTCGAGGTGGAAGACACCGAAGGGCTGCTCGCTCGCCGTGTTCGTCGCCGCAGCGAACGGATGAACGCAGATCGCAGTGATGTCGGCAACACCGCCGACACGGTGCGCATGTACCTCAAAGAGATTGGCCGCGTCGACCTGCTCACCATCGACGACGAGCGCCGGTTGGCACAGGCAATCGACGAGGGCAATCGCGCCGCGGTCACGCTCGACTCCGAGCACGAGGGTGCCGTCATCGATCCGGCCGATCACCGACGGATGATGCGCACGGTCACTGCCGGCCAGCGCGCCAAGAGCGAGCTCATCCAGGCCAATCTGCGGTTGGTGGTCAGTATCGCCAAGCGCTACAGCGGCCGCGGCATGCAGTTCCTCGATCTCATCCAGGAGGGCAACCTGGGGCTGATGCGAGCGGTCGACAAGTTCGATCACAGCAAGGGCTTCAAGTTCTCCACGTACGCGACGTGGTGGATTCGCCAGGCGATCACCCGCAGCATTGCCGACCAGGCGCGCACCATTCGTATCCCGGTGCACATGGTCGAAAGCATGAACCGGGTGCTGCGCATGCAGCGCCAGATGCATCAGGAGCTGGAACGCGAGCCGACGCTGGATGAGCTGGCCGATCGTTGTGGCGTGTCCAACGAGCGCGTTCGCGAGATCCTGCGCATCTCGCAAGACCCGCTGTCGCTCGACTCGCCAGTGGGCGAAGAGGACGACAGCAACCTTGCCGACTTCATCGAGGACCTGACGGCGGATGCGCCGGCTGATATGGCGACGAAACGAATGCTCACGCAGGCTGTTGAGCAGGCGCTTGGTGAACTGACAGAACGCGAACAGGAGATCGTTCGCATGCGGTTCGGTCTCGACGATGGTCAGGCAAAGACCTTGGAGGATGTGGGCAGGGAGTTCGGTGTCACCCGCGAGCGCATTCGCCAGATCGAGGCGAAGACGCTGGCAAAGCTGCGTCACCCAATGCGCAGCCAGAGACTGAAGGAGTTTTTGGAGGAGGAGTAGTAGGCGCTGTTTGCTATCCTCAACTCGCCCTTCCGAGATAGCTCAGCTGGCAGAGCGGCTGACTGTTAATCAGCATGTCGCAGGTTCGAGCCCTGCTCTCGGAGCACAGCGCAACCGGCCCGCGAAAGCGGGCCGTTTGCCGTTTTGGTGCCACCGTATCGCTACCGTGGTGCCGTTCGGGGCGGTAGCTCAGTGGTTAGAGCACGGGACTCATAATCCCTCGGTCGTGGGTTCGATACCCACCCGCCCCACATAGGTCTAGCTGTTCACCGATTGGATCGTCGAGCTGCAGCGCAAGGGCCGCTCGCCCAACACCGTCTGCGGCTACGAGCTGGTTTATCGGCGCGACATCCAGCCCACGTTCGGTAGTAAGCAGGTGACGAAAGTGACAATGAAGATGCTGACCGACTTCTACGGCGCGCACCAACTGCGCGGCCTCTCGCCGCGCAGCATGTACCAGATCCACGCCTGCCTCTCCTCGATGTTCACCCAGGCGTGCCGGTGGGGTTGGCGCGATTCCAACCCGGCGCAGTGGGCCGAGCCGCCGTCGATCCCGAACGTCGAGCCGGTGGTTCCGACGCCCGACGAAGTGCGCGCGCTGATCGATGAAGCCGAACGCAGCAAGCGCCCGGAGATGGCTCGGGCGATTCTGGTTGCCGCGACGACTGGGCTGCGACGAGCTGAGCTGTGTGCGCTGCGCCGTACGCGCGACGTCGACTTCGAGCGAGGGCTGCTTCGCGTGTCTGCCTCGATCGTGAATCTGACGAACCAGCCGCTCGGCGAGATCCCGACCAAGAACCGCCGCGTGCGTGTGCTGGCAATCGACGACCTGACGGCAGCGATCCTGCGCGCACAGATCGACAGTGTCGAACAGCGGGCAGTGTTCGCCAAGGTCGCGCTCGTCGACGACCCGTACGTTTTCACCGACGACGCCGATGGTTCGGTGCCATGGAAGCCCGATGCCGTGTCGCAGTACTTCGCCCGCATGCGGAAACGGATCGGCCTCGACCACCTCGACTTCCACTACCTGCGCTCGGCCGCCGATCAAGACGCCCGACCGTTCACCGCGTGATCGCCATGATCGAGCTTCACCTCTCCCGACCTCACGACATTGCAATGACAGATGAGTGCACAGGCACGCGACTGAACGGCGGTGTGTGGTGACCGTGCGGGTGATCACGTTGAAGGGTGTAGACGCTGGCGTGTACTACGTCGAGCAGTTGCCGAGAAGCCGTCGCGGCAGCTCGACGAGCCGGCGATCCCGACACTCTCGTCACCACGATCGTGTTCTGCATCGACGGCATCATGTCCACCCACACGGCGGCCCTGCGGAAGTCGTGGCTCGAAGAGGCGAACCAGCTCGACGACCGCCTCACCCACCCGGCGACGCGCCAACTGCTCCACAACTGTTGTCGCTTCTCGGCCATCGAGTCGGGTGAACGCGACGTGATCCGGCATCACGACGCCATCGCGAACGAGATCGTCGCTCGGGTCCCGCAAGCGCCGCTGCAGTGGAACAACGCCTTCCATCAAGTGCGGCAGGAGCTGCTCTGGGGCGACCTCAGCGGAGCCGAACAGTTCGCCGAAGCCGCATTCGCACTCGGCATCGAAACCTCACAGCCCGACGCCATGGGAATCTTCGGGCCGCAGCTGATGAACATTCGCCTCCCATCAGGGGCGGCTGGACGAGCTCATCCCGCTCATCGAGAAGATGGTTTGCGATACCCCGGCCCAACCCGCCTACCGCAGCACACCCTCCCTGTCACTCTCCCGTAGCGGTCGAGATGCCGAGACGATCGCCCTGCTCGACGGCGACTGTGCGAACGGCTTCGAGATGCCGCTCGACACCGCATGGTCCAGCGCGCACGCGGGCTGGACCGAGGCCGCCGTACTCGTCGAACACCAGGAAACGGCCGAAGCGGTCCGGTAACGACTGGTCTCCTTCCACGAAAAATCGTGTCGTTCAGCATCGGTGTGCAGCCACCGATCGCGCACTATCTCGGCATGATCGACTATCTCCTCGGCCGACACGACGACGCGAACCACTGGTGGGGCGGGGCCATGGCGATGCATCAGCGATTCGAGTCGCAGCTCCTCGTCGCGCAGACCAACGCCGCCTGGGCCGGACTCCTCGCCGACCGCGGCACCGGGGACGATCGCGAGCGGGCACGTGCGATGGCGACCGACACCCTGACGGCCACGACCTCAGGCGGCTACGGCTACATCGAGCGCGACGCACGCCGCGTGCTGGGGCGGCTCTCCTGAGCCAGATCGCCGGGCGACACGCGTCGGCTCGGCGATCGCGAGTTACGGGTGCCTTCAGCGGAGACGCTGGAGGGCTTCGGTGGCGCGCCGTTCGATGTACACGTACCCGTTGGCGGCGGCGACGGTCTGTGCGCGGGTGAGTAGGTCGCGTGCGCGGTCGAAGTCATCGGGCGCGTTACGTTCGGCGAGCATCTGTCCCCACCACCGATCGACCACGGCGGCATGGAAGGGTTGGCCGATCCGGTAGGCACTCGCTGACGCATGTGCGCAGTACGCGTCGGCGTCGTCGTAGCGGCCGAGGACGGCCGCAAGAACACCGAGGGAGAGGCTTACTGTAGGGTTGACCGCTGTGGACGTATTGACTTGCTGGTCGGACCAGGGGGCGAGCAGATCGAACAGGCCCGCGGCACTGGCTACGTCCCGGCACTCTCCCGCGACGATCGCATACGCAGTCATGGTCGATGCCCAGACGTCGTTCATCGGGAGGTCGAAGTTGGTGGCCGCCACCTGATCGAGCAGGCGGCGTGCGTCGGCGAGATTGCCGGTCTCGGCGTGAGCGATCGCGAGTCCGCCGCTGATCAAACCGCCGACGTCGGGCGCGTCGGCGAGTATTGCCTCGAGCACGGGGATTATCGTGTCGAGCGTTCCGCGCTGCCAGTTCACGTGAAAGAACGGGTTACCGAAGTTGGTGAAGGCGTCGGGTTGGCCACTGTCGACACCGATCTGCAGTGCATCGTTGGCCAACTGTTCGAGGGTGTCGGTGTCGGCGTCGATCGTGGCTCGCGTCGCCCGCTGCACGGCGTGCCACCAGAGCAGGTTTGGTTGGGCCAGCTGTTCCGCGAGCGATCCGACGACGGCAAGGCAGCGGTCCATCTCATCGACGTCACCGATGTGGGTCGCACTGAGTGCGCGCCAGTTCGCAGCCCAGAACAGCAGCACCGGATCGCCGACCCGTTCGGCTCGCCTCACCGCGTCGGCAGTCCGAGCCAGTGATTGTTCGACGAGTGCGGGAACATGCAGCGGGAGCGCGACCAGGTTGAGGACGCGCACGATGGTGGCGTCATCTCCTGAGGCTTCGGCGATGGCGATGGCTTCGTCGGCCAGGGCTTGACGCCGTTCGAGTGTGCCGACGTAGCCGAGCTCCGAGCAGAGTGCGGCGAGCAGCAGCGCCCGGTCGACGTGGTCACCAGCGAGTCGGTCGAGGGCCAGTTCCAGGACCTCGACCTTTTCGGTATCGAGGACCCCGACGTTGCTGACTTGGCCGCGATTGTTGGCGAGGGCGGCGGCGACCAGGCGTTCGGTGTCGTCGAGGGCGGCGGCGCGGTGTGCGGCGTCGAGGAGCGTGTCGCGGAAGGTCGGGTCGCCGGTGAGGCGCTGCGCGGTGCCGAGCCCGATCGCGAGATCGAGCGCGAGGACCGGGTCGGGGTCGCTGGCGTGGGGGTAGAGGTCGAGGGCTTGGGCGTAGTAGCCGAGCGCATCGGCGGGGGCGAGCGCGGCGAGGGCGGCGTCGCCGGCCTGGCGGGAGTAGGCGATGGCCTTGCTTGCTTCGGTGGGCTGGGTTGCGCTGGTCCAGTGACGGGCGAGTTCCCCGACCCGCGTCCCGGGCTGGTCACCGCAGAGTTGCTCGAGGGCTTCACCGACTTGGCGGTGGGCGCGGGCCCGGCGGGTGGGGCCGAGGTCCTCGTAGAGGGTGTGCTGGATGAGTGCGTGAGCGAAGTTGTACCGGCCCGGTGTGTCAGCCAACTCGCGAACCAGCGCGGCAGCGGTGGCTGCGTCGAGGATGTCGAGCAGATCATCGTCGGAGGTGCCCGTCGCCCTTGCGAGGAGGTCGAGGTCGAAGTCGCGGCCGATCACCGCTGCGGTGGACAGCACCCGCCCGGCGTCGGGGCCCAGGCGTCCCACCCGGGCACCGATCACCTGGCGGACACTGTCGGGCAAACCCATCTTCTCCAGCGAGTCGTCCGCAGTCCACCGGCCGGTGTCGTCCTGGAAGATCGCGCCCGTCTCGGCAAGGTGGCGCAGCACCTCACTCACGAAGAACGGGTTCCCATCGGTCTCGCGATACACCGCATGGGCCAGATCGATCCCGGCGGTGTCGAGAGCCTGACCCGCCGCAGCTTCCATGAACGCAAGGACCCCCGTGTCGTCGAGGCCGGCCAACTCGACCCACGACACCCCGCGCTGGCGGCGCAACCCGGCGAGGGTGTCGAGCAGCGGATGCGACTGCGACAGCTCGTTGTCACGGTAAGTACCCACGACGAGGACCCGCATCGACGTGTCCGCTGCGCCAAGGTGCCGCAGCAAGGCCAGGCTCGCCTTGTCCGCCCAGTGCAGATCGTCGAACACGACCACCACCGGCGCCTGTTGCGACACGTCGGCCAGCAACGCGACCACCGCAGCGAACAACAAGAACCGCTCCGTGTCCGAGTCGGTCGCTTTCGACGGCGGCAGATCCGGGATCCGGCTCGCCAACGCGGGCACCAGTCCCGCCAGCTCCGAGCCGTGCGCGGTCACATGCGCGACGAGCCGTTCCTCCGGGGCGTGCATCACGTAATGGCCGAGCGCCTCCGCGAACAACTGGTACGGGGTGGCGAGATCCTCCTCGCAATGCCCGAACAACACCACCGCCCCCGCATCGAACACAGCGCGGGCCGCTTCCGCCACCAGCGTCGTCTTGCCCAACCCCGCCTCACCCCCAACGAGCAACACCTCCCGACCTTCACCCGCGGTCGTCCGCTTGTACGCGTCGATGATCGTCGCCAACTCGGCCTCACGGCCCACCACACCCACCGTTGGACGGAACACCAACCGGCCCGGCAACGGAATCGCCGAAGCACCCGAGTCGGCTTCAGACGCACTCAGCGGCTCCCACACAACCTCGACGGTCTCAACCGGGTCTGGCAGCCCCTTCAACTCGAGCGCGCCCAACGACCGGCATTCGTGCTTGCTGCGCCGACCTGCCATCAACCGCACGACATCTGCCGCCAGGATCTGACCGCTGTCACACTTGGCGCACAACCGGGCCGCCTCCACGACCGGATCACCGAAGTAATCCGCACCTTCCTCCTTGCTCACCTCGCCGCCGCTCAACCCGACCCGCAGACCGACAGTCCGGTCCCGGGACCGGTTGTCGACATCGACGCCCTGCTGCATAGCGACCGCACACGCCAGCGCCGCCGACGTCGCACGGAACACCACCATCAGACCATCACCCAGGTTCTTCACCTCCGTGCCACCCGACTCCGCGATCGCCTGACGCAAGATCGTGAAATGCTCCCGCCGCAACTCGTCCGCCTCATCCTGGGCGACACTGGACGACAACGCCGTCGAACCCACCAGATCAGTGAACAACAACGTCACGTTCTCAGTCGCCATCGACCCCGCGCCTCCCTCGAAGCGGCCACCTTATACTCCGCGAAACCACCAACGAACGTCGCTTCGAACTCGACACCGAAGCCGACCGGACAAAGCCACTCCACAATCACAGCAGATCGTTCGCGCAGTTCACGACCGCCTGGCCGGGGAAGAACACGCAACCGCCGATCTCGATGCGTTGGTCGCGGTCGAGGTGATGGGCTCACCACCACGGAGCAGTCCCTCACTTGCTTGGATCGCCGCGTGGGCCACCAGCCCAACCGTTCGTTCCGCAGAACACCGCCGACCAGATCAAGTTCCTCAAATAGTACTTGAGGAACGTCTCATGCGGGAAGTGGTCACCTCAGTTGAGGCGATCCGTCCAAGATTCCATCCAAGAAATTCGCCGACATGGGGCGTCACAGGGCAACACCAGCCGGACTCGTCGGCGGACAAAGCGCTGGTAGATGGCACTATGTGGCCTCGGTCGGACCATCGAAGGCCGACTCACAATTCCTCGGTCGTGGGTTCGATACCCAACCTGCCCCACGCTCGGTGAGAGGCCGACCGAAGAAGCGCCGAGTACGTGTCCCGCGGACCCGCATGTCCCGATTCGTCGCAGGTTACGCGAGGGGGCAAGCGGACTGTTGCTCAGATACCACGAAGGCACCCGCACCATTGGCGGCAGCGCAGGCCAACGAGCCATCTGGCCTGGTGATTCCCACGACATCTACGCCGCCACTCATGATCGAATTGAGCTTGATCGGTCCGAGCCCGAACACTTGTGGGCAGGGGCTATCACTGGGCTGGAAGACGAGGAATGCCTCGTCGCCGGCCCCGTAGCGTGCGACCCCGATCACATCACCGAACTCAGCGAAGTTCAGCTGACCGAGCACGACGAGTTGTTTGCCCGTGGCGCTGGCCATCGTGACCGCTGGCGCCAGCCCACAGCGCACGCCCACCGTTCTTATGGAGAAATCGTTGACGTCGTTCTCGACAGTGACGACGAACTGTCCGCCGCTGCCGGTCGCTCCTATGCAGCTGACGAGCGGGTCGTTGGCGGTGCACAGCGTGGCATCGACCGTGGCTGAAATGACGCTGGTCTCGCCCGCACCCGCAATCAGCCCCGTTGGCGTTCCCGCTGCGACCAACGGTGCCGCCTCTTGGGCGGGAGGGTCGACGACGGATGGCTCGGTCACGGTCGCTCCCGAACTGTTCGCCGGGTTGCTCGCCCCGCCGCCCTTACGACCTGATCCGCCGCCGCACGCGGCGAGAAGCCACAGCGCGAGAGCAATCGACACGACTGACATTGGACGGGAATGGATCATTCGCCCATCGAAGAGAACTCGCATTAGCCGACCATTAGCCAATCGCTACTGCGATGCGCACCCGTTGCCTGATCAACCGAGAACGCGAGCCAATTCCTGCATGGCATCACTCGGCGAACTGCCGAGGTCGTTCATCTGATCCGCAGCACGCCTGAGCGTTCGCCGAGCCGAATCCGCGTCGCCCTCCCGCAACCAACTTCTCACGATCAACAGGTGCGCACCCTCACTCCATGGGTCGATCCGCAATGCTTGGTCCGCCCACTGACGGGCGCGTGCTGGGAACTCGACAAGAAGATGGTTCCCCGCGCGCAGCAATGCATCAATCGATCCGGTGTCGATCGAGAATCTCGCAACGTCCAGCCAGCTCGCATCTCGAACGTCATCGGCGAATCGACCAAGAACTCGGTCGGCCGCGCGCGCCCACAGCTCGCCAACTGTCGAAGCGGGCGACCCATCCATGGCGGCACGGCGCGCGTTCGAAGCACTGACATCGAGATCCCAGAGATCCACGTCCACGAGGTCGGACAGCCACACGAGTTGGCCGTCAGTCATGACAATCGAGTGCGTCGGACACAACCGTCTGGTGTACGAAAGCGTGGCACGCAGATTGTTGGCACCGTCGAGTGGTGCGAGATCGGGCCACAAGGCATCGATCAATCGCACGCGAGTCGTGCGTCGATGCAATACCAGCAACGTGATCAACGCTCGGACACGCTCGCGTCGGATCGAGCGGGCGACACCGTCGACATCGATCGACACAGGTCCAAGCACGCGAATGCGAACAAGAGGCGCCGGCGTCACCGTTGGCGGCGGCACGTGGCGCAGCTCCTCAGCCCAACCGACGTAGAGGCTGCGCACATCGGTCGCGCTCATTCGCGGAACCTCGTTGCCCGCGCGCTTGGCCACCAAAAGTCGGGCAGCCATCATCGCATCACTGGGGTCGGCGCTCGTCGACGTCACTGCGTCGATTCGTTCGCGCATCGAAGCCAGCAGCACATACGGCACCGCCAACATCTCCGGTAGCGCACCGATGAACACTGGATCGCCTTCGAGGAACGCCGCTGCGGCGCACTCGTTCGGCAGCATCACCAGCGCCTCCTCGATCTGTAGCAATGCGCCAACGAACGGCGTACTGGCAATCGGTCGCGGCAGCTCCGGTGCATCACCGGCCAATCTGGCGAACACCCGAGCCATCGAAGCAGCAACGGACGCATCGTGCTGCCGACCGCGTTCCTGCGCAGTCGCGAAGGTTGCCGCCAACATCGAAAGAGCCCGGCGATGATCGCCGATGATCCACACCCGTCGCGCGCGGATGATCTCGGCCGGC
>Ga0105046_10011011_pt1 | contig 14067 bp, 12 predicted proteins | sample MAT03_FD_78385 | JGI IMG/M metagenome (GOLD analysis project Ga0105046, IMG submission 78385) | Freshwater microbial communities from Lake Fryxell liftoff mats and glacier meltwater in Antarctica - MAT-03 (megahit assembly) | ecosystem: Environmental > Aquatic > Freshwater > Ice > Liftoff... | reverse complement strand
ATTTGGCATGAAATGAACAAACAACAAGCGCCATGAAAAGTGAATTTCTAAGCTTGTTTCTCATAATTATCTGGACAGTCGTCATTTTGGTGCAGTTTTTATGATTTCTAATGGATTGAGCCTTTGTAAACTAAAAGCAAATCAGAGGGAGTGACCACAAATATAATTGAATGAAACAAAATGACTTTTGAATAAATCAGAAAAGCTGTTGTGGGTCTTAGAACTAAGAGTTTCAAGGCTCTCCAAATCATTTGATTTTTTGAGATTCAGTCAGTTTATGTTCGTTTGATTGGAAATCCATTCTTGAATATGTTCCCTATAAGTTTGAGGCTGCAAAACTTATTGGGTTTACTATTTTTACTTTACTCTTGGGTTCTTCACTAAGCTTAATAAATAATATTCTCGATAAAAAAATTTTACGCTCTATATTAGTGGTGTCAAAATAGCTTGAAAGAATTTTACCTAATTAGGCCAAAATGGAGTGAATAAACATACAAAAATTGTTGCAGGGTTGATGCTGTGTTTTTCCACCATATTGTCAGCCCAAGTTGACACAGTTGGTAAATTTAACTTTAGTGCATATGCTGAAGTCTATTACAGTTATGACTTTGCAAATCCCAACGATCATGAAAAACCAAATTTTATATACAATCACAAACGCCACAATGAAGTCAATGGAAACTTGTTTGTCCTAAAAGGAAATTATACTGAGCGAAATATCAGGGCAAATTTGGCATTGATGTCTGGGAATTATGCACAATATAATCTCAGCTCTGAGCCCACTTGGGCACAGTTCATGTACGAAGCAAATATTGGCGCCAAGCTATCTAAGAAGCATAGTCTATGGCTAGATGCAGGAATAATGCCTTCGCATATAGGCTTTGAAAGTGCGATCAGTGCAGACTGTTGGACCTTGACCAGAAGTATCCTGGCCGAAAATTCACCCTATTATGAAACTGGCGTAAAACTGAGTTACGTCAATTCAAAAGAAAATCTATCCTTGGCACTTTTGGTTTTGAACGGTTGGCAGCGCATCCAGAGATTAGATCATAACCAACAACCCTCAATAGGCTTTCAATTCAATTACAAGCCTTTGGATTTCGTAACAATAAATTACAGTAATTTTATTGGGACTGTCTTGCCTGACAGTTTAGATGCCTTGAGAAGCTTTCATAATTTCTATCTTCAATTCGAACCAAAAAGTAAATTCAGCCTATTATTGGGCTTTGATATCGGCACTGATAAATTCAATTCCACGGATTATGGAATTTGGTATTCACCAGTCGCAATTGTCAGATATGCAATCAACAACAAAACCCGAATAGCCGTTCGCGGGGAATATTATAATGACAAACAGCAAATAATCATTCCAACAAATACCACAAATGGATTTCAAGTTTCAAGCCTTTCTGCTAACCTAGATTTTAAAATAAATAAAAACACACAATTCAGAATTGAAGGAAAAGTTTTTCAGTCCAAAGACAATATCTTCCTTGAGAACCAGAATCAGAATTATTCAATTACAACGAATTTGACCATAAAGCTTTAAGGAACTAATCATTGAAATGTCTAACAAAAACGGAGTTCAGAATCATCTGAACTCCGCTGGTAAGTTACATTATTTTACTAAAAACACAAAACGCTACTTAGTGAAATCGATTTTGTCGATTATGTAGTTGGCCATACATTTTCCATGTTCAAATCCCAATTCACAGGCTCGACGCATGTGCACACCACCGTAGATACGAGAATGGAAAGCATCACTACCTGCTTGAGAGAATGAAGAGAAACTCTTAGTCCCAAATCCTTTGTCAACATGCTGGCTATCAGTAAAGGGTTTGTCACCAAATAAATGGATTAAAACTGCAGAAGAGCTACCTGCATTGGTAGATGTGCCAGAAGTATAATCAGGATATGGTGGAGTTGGTACTGCAGACGCCCAAGTACCGTGCCCCATAACTTCTCTTATATAAGTAACTGGCCTTTGGAGGTTGTATTTGAATTTCATGTACCAACAAGCTATGAATCCATCTCTAGTGCTGATTGTCATCAATACGTACATACGCAATGTAGTTGTAAGATCTAATTCGTATTGGTCAACCAATTGACATGCAATACCCAACCAAGAACCTGCCGGAGTACCTGATAATCCAGGATTGTTTGCCCAATAAGTTCCTACTGCAATTTTCTGGGGATCAAAACTTGCTTGATAAACTTCCTCAACCTCTTTGTAATATGCACTAGAAGGATCCGAACTGTATGCAAGCGGAGCAGCAGGCTCACAAATCTGGTAACTATTGATTGCAAAAGGACGGCTTGTCCACCAATAGGGCATCATGAAATTTTGGCCTAAAGTTGAGCCCTTCCAAAATTGAGGATTTCCCGTAGTTGATGGTTCAGTATATGCTATTTTTTCTAAATTGATACGATTATCAGTAGCTGCCCAAGCAAGAATTGCGTCAACCAGTTCGTCAGCATAGTCCTTAGAATTCTTAATTACTTGATCAGAAACCTTATATTCAGCTTGCAACTCAGATTCTTGCTTATTGGCAAGACTTCTTAGATTGTTGACAGTTGTTTGGTTGATATTAGGCAGGGTTGCTTCAATAATGGCAGGTGTAGCATGACACATCACAATTGCCCAATCATAGGATTTACCAGGCTCTGGTTGTGGCAAGGTCTGCAAACCTTGAAGTTGACCAGCAAGACTTTTTCCCTGTGGCAAACCATGTACCATGGACTCATACATGGATATTGCGGTATACGAGTAAATTCTTGAAGCGTCTAATGCAAATAATCCATTTGCTTTCACAGCATCGTAGGCAGCTTGCATCCATTCTTGAGCTAGCTTAGCATCATACTTCTCGACTGTGTTTTGAGGAGTATTGTCGTCTTTGCGGCACGATTGCCAAGTTAAAAGAGAAAATGTGAGCGCTACCATCAGTAGGCTTTTGATAAAATTTTTCATGTTCAAGGATTTTGTTTAACTTATTTAATTTTGTTTAACCTTTAAGATATAAAATTAAACATCGCAAAGGTGTTGGTATAAAATATTACTAAGCAAGTGATTTCCAAATTAATTTGATAGTATTTTCTTATGACTACATAAGGAAATACTATGTCACATATTTCGTCATATAAAACTCATATTCAATATTTTAGATAATTACAACATGGTTTTTTGTGCTGAATGGCTTGCTTTTAAACAATTTGTGTGCAAGTGCATTTTCTTTAATTATTGTTAAACAAAATCGCAGCAAATACTTTTAGTATTAATCTTACCTTCGTTGTGCAATGTACAATTTTCAATATGACTTTATCATTTGTGGAGCTGGAGCAGCTGGATTGAGCCTGGCTTATCGTATCTGCATGGAACCTGAACTGCAGAAATTCCGATTTTTATTGCTCGAGCGTGATATCAAAGATTCTAATGATCGCACCTGGTGCTTTTGGGAAAAATCCGATGATCTATTTCAAGATGCCGTATTTCACGAATGGAAGGAGTTGTATTTTTTCAGCCATTTACACGAAAAGAAACTTGACTTGGATGGATATACTTACAAAATGATCCGAAGCAAGGAATTTTATAAAATGTGCATGGATAAAATTCAATCCTCCGCCAATTTTGATTTCATACATACAGATATTAATTCCTGGATCGAAGACGAAAATCAAGTTATTGTAAAGACAGCAAATGGTGAATTTCACGCCAAACAGATGCTCCACAGTATTCTGCCAGCTGACCTCAAGGACTATCAATCGGATTTGCATCTATTACAACATTTCAAGGGCTGGTTCATCAAATCTCCAAATACGAGTTTTGATCCCAACAAGGCTCATTTCATGGACTTTCGAGCTGACCAAAAACACGGAACCACCTTTGTTTACTTCTTACCACTCAGCAAGGATACTGCCTTGGTCGAATACACTTTGTTCTCTAGTAAAATTTTAGAAAAAGCAGAATATGAGGAAGGTATAAAAACTTATATTGACGAGGTATTGAATCTGAAAGACTATGAAATAATAGAAGAAGAGAACGGAATTATTCCTATGTCCGACTACCCTTACCCCAATGCCACCAAAAGGATCATACCAATGGGTACTGCCGGAGGTTGGACAAAGGCAAGCACAGGATTTACCTTCAAATTCACACAAAAGCACACCGCTTCTCTGGTAAAATCTTTAAAAGCTACTGGCAGCTTCCAGACTTCATTTCTGAATATGCCCAAGCGATTTCCTATTTACGATAAAGTGATGTTGAGAGTATTGGCAGAAGGCACTATAACTGGCGAGGAGATATTTGAGACCATATTCGATCGATGTAAAGCTGAAAAAGTATTGAAATTTCTTGATAACGATTCCAGCTTTTTGGAAGAGGTTGGTATTATGAAAACCATGCCTACCTTGACTTTTTCCATTGCAATGATGAAGAATATTTTCAGCTAGCCCAGTTAGCTTGCCAGAATATTTCAATATAACTTCTGGTTCATGCAAAAAGTGTTATTATTGTCCTCAATTTTAAAGTTCAAACAAACACTTGAATGAAAATTCCGAAGCTTACTGAAATAGGAGACTTTTTCAGCATGACTACTGGCAGGTTTCCATCAACAACTGCAATATTCTGGACGCTCTTTGCTGTTGTGACTTACAGCTTACATGTTGATAACCAAGACAATGAGAATGAATTATTCAGAATTTGCTTGGGATTGGGAATATTGGTTCCCTTCAGTTTGATTGTTAAAATCCTTGGCTTAAAATGGGAATCAAGCTGGAAGAACAAAGTCATTAGTTTCTTAATTCTGGCAATCATTTACACACTGAGCTATTGGTTTTTAGTACCAGAAATTGGCTCAAACTTTATACAACCTCTAAGATATTCTTCGGTTTTGATATCCGGACATCTCATACTCGCTATAGTTCCACTATTTTATAAAAAGTCCAATAACGAAATCTGGCACTTCAACACTTCGATGCTGACACGATGGTTAATTGGGTTTTTTTACTGTGTCATCATCTTTTCAGGTCTTGCAATTGCACTATTGGCAGCTGATAATTTATTTTCAATCCATGTCAGTACTGATGCATACTTGCAACTATATTTTGCAGTGGCATTCATCGTTCACCCTTATTATTTCCTTGGTCTTTGGAAAGATGGGCAGTTGTTTAAGCCTCTAGCCAGTCAAATTGAAAGTGGTTTTCAAGTTTTGATGAAATACATCATAATCCCATTGGTGATTATTTACTTTATCATCCTCTACGCTTATGGCATGAAAATCCTTATCACATTTGAACTGCCAAAAGGCTGGGTGAGCAGCTTGATCTTAGGTTTTGCAGGAATAGCAATATTGAGCTACCTTGTAAATTATCTATTCCCGCTCAACAAAGCAGAACAATTTTTAGGCACATTTGATCGGTGGATTTTTCCTGCTATGATACCCTTGCTTCCACTTTTGTTCATTGCTATTTTGCGTCGTATCAGTGAATATGGATTTACAGTTGAGAGATATGTGGTTTTTGCTTTCGCTATTTGGCTGAGCATCACCACGATCTGGTTTCTTTGGACCAAGAACCGCAAACTTGCCTTCATACCCATTTCACTTTTGATATTTATTTTCATTGGATTCTTTAGTCCCGTTGATGCTTTTCATATAACTATACGCAGTCAAACCAATCGTTTTATCGGAATATTGGATTCCAATAAATTAATAGGTCCCGATCGGGTCATTGCTGATGTCACAAATAAATTCAATACCAGGCAAGCCCAATCTTTAATTAGTATTATCAGCACGCTTGATGAACTCAATGCAATACCCGATTTGCCACTCAAGCTGAAAACAGGCGAATTGAACCAAAGCAAACTTCGCAAACAGCTTAAAATAGAAAGTTTGAATGGTAACAGTGAAAATGGGATGGACTATAATTTTTCACTCATTAATGGGGAACAAATAAGTCCTCAAGCCAATCAAGTTTATTTTTTTAGGGTCCAACAGTACGACTCATCTGCCGATTGGCGCATTCTTGAAGGGACTTGTATCATTGAAGCGCCTGACTCAACTGGTATTGGACAGATAGATTTAACAGAATATTGCAAGTTTCTTGAAAAATTCGGCCAAAACAGCAATTTTCAAAACACGAAAAGGATGAGTTATACCGGGAAAGGAAGTGATGGAATGCCATTTATTCTTACCTTTCTAAGCTTCGGCTTCAACAGGACTGATAATATTTACCGTGTCAATTCTGCTGATGGAATAGCCTCCAAATGAATCTATTCCCAACACAAATGAGGATAGCGCAACTTCAACTCTACTTCAAGCTTTGAGCATTTGTCTTGCCAAGCATAAAATTCACTGGTTCCGGTGTGCAATGGCTTGTGCGAACTCAATTGGGTGAACGACTTTATTGCTGAGAGGCATGTTTTATCAGAATCTGTAAGATAGGTAGCAATGAATTTTTCCCAAATATAATCCGTGGCCTCTAGACTGGGATGTGCCATATCAGCTGCCATAAAACGGTAATCTCGCAAATCATCCACCATCAATTCGTATGCAGGAAAATAATAACATTGTTCATTGGCATCCACTATTTCATGTACTGCACAGAGCAAATGCGCTTTGGATCTTGAATTTTCTACGATACCATCTTTTAAGTACCTCACAGGGCTAACAGTCAACAAAATATTTAGTTCCGGATTTAGCTCCTTCAGCTTTTGAATACTATCTTGAAGTGCATTTTTGATGGTTGAAACACTTTGTAGTCGTTTGTCAAAACTGAATCCTTGCACTTTGTGACAATTGGCCACATCAATATTTTGCTCCCTCAGATGGTAAATCCAGGCAGTACCCAGAGTCAAAATAACCAATTGGGCTTCTTTGACTTTTTCATGAAATAGTTCATTGGAAGTATTGATCTTGACAAGTGCCTGTTGAACATCCATGTTGGAAAATGAACCATGATGATGCCAGGAATGCCACAAATCATTGTATTTGAACAAATCCTTAGCTTCATAAACTTTATTTGCAACCACATCAGTAATTGCTTTATTGATGGAGGCTGCATTGAAGATAATCCCGTGAGAATTAGCCTCGATCCAGAATTTCATGTCATGCATTCTCTTTGCCATTTCATCCGCAAAACAAGACCCCCAAGTTAGAACTGGTGTGTCTAAGGTGATAAGTCCTGACTGAGTAGGTATCTGAAACTCCGTATGAAAATGAATTGCCATAATGAGGAGCAAATCTAGAAAAAGCTATCCCCAATTGCACAATGAACCTTAATAAATCGTTGGTGTTAGATAGAAAAATCTATCAAGGCTATCTTCGATAAGATAGAATTGAAGTATCTTTCAACCTTATTATGAAGTACAGCTTTATATTTTTATCTTTCGTTTTGTTTGTTTGCACTAGCATTCAAGTACAAGCTCAGAACACGCAACGCGATACCACAATAGTGCAGTTATCCGGATTAATATTGGATGGCACTACAGATCAATTGTTTCCCGTTTCATACGCCAATGTATTTATCAATGGTCGAAATGCCGGAACTTTTGCTGATATCAGAGGATTTTTCTCGATTGTTGCAAAGAAAGGTGAAACCATCAGGTTTACTAGTATTGGTTATAAGCCGATAAATTATCGGATCCCAAAAAGTTTGTCGGATGATCGTTATTCTATCATTCAACTGATGACGCCTGATACCATTAATCTACCTGAAACCATTATCTTTCCATGGCCTAGCAGGGAATATTTTACAGCTGATTTTTTAGCAATGGATATATCTAAAATTCTTCAGGAAAAAGCCGAAATGAATCTTGCAAAGGAGTCCATGGATCGACTGACTTATGAGGTCAGAAAAGACGGAAAAGAGTTCAGCAATTATTACCAAAGGAATTTCAATAAGAAATACTACCACATGGGTCAAGCTCCACCAATGAATATTTTCAACGTAATGGCTTGGAACCAATTCATCAAAGAGTGGAAAGACGGCAAATACAAGAAAAAGAAGAAACAATAGTTTCAACTTGGAGACCTATCTTTACACCATGCTTCGACACCTCCCCAATGCCTTAACACTGCTCAATTTATTCAGTGGCTCGTGCGCAGTAATCTTATTGCTGCAGGGCTATGAATTGACTGCCTTGTATTGCCTGTTGGTGTGCGGAATAGCCGACTTTTTGGATGGCTTGGTGGCAAGAGCATTAAAAGTATCAGGAGATTTAGGCAGAGAACTGGACTCCATTGCAGATACCATCAGTTTCGGACTGGTGCCTGCAGCAATACTCTATGTGTTAAATAAAGACTCTATTCAAGCAAATTCGCATGGCTTGAGTATCGCGTTTGTTTGCTTTTTAATAGCAGTTGCATCGGGATTAAGATTAGCTCTTTTTAACCTTGATACCAGGCAACATGAACACTTCATAGGACTCAATACGCCAATGAACACAATGTTTTATGCAGGATTGCTGGTAATGAAATTGAATAATTACCAGGGCATTGAATATTTTCGTGAAATGGGCTGGCCAGTTTATGCTTGTATCATACTCACCTGTTTTCTATTGCTGAGTCCCATCAGGATGCTCAATTTCAAATCAGGCAATAGTGTTTCAAGAACCAACAGCTTAAGATTGCTATTTGCAGGAGGAGTGGGTATATTATGTATAATTGCTCCAATACTTGCCTTATCTTTGACCGTCGTTTGGTACTTGATTGTGTCGTTTCTTTACCATTTCAACACCTTAAACAAAAAGACAACATGACTACTTTTATTGCTGAAATTGTAATAATGCCACACAAAGAATTGCTGGATCCTCAAGGCAGAGCCGTGAACAACAACATGAAATCGATCAACGTTGATGGAGTACTGGATGTGAGAATTGGAAAACACATTCAGCTCAAAATTGAAGCGAGTGATAAAGCTGCCGCTGAACAAAAAGTAGAAATGGCCTGTAAAAATATGCTGGCAAATGTCATCATGGAGAGCTATCAATATACGATCTCGCCATTGGCATGAATTTACCCATCACTGGCAAACTGACGGTAGTACCAACCCCTATTGGCAACCTTGGTGACATAACACTCAGAGCCTTGGATGTGCTCAAATCAGTCGATCTAATTCTGGCTGAAGACACCCGAACTTCTTCTAAGTTGCTTTCACATTATGAAATCAAGTCTGCAATAAAGTCTTTCCATATTCACAATGAGCACAAAGCCGTAGCTTCAATCATTGAACTATTGAAGTCTGGAAAACAATTGGCTTTGGTTTCAGATGCAGGTACTCCGGGCATTTCTGATCCAGGTTTTTTATTGGTGCGTGCCTGTCACGATCATGGTATCAAAGTGGAATGTCTTCCTGGTGCCACCGCCTTAATTCCTGCCTTGGTGTCAAGTGGACTCCCTGCTCATAATTTCCACTTCGAAGGTTTTCTACCCCACAAAAAAGGCAGACAAACGCGATTCAAATATCTTGCAAGCTTGAAGGAAACTTTCCTACTGTATGAATCACCACATCGCTTGGTTAAATGTCTTTCAGAATTAGCCCAATATTGTGGATCAGAGCGTTTGGCTTGTGTATGTCGTGAAATAAGCAAACTGCACGAGGAGATTCGTCGAGGAAATCTCAAGGATCTCGAAAATCATTATACCACCCACACAAATACAGTCAAGGGTGAGATCGTCATTGTTGTATCAGGTGCAACCGATTAATACTTTTCTTTTTTAAGTTTCAGATTTTCACGGTGAGTTTTAATTGACTTCTTCCACTTTGAAATTGCCTCTCAATAAGCTCTTACGTGAAAGGAAGATTTGCTCAATAAAATATCGACAATCATTCAAGATTATTTATATCTTTGAACACAAAATCCAAAGAATTCCCCTATGAAACCTAAAATCTACTTGTTGATTATTTTTGCAGTTTCTTTTTCCTTGAGACTGTCCAGTCAACCGCAATATGACAAAAGTGTATTGCTGAATGCCACTGTGAACGAATCTGCTCCCAATATCACATTGACTTGGAACAAATATCCGGGAGCGCTCAACTATTTCATTTATAGAAAAGCAAAAAACGCAAATTCCTGGGGAACGGCAAAGTTAAATATTACGAATGGCGATACCTCTTATGTAGATAATTCTATCACAGTAGGAAGCAATTATGAGTATCGAGTGCTAAGAACAGGCTCTGTAGCTGGTAATGGATACCTGCACTCAGGCATAAAACATCGGCCGGCTCTCAATCGTGGCAAAATTATAGTGCTGGTAGATTCAACTTTATTGCCAGATCTAGACGCCGAACTGAACATTTATTTGAATGATTTGAAATCCGAAGGTTGGATACCATTATTTGAACCCATCAGTCCATTGATGAAAGTAGCTGAAGTCAAACAGATCATTGTAGATTTATTCAACGACGATCCCAATGCAGTAAAAAGTATTTTTCTTTTGGGGCATATACCCGTTCCATACAGCGGAAATTTGAATCCTGACGGCCACCCGGATCATCAAGGAGCATGGCCAAGCGATGCATTTTATGCCGATATTAACGGAATTTGGACAGATAATTCCATAAATTCCACCGTAGCCAGTGACCCTAGAAATCACAACCTGCCCAATGATGGCAAATATGATCAAACTCAAAATCCTTCAGCTATAGAACTGGAAATAGGTAGAGCGGATTTCAATAATTTACCGGCATTTGCTGATAATGCCACAGAATTGACAAGAGCATATTTGAATAAGAATCATGCTTTCAGAACCAAAGAATTTGTACCTGAACGCCGAGGACTTTTACAAGATAATTTCAATTTTGCCGAGGGTTTCTCACAGAGTGCCTATAAATCATTCAGTGCCTTGTTTGGAAAAGAAAAGGTGGTAATAGGAAATTACAGAGACGATCTCACCAACAACAGTTACTTATTCAGTTATGGTTGTGGTGGTGGAAACTATGTGTCTGCAGGTGGAATCAACAGCACTTTCAATCTGGTAACAGACTCACTTCAAACAGTTTTCACGATGCTGTTTGGTTCATATTTTGGAGATTGGGATACGCAGAACAATTTCTTGCGTTCAGCACTAGCCAGTGGACAAACGCTGACGAATGCTTGGGCTGGCAGACCCAACTGGATGTTCCACTATATGGGCTTAGGAGAAAATATTGGACAAGCTGCAAAACTTACAATGAACAATTCTGCCTTATATGACGCAGGTTTTGGAGCAAACTGGGTGCATATAGCGCTAATGGGCGACCCAAGTCTAAGACTATTTGGAATGAAAAAATCAAGCAATCTTTCAGCAGTTTCAACCAAAGGACACATCATCCTGGAGTGGGATGCTTATGAAGAACCAGGAGAGTTCTTTACAATATTGAGAAGGAACAACGCAGGAGATCCTTGGGAGGAATTGGCTGAATTGCCAATAGACCAAATCAGTTATGTGGACAGTTGTGTAACCCAAGGTGATTATGTTGAATATATGGTAAGAGCAGCACAGTTGGAAACAAGCGGAAGCGGTAGTTTTTACAATTGGAGCGGAGGCACTCAAGTAGGACTTATTCCAAACGATGCAGTAGTCCCAGATATTAATTTGGCTTATAACATTGTCAAGGATACGGTTGAATTTATTGCTACAGGAAATGCCTTGAGTTACAAATGGAGTTTTGGTGATGGCAATACATCCACTGAACTGAACCCTGACCACAAATATGCCACTTCTGGCATTTACACGGTAATCCTGACCAGCAACTTTGAGTGTTTCAGCAAACAAGACACCTTGATCATTCCTTTTTTCAAGACCAACACCAATGACTTTAGCAATCAAATTCAAGTCTTGAGCAATAAAGTTAACAATGAGTTGATTTTATTGAATACAAGCAATGAAGCAGCAGAATACTCCATCAATGACTTGAATGGCAGAATATTGGCTGCAGGAAATCTAAATAAGGGGACCTCAACAATCAAGGTAGAATTATTGTCGGCTGGATTATATGTGATACTGATCAAAAATTCTATCGCAATTCCGTTTGCAGTTTTCAAGCAATAACTCTTTGATTTCAATGACATAAAATTAAAAAGCCACTATTTGATTGTATGAATTTGATGAATATCATGAAATATTGAGCGCATGGGTATGAATTCAAAACCTATTTCATGTCAAATCGTATAAGTCAAATGTACAATTTTACTTTTGCCATGCGAATAAGCTTTATTCTATTTGTAATTCTTTTGACTTTTGATTCCTGCAAGCAAGAAAAGAAAGGTCCACCTGCTGATTATTTCAAGCAGCTATTGATCTGTGACAAAAAGTTTAATTTTGATTCCTTGGCATCGATTGATCGACTGGGCAAAGATGACTACCGTGCATACGAACAATGTATGTGCAACACCACTATCCCAAATGTAGAACTGAATTTGGAATCTGGTACTCGCTTCTTGCATGATTTTAAAGGGAAACCGATGGTGCTTTATACCTGGAACAAAGCACCTGAACACTTGGAGAATATGCGAATGATAAAGGAATTGTGTGAAGGACACCAAGATACTGCAAAGTTGATTAGAATAAGCTTAGAAGACCCTTACTCGCCAGCCTCTGAAATTCCAGCAGAATTAAAAGTTTTCGAAAACGCATTGGCAGGTGTTTTTTTTATTGACGACAATATTCAACTCAAGGAGCGTATATTTCCAATGGTCTTTTTTATTGACAAGAATGCTGTGCTTCAAGACCTGGCAACGGGAAGTACTTTTTCCCTTAAAATGGATAAAGAATCAAGAAGGAACCGACTCAAAAAAGGTATCGACAAAATCTTTAACTGAAGTCGATTTCAGTATTATCTCCAATATTTAGACTTTGCTTCATTCCCTTTATGGCAGAATCATTCCCTATTATTGATCTGTACAAAACCACATCACTTAATTGTACATTGTTGCCAATTATGCTCTCACGTACTATTGAATTTTCGATTGCAGCATGATCGCTGATAGTAGCAAAAGGACCAATTATGGCGTTAGATATGATACAATTCTTGCCAATACTAACAGGGTGAATGATGATCGAATTAATGGGAGTGCTATTGATATTGGGCTCGTAGTCATCCTTGCTCAGCAGCATGGTATTGGTATCTAACAATATTTCCTTTTTTCCACAATCGTACCAATTGTTCAGCGAGGTAGTAGTCAATATTGCATGTTGCTCAATCATGAGCATAAAAGCATCCGTAAGTTGATATTCATTGTAGGTTCGGATATCCTTGGTTATCAGTTCATCCAAGGCATTTGCAAGAAATCGAACGTCTGATATTTTATAAAGACCCACCAAGGCAAGGTTAGACTTAGGGATATTTGGCTTTTCAACTGCTTTGAGCACCACATGATTCAGGTTGACCTCAACTACACCAAACTGTCGTGGATCCTGAACTTTTTTCACCACAAGCACGTTTCCCTCGGCTTGAATAAAAGCTGGTAGATCCAAATCCAAAATACTGTCCCCAAGCTGGATAATCAGTTGGTCTTCGTTTTTCCAATGCTCTTTGGCCAACCATATAGCGTGTCCAAGGCCTTTTCTCTCAGTTTGGTAGATGAAAGTTTTAGGAATATCAGGATAATGTCCCTCTAAGTAATCTTTGATTTTTTCACCCAAATACCCAATGATAAATATAAATTCATTGACACCTGCCTTACGCAATTCATCAACAATAAAGCTGATGATAGGCTTCCCTGCTACCGGAATCAAAGGCTTTGGTTGCGTATAAGTCAATGGCCTCAAGCGTGTACCTGCTCCAGCCATTGGAATGATTGCTTTCATAACGTGAAATTCAGAAATGTTTATCGAAATTTCAAACAATGAACAAGAAAGGATGAAAATTTAATACGATCGATTCCTCATAATTTTAATTCTATTGCCCCCATGCAGCATTCATTGACTTTGAAAGATCCTTAATGTATATTTGTTGATGGAACAAAGATAGAGATTAAGGAACACAGGATTTGTTAACAAATATGATGTTGATTTTTCCTTTGGATAACTTACCTTCTGGTATGTACCTCTTGAATTGGAATTGTAACCATGCGTTGTCCACACAAAAACT
>Ga0105046_10011010_pt1 | contig 14069 bp, 14 predicted proteins | sample MAT03_FD_78385 | JGI IMG/M metagenome (GOLD analysis project Ga0105046, IMG submission 78385) | Freshwater microbial communities from Lake Fryxell liftoff mats and glacier meltwater in Antarctica - MAT-03 (megahit assembly) | ecosystem: Environmental > Aquatic > Freshwater > Ice > Liftoff... | reverse complement strand
GTTGGCGTTGGAGATTGGTGATCGGCGACACGTCAGAGTTCAATGCCCAGAGCGTTCCTGTGCCGATGACGGCGGGCGGGATCGTCATATGGCACGCGATGACGCTGCACCGCTCGGGTCCCAACCGGTCGGATTTCCCTCGTCGCGCCATGGTGCTGGAGTACAAGGATCCGGCGGCGACGTTGTTGAGCGGTGCGTTCGCGACGCGGCTCGAGGTCAGGACCGTCGGGCTGATGGTGCGTGGCGTCGATCCGAGAGGTGAGCTGCTGTCGGCTCCGTGAGCCGGGCCAGCGCCTCGTCTACCACTGGGCGAAGCTGCCGTCATTGCGGCGCAGCACCGGGGGCGCCCACGTGCCTGCGTCGAGTGCCAGCTCGCGAACCGCATCGTCGTCGACAACGATCCCGAGCCCTGGCTCGTCGTTGATCTGGAAGTACCCGTCGACCGGGGTGAGCGCCTCGGCGTTCTTCACGTATCCGAAGTAGTCGTACGGGAACACGTCCCGGTCGGCATAGTACTCGGTGCCCTGCTCCTGGATCAGGAAGTTGGGCGTCGCGAACCCGAACTGCAACGACGCCGCGAGGCCGATCGGCCCCGCCGAGCAGTGCGGCGCGATCACCGCGTTGTAGCTACGTGCGACGTCGGCGATGCGGCGCGCCTCGGTCAACCCGCCGACGTTGTTGAGGTCGGTCTGCAACACACCGAGCCCGGCGTCGAGCATTGCCTTGAACTCCAACGCCGAATGCGAGCGCTCGCCGGAGGCCAACGGGATCTTGGTGTGGGCCGCCAGCACACGCAGCGTCTCGATGTGCGGGGACGGGGTCGGCTCCTCGACGAACAGCAACTCGAACGGCTCGAGCAACTTGAGCACGCGCTTGGCCATCGGCAATGTCAGCCGCCCGTGGACGTCGATCGCCAGGTCAATGTCGGGTCCGACCGCCGATCGGATCGCGGCAACGTGTTCGACGATTTCGTCGGAGCGCTCGAGCGTCTCGATCGGGTCGTACGCGGGTGTCTTGTTGCCGCTGCGCGGCGTGCCGAGCTTGAGTGCCTTGAAACCCTGCGCAACCCTGACGGTCGCCAACGCCGCGAACTCTTCGGGCCGGACCCGTTCGCGCCCGTGTTCGTCGAGTGTCAACCACGAGTACGCCTTGACCCGGGTGCGCACCTTGCCACCCAGCAATACGTGAACCGGCATGTTTGCTCGCCGCCCCAGGATGTCCCAGAGCGCCTGGTCGATCGCCGACACAGCCCCTGACAGCACCGCCCCGCCATGGTAGGCGCGCGCCTTGGACGCTACCTCCCAGACGTCGCGGATGCCACCGACATCGGCCGACTTGATCGCTGCGGCGACTTCGGCGATAGCCGCGCGCGACGCGTTCGGCCAGCTCAGCACGCCACATTCGCCCCAACCGACGTACCCGTCGGCGGTCTCGACCCGCACCACGATCCAGCGCGGCGGCAGGCAGAACGTCTCTACGGACTCAATTCGGAACTTGCTCAAGCGGGCTCCCGGCGGTGGTCTGCTCGGTGGTCTCGGACGATGCCTCGACGCGCATCCCGCCGACCTCGTCGAGTTGGATGATGATCTCGATCGTCTGCACGAAGTGCCGTTCCATCGCCTCGGCAGCGGCGTCGGGATCGCGGCATTCGATCGCCTCGAGGATCCGGGCGTGGCTCTGCCAGACGTTGTCCACGGCGTCGATCTTCATCCACAGGTCGAGGCCTTGCGAGATCGAACGCCGCAGTGGCGCCCGCATCGCCTCGACGAGATGGAATAGCAACGGGTTCTTGCTGGCGCGGGCGACGGCGACGTGGAATGCCGAGTCGAAATCGCGGAACGCGGCCGGGTCGGCCAGTGTCTCTCCCATCGCGGTGACGAGCCGCCGGATCTCATCGATGTCGGCGGTGTCACTGCGCACCGCAGCGAGCTGCGCGGATTCGATCTCGAGGCCGCGGCGCACCTCGAGTAGCTCGATGATCGAGACCTCCTTGAGCCGCGTCGCGAACGAGAAGTATTCCTCGAGCGGGGCCGCACTGAGCGAGCGCACGACGGCGCCGACGCCGTTGACGACTTCGATGATGCCGAGCGCCTGAAGCGAGTTGAGCGCCTCGCGGACGACACCTCGGCTGACACCGAACTGCTGCGCAATCGTGAGTTCGGGTGCCAATTTCTCGCCGGGCCGGATCGTGCCGCGCTCGACGTCCGCCAGCAGTTCCTCCGCCACGCGGCGAGGTAGCGAGGTGCGAACTATGCGTCGTTGGGGGGGGTCGGCGTAGGTGGTCACGTGTGCGAGGAGCATAGCAGTACAGCCGACTTCTGTAAAGCCCTGCTATCTGACAGCTTGACAGTCTGTCTGGTGACCGTTAGGCTACACGTCTGTCGAGGGGCCTACGAAAGGACGACGCATGACGATATGGGGGAGCACTGGGGTTGCAGCGCATTGGAGGCGCCGGCTGTGTCCGGTGGTTGCTGCGATGTTGGTCATCGCCGCCTGCAGCGACGATTCCAACGACGCCACCGACGCGGCGACTGCGGACACCGGCAGCGTGACCGCATCGGCGCCGGCCAGCGAGGAGATCACACTCAAGGTATGGGACTTCCTCGATCAGCCCGATCTCAACGAGCAGGCCAACGATGAGATCGATCCGGCCTACGCGACCGAGCACCCTGGGATCACGATCGACCGCACGTTCGTCCCTCAAGAGGGCTATTGGGCCAAGCTCCAGGCCGCGATCGCGGCTGGCGACGGACCCGACATCGTGACGATGTATCCCGGTTCGGCGGCCAGGCAGTACGCCAACGGCTTGCTTCCGCTCGACGATCGCCTGACCGACGAGCAGCGGGCCGACCTCAACTTCCTCGACCAGGCCAAGACCGACGGCGTGACGCTTGCACTTCCGTTCACGGCGTACGCCTACGTCATGGAGTTCAACAAGCAGTTGTTCGCCGATGCCGGGCTTGATCCCGAAACGGCCATCGGGACGTACGACGGATTGCTCGACGCCTGCGACGCATTCAGCGCCGCCGGCGTGACGCCGATCGCGGCTGGCTTCCAGGACGGGTTCTACCCCGAGTGGATCCTGTACGTGCTCGGTTCGCAGATGTTCAGCAAGGCCGACATCGCCGCCCAGAACAACGGCGACGTCGCCTGGACCGATTCGCGCTACACAACGGCGTTGGAGAAGATTCTGGAGATGAAGGATCGCAACTGCTTCTCCGACGGGTACCTGACGCGAACCGGTGAAGAGGGCTTCGACGAGTTCTACCGCGGCGAAGCCGCGTTCTACTTCAGCGTCGGAGCCCAGGAGGACAAGGTCGACCTGCTGGGCAAGGACGCGATCGGCTACACGACGCCGCCGTTGCTCAGCGAGGGGGCGTACACCGAGCCAATGACCGACAGCCTGTGGGGTGCCGGTTACTCGATCACCAGCTGGTCCGAGCATCCCGACGAGGCGTACGAGTTCCTCTCGTACTACGTCAGCGCGCCAGGTCTGAACGTCATCGGCAAGTACACGCCGCACCAGTTGCCGTCTGCTCGGTCGGCCACCCCGCAGGCCGACGATCCGCTCACCATGAAGCTGATCGAGATCGCCCAGTTGCCTGACAACCAGTCGATCTACGTCGGCTTCTCGTCGGGCGAGATCGACAACTTCCGGCGGTTCATCGGCGAGGTGATGGAAGGTCGGCTGTCGATCCCCGACTTCCAGGCGCAACTCGACGCCGAACGGGTTGCGGCCCAATGAGTGAACTCCCGGGTGGAGCCCGTCGGACCCTGGGTCCGACGGGCTTCGACATCACGTCGATCGGCTTCGGTGCGTGGGCGATCGGAGGTGACCGGCGAAGCGGATGGGGTCCGCAGGACGACGACGAGTCGATCGCCGCGATCCGTCGCGCGCTCGACCTCGGCGTCAACTGGATCGACACGGCGCCCCTGTACGGGCTCGGACACTCCGAAGAGGTGGTCGGCCGTGCGTTGCGCGGCATGAGCGACCCGCCGTATGTGTTCACCAAGTGCTCGTTCGTGTGGGACGACGCTGGTACCGTGACCCAGAGCCTCACCGCCGAGTCGGTGGCGGCCGAGGTCGAGGCCAGCCTGCAACGGCTGGGAGTCGAGGCGCTCGACCTGTACCAGATCCACTGGCCCGAGGGCGTCGACGACCAGCTCGAGGAAGGCTGGCAAACGATGGCCGACCTCAAGTCGGCCGGCAAGATCCGGGCGATCGGGGTCTCGAATCTTGACGTCGCCCAAATGAAGCGGCTCGAGCCAATCGCCCCGATCGCTACCTCGCAGCCACCGTATTCGCTGGTCGATCGTGGTGTCGAGGCGAGTGTGCTGCCATACTGCGCGGCCACCGGCGTGGGTGTGCTGAGCTATTCGCCGATGGCATCGGGGGTGCTCGCCGGTCACTGGTCGCCGGCGCGGCTGGCACAGCTGCAGGACAGCGATTGGCGCAAGGGTCACGACCAGTTCCTGCGTTACTACACCCAGCCGAACTGGCCGAACACCGAGGCGCTGCTCGAAGGATTGGCGCGGGTTGCGCAACGCTACGGCTGCAGCCAGGGAGCAGTGGCGGTGGCATGGGTCCTGGCGAATCCTGACCTGACGGCGGCGATCGTCGGGTTCCGGCGACCGTCGCAGGTCGACGGGCTTGTCGACGCGCTCACGGTGCGCCTCGATCCCGACGAGATCGCCATGCTTCGCGAGCTCGGCGAGGCGGCCACATGCGAGTGAAGCGCGTGTGAGCGCGATCTCGCTCGTCGGGCTCGGCCGGACGTTTCCCGGCGGCGTCAACGCCCTGAATGCGCTCGACCTCGACATCGCCGACGGCGAATTCCTGGTGATCGTCGGCCCGTCCGGCTGCGGCAAGTCGACTCTGCTGCGGCTGGTCGCCGGGCTCGAGCGGCCGAGCACCGGGGCCGTGTTGATCGACGGCAAGGACGTGACCAACGTGTCCCCGCGTGACCGGGACATCGCGATGGTGTTCCAGAGCTACGCGCTGTACCCGTACATGACGGTACGCGAGAACCTCGGGTTCGGCTTGCGTGTCCGCAAGCGCAGCAAGGCGACGATCAAAGAGCACGTCGCGCACGCCGCCAAGTTGCTCGACATCGAAGACCTGCTCGACCGCAAGCCGGCTGCCCTCTCGGGAGGGCAACGCCAGCGCGTCGCGATGGGCCGGGCGATCGTGCGTGAGCCGAGCGCGTACCTGCTCGACGAACCACTGTCGAACCTCGACGCGCAGTTGCGGGTTTCGATGCGCACCGAACTGGCGCGCCTGCACCAGCGGTTGGGTGTCACCACCTTATACGTGACGCACGACCAGACCGAGGCGATGACGCTCGGCCAGCGCGTCGTCGTCCTCAACAAGGGCCAACTCCAACAGTGCGCGACGCCGCAGGAGATGTACGAGCACCCTGCCAACACGTTCGTCGCCGGATTCGTCGGGTCACCACCCATGAACCTGGTGAAGGCGCGGGCGACCGACGACATCATCCAGTTCGGCGAGCACCGGATCGCACTGCCGACCGCGCACCGAGGACTCAGCGGGCCGGTCACGCTCGGGATCCGGCCGACGGCACTGATGCTCACCGAACGTCCCGATCCGGCGACGACGATCAGCGTGCAGGTCGAGGTCGTCGAGCATCTCGGTCTCGACACCAACCTCATCTTCAACGTCGGCGCTGCATTGCCCGGCTTCGGGGACCGACTGTTCATCGCCCGGATCCCCGGCAACCGCTCGATCGGCCCCGGCGCGTCGGTTCATCTCATGGTCGACGCCGATGACCTCCTGTACTTCGACGCCGAATCGGGAGTGAGCTTGCGATTCGGCGGCGAGCGTCCCCGGATCGAGCGGGTAGCAGGATGTCGGACGTAGCCCCCGCGCCCACACCGGCGCACGCCCGATCGCGTCGCGCGGCGACCATTCTCGAGTTGGGCTTCCTCCTGCCGGTGTTGGCCCTGTCCGTGGCGGTGGTGATCCTGCCGGCGGCGATCTCGATCGTGCGTTCCCTGTACGACTGGCATCCGGGCTACGAGAGCCAATACGTCGGCCTCGACAACTACACGACCCTGCTCGACGACAAGGTGTTCCACCAGGTCGTCAAGAACCAGGCGGTGCTGTTGATCGCGCTTCCCTTCTGGGTGGTGCTGCCGCTCGCGCTGGCGCTGCTGTTGTACAAGCAGGTGCCAGCGCCGGGACTGTTCCGCACAATTTTCTTCCTGCCGGCGGTGATGTCGTCGGCTGTGCTGGGAATCCTGTTCCGGTCGATCCTCTCGGTCGACGGCCCGCTCAACGGCATCCTGCGCACGATCGGGCTCGACAGCCTGACCCGCTCGTGGCTCAGCGATCCGGCGCTGGTCAAGCCGGTGATCATCGCCCTCATCGTGTGGGCAGGGCTAGGGACCGGTGTCGTCATCTTCTCGGCCGCGCTCAGCGGCGTCGACCACGAGCTGTTCGAGGCCGCCGAAGTCGACGGCGCTTCGTGGTGGCAGCAGCTCTGGACGGTGGCGATCCCGTCGATTCGCCACGTCGTCTACCTCTGGCTCTACCTCGGCGCGGTCACGATCTTCCTGTTCTCGTTTGGGTGGGTGTACGTGCTGACCCGCGGCGGACCTGGCTACGCCAGCGCCACGGTCGACTTTGACGTCTATCGACGCGCCTTCGGCCGTGGTGAGTTCGGGATGGCGGCTGCCGAGGCCGTGGTGCTGCTCGTCACGTTCATCGTGGTCGTCGGGATTGCGCGGGTGGTGCGGAGATGGCTGGCATGAGGCGCACACGCGGTGAACGCGACGTGTCGAGGCTGCGACTCACGCTGGTGGTGTGCGCCAGCGTGCCGTTCGTGTTCCCGTTCTTGTTCATGATCTCGACCGCGACGCGGCCGAAGCAGGACTACCTCAAAAATCCGACCGCTTTCCCGACAGCGCTCACCAAGAGCCATCTCGACTACGCCTGGAACACCGCCGGGCTCGGTCGCGGCCTCGTCAACTCGCTGATCGTCGCGGTCGTGAGCGCCAGCGTTCTCGCCCTCATCTCGCTGCTCGGTGCGTTCTGGTTCATCCGCCACGCCGGACGGATCGCGAACGCGATCTTCGTCGTACTCGTGTCGATGTGGATCGTGCCGTGGGTGGTGTGGGTCCTGCCGATGTTCGTCGGGCTGAGCGATCTCGGTCTCTCGAACAATCTCATCGTGCTGGGGATCGTGCTGGCGGGCATCAACGCGCCGTTCGGGCTGTACTTCGTTACGGCGTACCTCCGCGGCGGGACGCCCCCGGAGTTGTTCGACGCCGCGCGCGCCGACGGGGCAACGACGCTGCAGCAATTCAGGATGGTCGTGCTCCCGCTGTCGCGACCCGCACTGGGCACTGTCGCCGCGCTGGGCTTCGTGTGGGCTTGGGGAGACTTGTTCGTCTCGTTGATCCTGCTGCAAGACCCCAACAAGTACACCCAGACCGTCGCCGCCGCTGGCCTGGCGAGCATGTACAACGCCAACGTCCAAGAGACGGCCGCGGCTGCGTTGCTGTCGATGCTCCCGCTCCTGCTCGTGTTCGGGCTCGCCCAACGCTCGATCGTGCGGGGCTTCACAGCCGGGGTGAGCAAGTGACCCAACGGATCGAGCTCAGCGATGCGGCACGTCACGCGCTCGAACACGTCTCGACCGCCACGCTCACATCGCAGCTGCTCAAGCGCGGATTCCGCAACACCTTCATTTTCGGGATGCTGGCGTCTCGGCCCGATCTGCGGATGGTCGGCTACGCCTACACGCTGCGCTACGTGCCGTCGCGCGAAGACGTCGGATTCGACGTGGACTACGACAACCGCACCGACGTCCAGCGGATCGCGGTCGAGTCGATTGGCGCCGGCGACGTGCTCGTGGTCGACGCCCGCGAATCGACCAGGTCGGCCTCGTTCGGCCACATCCTCGCCACCCGCATCGCACGTCGCGGCGCGGCCGGGCTGGTCACGGACGGTTGCCTGCGTGACTCGCCGAGCTTCGTCGACTTGGCGCTCCCGACCTACAGCCATGGCGCGCACGCGACGACCTCATCGGTCGCCCACTTTCCCGCCGACGTCAACGTGCCGATCGGTTGCGCAGGCGTCCTGGTGATGCCGAACGACATCGTCGTCGGCGATCGCGAGGGCGTGGTCGTCATTCCGGCCGCGATCGCCGACGAGGTCGCGCTCGATGCGGCCGCGCAGGACCAGCTCGAGGAGTACTCGCTCGAACGCGTCGCCGCCGGCGAATCGATCGTCGACGTCTACCCGCTCGCCGCATCCGAGTCCGAGGCCTATGCGCGCTGGCTCGCCGGGAAGCGCCACCAATGACTGACCCAGACCTCTGCTACATCAGCGCCACCGACGCGATAACACGTTTCCGGCGACTCGAGCTGTCGCCGGTCGACGTCATCGAGGCGCAGATCAACAGGCTCGAACAGGTCAACCCGGACCTCAACGCGCTCGTCAATCTCAGGCTCGAACGTGCGCGCGACGAGGCCGAGCTCGCCGCCCGGGCGTATCGCGCCGGCGACGCCCGTCCACTCGAAGGCGTCACGATCGCGATCAAGGACTTGCATCCGCTCGCAGGCGAGGTGACCACCCGCGGCTCGGTCGTGTACGAACACACGCGGAGTGACGAGTCGGCACCGACCGTGCAGCGCCTGGTTGATGCCGGCGCGATCGTCGTCGGCCGCTCGACCACACCCGAGCTCGGCTACGGCTCGGCGACGCACAGCCGGTTGTGGGGCATCACCCGCAACCCGTGGAATCGTGACTACTCCCCCGGAGGATCGTCGGGTGGCGCGGCAGCGGCGGTAGCGGCCGGCATGACGACCCTTGCCGATGGATCCGACCACGGAGGCTCGATCCGCACCCCCGCGTCGTGCTGCGGCGTTGTCGGCTACAAGCCGCCGTACGGACGCAACCCGCTGCCGGCCGGAAGCAGTCTCGACACCTTCATGCACTACGGGCCGATCACCCGTACGGTCGAAGACGCGGCCCTGATGCAGGACGTCACATCCGGCGCCCACCCCGACGACATCGCATCGTTGCGAGAGCGCGTCAGATTGCGTCGCCGGCTCGGTGGCGTGCGGGGTTGGAAGGTCGCTTACTCGATCGATCTCGGGATGTTCCACGTCGATTCCGACGTCCGCGCCAACACCGAAGCCGCGTTGGAAGTGTTCGAGCGACTCGGCTGCACGCTCACCGAGACCAAGATCGAATGGCCTGACGCGATGCTCGCCGCGATCGATAACTACTACGCCGGGCTCACCGTAGCGTCGATCGTCCCGTTCGTGCATCAGTGGGGAAGCGTGGTGTCCGACTACCTCCACCGCTACGCCACCGACTGCACCCACTCGCACGGCGCGGATGCAGCACTTACCGTCAAGGACGTGTTCGACGCCGCCCAGGTGTTCGCCGAGATCTACCGGGCGTTCGCTCCGATCGTCGATCGGCACCATGTGTTTGTGTGCCCCACGACCGCGATCGCGGGTGTGCCCGCCGACTACTCGGTGATCACAGCGAGCGATCCGTCGACGAGCCCCCCGCAACCCGACGAGGTCGGATGGCAGCTGACGTGGCCGTTCAACGTGCTCAGCCGCTGCCCGGTGATATCGGTGCCGAGCGGGTTCGGCGCCACCGGCGTGCCGACCGGGATCCAGATCGTCGCCCGCAGCTTTGACGACACGCGCGTGTTCAGGGCGGCCGCCGCGTTCGAATCGGAACGCCCCTGGCTGTTGCCTGACAGGAGATCCCTCTGATGCGTATCGAAGAGACGATCTGCCACTTCGTCGAGCCGCGCTGGTTGTTCGTCGAGATTCGTACCAGCGACGGCATCACAGGTTGGGGAGAGGCCGCCACCGAACCTTGGCATCTCACGATCGGCACCGCGATCGGTGAGCTCGGCGAACAGATCAAAGGCCGCGACCCGCTCGACATCGAGGACATCTGGCAGTGCATGACGGGCGGCCGGTTTTACGCCGGCGGCGCGATCTCCGGTTCGGCCGTCGGCGCGATCGACATGGCGCTGTGGGACATCGCCGGCAAGGCCGCCGGCCTGCCGATCCACGAGATGCTTGGCGGCCCCGTGCGCGATCGCATGCGCGCCTACTCATGGATCACGATGGACGACCACGGCCGCGACCCGGCCAAGATCGCCGATTGGGAGTACGGCCAAGCGGCCGCCGAGCGAGTCGCCGCTGGCTTCACCGCGGTGAAGGCCGGGTTCGGGCGCTCGGACACCGACGCGCTGGCGCTGATCGAAACCCCTGCACGGCTCGATCGGATGGTCTCGTACCTGGGCGCGATCAGAGACGCGATCGGGCCCTCGGTCGACCTCGCCGTCGACCTGCACGGTCGCTGCTCACGCCAACTGGCGATCCAGGCGTTGCCACTGCTCGAGCCCCTCCACCTGCTGTTCGTCGAGGAAGCGGTGCTGCCGACCTACGACAACGCGTGGCGCGAGTTGGCGGCACTCACACGCACGCCGCTCGCGACCGGCGAGCGGCTGCACACGCTGCACGACTTCAAGGTCGTGCTCGATTGCGGCGTCACGGTGCTTCAACCCGACCTCGGCAACGCCGGCGGCATCTCCGAGGCGGTGCGGATCAGCCACCTCGCCCGCCAGTACGACGCGGTGCTGGCGCCGCACTGCGCAGGCGGGCCGATCGGGCTCGCCGCCAGCCTGCAGCTCGGGTTCGCCATGTCGAATGTGATCATCCAAGAGCAGGGCGTCGACTACTACACCCGCGAGCTGCTCGGTGTGGCGCTGCTCGACTACGTGGTCGATCCGGACTGCTTTGCGATCACCGACGGATACTTCGCGCCGCTGACGAAGCCGGGGCTCGGGATCGAGATTGATCGTGAGGCACTCGCGCGTCACAGCTGGACACCTCAGTCGTGGTTGCCCCCGATCCAGCGCCGGCGAGACGGGACATTCGCCGAATGGTAGGTCGCGACCCCACACCCGGAGCCGTGGTGTGCCTCGGTGAGACGATGGCGGTGTTCGCCTGCGCCGAAGCCGGGCCGCCGTCGGCCGGCGACCGGTACCGGCTCGACACCGGCGGCGCCGAATCGAACGTGGCGATCGGCGTCCGCCGGCTCGGTGTTCCAAGCGTGTGGATCGGCCGCGTGGGCGACGACGCGTACGGGCGCATGATCGTGCGTGAGCTGCGGGCCGAGTCGGTCGACGTCTCGGGAGCGGTCGTCGACAGCAGCGCGCCGACCGGGATCATGTTCTCGTATCCGCGCACGGCCGATCTGTACGCCGTCGAGTACCGGCGCACAGCGAGCGCAGGGTCACGGTTGTGTCCAGACGACCTCCTGCCGGATCTGATCGCCGGCGCCGCCTGCGTGCATGTGTCGGGGATCACACTGGGAATCAGCGCGTCCGCCCGCGCCGCCGCGCTCGAAGCGCTGCGGGTGGCGAGGGCGCACGGGGTGACGACGAGCTTCTCGGTCAACCACCGCGCGCTCGGCTGGACACCGGAGACGGCTGTCGAGGTGTACCGGTCGACCCTGCCGCTCGTCGACGTCCTGTTCGCGTCCGCGATCGAAGCCGAGTTGATCGTCGGGGGTGCCGGCCCCACCGAGGCCTGCGAGCTGCTCGCCCGTCTCGGGCCACGCGAGGCGATCGTGACCAACGGTGCCGACGGTGCCGTCGCCCACATCGACGGCTATACGCACATCGCAGCAGGCAACGCCGTCACGGTCGTCGACACGACCGGGGCGGGCGATGCGTTCGTCGCCGGGTATCTGGTGGCCCGGATCACCGGCGACAAGCCCCTCGCCCGGCTGAACGTCGCCAACCGGGTCGCCGCTGTCACGGCCGCCACCAGCGGGAACTGGCGCGGCACGCCCTCGCGACGCGAGCTCGACGAACTGACGAACACGCGCGACACGCACTCCCGTTGACCCGACCGGAGCAGACATGACCAGCCAACCAACCACGAACCCACGATCATCGATCCCCGTCGACGACGCCGAACGGGCGCGATTCGTCGCCGACGTGTTGCACACCTCAGTCGTCGGTGACGTGCTGGACGCATTGGGTCGGACCCACCAGTTCCTGCCGCCGCGCATCAGGCGCCTCGCGCCTGGGCCACGCTTGGTCGGGCGGGCGATGCCGGTGGTGCTCGCCGACGTCGCAGGCCCACAGCCGCGACCGTTCGGCGCGCTCACCGATGCGCTCGATCAGCTGCTGCCCGGCGAGATCTACGTCGGCATGGGAGCGCGCGCCGAGTGTGCGGCGTGGGGGGAGATCTTGACCACGACCGCGCAGCACCGCGGCGCGGTCGGCGCGATCCTCGACGGCTATCACCGCGATACCGACGGTGTGCTCGAACGACGATTTCCCGTCTACTCTTGGGGTGCGTTCGGTCAGGACGCCGGGGTGCGAACGGTGGTCACCGACTACCGCGTCACAGTCGAGATCGACGGAGTGACGATCGCTCCGGGCGACCTGATGGTCGCCGACGTCGACGGTGTCGTCGTCGTGCCTTCGGCAGTCGAGGACGAGGTGCTCGAGCGGGCGTTCACCAAGGTCTCGGCCGAGAACCTCGTCCTGCGGGCGATCGAGGACGGGATGTCGAGCACCGACGCCTTTGCCCAGTACGGCGTGTTGTGACGCTGAGCCGCCGCCCGGCGCGCTCAAATCAGTTGGACGTGGAAGCCGGCGACGGCATCTTGCACGGCTGGTGGTGCTTGTGAGGCGTGTTGGTACTGGGTGCCGACGCCGGCGGCTGCGCTCCAGGCGGCCCAGGTGGAGTCGATGATCTGGTACGCGCCGGACGCGCTTGCATGTGCTGCTTTCACGGTGTAGTCGCCGCCGGATTCGAGGGTGCGGATGGTGTCGAGCACTCGAGGTACGTCGCCGCATCCTGCGATCGTTTGGCCGGTGGTGCCCCCGGCGAGGAGCGGCAGGGCGAGAAGCCCGCTTACGGCTGAGACGACGATGGCAGCGATCAGTTTCATGTCCTTCTACAGAGGCACGTGAACGGTGATCGCAGCAGAAGTGCTGCGCGTCGCGGATTCGGGCCTCTGTAGGTAGCGCGAGGAGGGCAACTGATCCCTCCCGGCAAATAAGGAGGATTCCGATGACTCATCGATGGCGCATGTTCGCCTTCCGAACCGGCACGGTGCTGATGTTCGCGACGGCGATCCTCCTGCCGGCATCGGCAGCGTTCGCCGATCCGGTGAACCCCACTCCGTCGACCGATGGCATGCCGGGTGCTGCGTTGTGGAATCAGGTGCTCGGCTGGATGATGCAGTGGGGACTGTGGCTGTCCCTCGCCGGGTGCGCCGGCGGTTCGTCGGTCACGAACTCCACGTCGCCGACCAATGAAGCCGTGACGGCCACAGTTATCGCAGCAGATGCCCCGCCGCCGGCAGTGCCCGCGAGCACCTCGGTCGTGCTGGCACCCTCAGTCGAGGATGCCAGCGCGGTGGCTCTGCAGTGGGTCGCATCGACTGGCGACTTGCTGAAGATGGGCCCGATCGCCCGAGGCGAACTCCTCCGTAGGCAGGTTGCGTCGGCGTCGGCCGGAACGATGACGGAGAACCTCAACTCCGATCTTGCCAAGCTCGCCGATGGGCTGCCGATCCCGGCGAGCGGGCTGCGTCTGGTGGAGACACCGCTGACGATCGATATCTCGGTCGATGCGACGGGCGCTGCGCGAGCGCACGTGTGGAGCATCGTCGTCTTCGGTGCGAAGGATCTCGGTGCTCCCCGGATGAGCTTCCGTACCAGTGAACTCGTGCTCATCGTCGATGCCGGCGAGTGGAAGCTCGCGAGCTTCACCACTGTCGAGGGACCGACACCGATCGCCACGGATTCCCTACCGGCCGACTGGGACAGCTTTGCCGTGGTTGCCGACTGGCAGCCCGCGTCGGGAGGTGAGGACTGATGTTCCCGATCGGCAATCCGTTCGACGACCTGTGGGGCTTCGTCACCTCACCGTTCGAAAGCCTCGTCGGCTGGGCGGGCGACAAGATCTTCGAAGGGATCACCAACTGGATCGCGAAGGGCTGCGTGCAGCTGCTCGGGTTCGTCTGGTCGGTCATGGACCGAACC